>Ga0307516_10001158_pt1 | contig 36916 bp, 27 predicted proteins | sample 19_EM_MG_FD_203310 | JGI IMG/M metagenome (GOLD analysis project Ga0307516, IMG submission 203310) | Populus trichocarpa ectomycorrhiza microbial communities from riparian zone in the Pacific Northwest, United States - 19_EM | ecosystem: Host-associated > Plants > Roots > Unclassified | place... | reverse complement strand
CTCCTCGGCCGCCGCGCCGGCGGCGCCGACGTCACCGGCGCTCCGCAGCAGCTCGGCGGCTTCGACCAGCAAGGCCGCGCGCTTGGCCGGCTTCGGTTCGCGCTCGGCTTCGGCTCGCAAGAGCTGCACGGCGCGCTCGGTCTTGCCGGCCGCCAGGCACAGCTTGCACAAATCGGTGGCAAGCTCGGCTTCGGGCGCGGGGCCCTCGCGCGTCAACCGATCGTACAGCTCGAGGGCGCGCTCGGCGTCGGCCCGAGTCAGCGCTAGTCTGAGCGCGCGACCGAGCACGCTTGGGTTGCTGGGTTCGCGCTCCAGCCAGGCGTCGAGCGTTTGGGCGAGCTTGTCCGCGTCCGTGCCCTCCCAGGCGCGAGCCAAAAGCTCCCACGCCGCTGGCGGAGCCGCGGGCTGGCTGACCGAAGCCTGAAGCTGCTCGAGCGCGCTCGAGCGCGACTCGTCACTGCCGTCGTCGAGCAGCCGGCGTGCCAGCTCCAGGCGTGCGCTGCCTGCGTCGTCGGCCGTGAGCTCCGTCTCGTGCGCGAGCAGCAAGCGTCGCGCTTCGGCCAGCGGCAGTAGGCTCACGCACGCGCCCAAAAGACTGGAACGCTCGCTCGCGTCACTCAGCTCGGCGCTGCGCTCGGCGGCATTTTTCGCGACTTCAGCGGCGCGCTCGAGCAGCGCTGCTGATGGCGTGTGACTCTGCGCGAGCAGGCGCGCAACGCCCGACAGGGCGCGCACCGCGGTCGGTAGGTCTCGTGCAAGCTTCAGTAGCTCGCCGATGGCGCGCTCGGCTGGCTCCCAGCAGGCGTGGGCTACCAGGCCTTCGGCCAGCGCGGTCAACTCTTGGGCGTTGCCCAGCGCCGCCTCGAAACCGGACTCAATCAGCTCGGCAGCGGAGGCAGCCTGGTCGCGGCGCAGCTTGATGGCCGCCAGCTCGACGTAAACGGAGGTGCGCCGCAGCGTCGTCGTTTGCGCTCCGCCCCCGTGCAGCAAGAGTAAGAGCGTGCGGTAGCACTGCTCGGCGCGGTCCCAGTCTTGTCGAGCGACCGCCGCCGCCGCACAAGCGTGCTGCACGTCCGCGTCGCTAGGAAAGCGCTTGGCGGCCTCCGACAGCTCGTCGCGCGCGTCGTCGTGCGCGCCCGATTCTGCGAGCGTCTTGACCAGCTCGAGCTGCAAAGGCTTGCGCTCGGGCGGATACTGCTCCCCGTAAAACGCCAGTTGCTGCCGCAGCACGCGCACGGCCGCCTCGGGCAGGCCGACACTGCACAGCCGGCGTGAAAGCTCCAGCGCCGCGCCGCCATCAGCGCCAAACACCGAGCTTTGGCGCAGGAAAATCTCACCGGCCGCGCGCGCGTCGTTCGCCGAAAGATGCGACACAATCGCCGCCCGCGGATCGCCCAGGCGCTCTGCCTGCAGCCGTCCGAGTCGCGCGAACAGCGCGGGCGACGGACGCGTCTCGGTTCTTTGCAGCAGCACCTGCGCCAGCTCTTCGAAGCGCTGCGCTTGGTCGAGCAGTTGGCAGAGCGCCTCGAAGGCCACCGGTTCGTCGTCGCCCTGTGCTTCGAGTTGGCCGAAGACGAGCGCGGCGCGCTCGGGCTCGACCTCGAACAATTCGCGGTACCGGCCGAGCTTCTTGGCAAGCTTGCGCAGGCGCTTCCGTTCGCGCTCGGCCCGCGTCAGCAGAAACAGCTCGCGTTCGGCGTCGAAAGCCCCGGCCAGGTCGCCGAGCGCGCGCTCGCACAAGCGCGACAGCTCCGCGAGCAGGGCGCGACGCTCTTCGGTCGTCAGCTCGAGCCCCAGCTCCGCGCGCAAAAGGCGGGCAGATTCGTGCGGTTTTTCCAGCTCACGGTAGCGCTCCCGCAAGAGCTCCGCCGCGCGCTTGCCGGCCACGCGCGCGTCAGGCTCTCGCGAAGCAAGCTCGACGCTCTGTGCAAACAGGCGCTCGAGCAGTGGGTCGCCTGCCTCGACGTTCGCCGCACGCAGGCGTTCGATTGCCGAAAGCGCCTCGCCTAGCCTGTCCACCTCCAGCGACAAATTCGCGATGCGCTCTTCGAGCGCCGAGCGTTGCGCGTCTTCGCTGCGCGCCAGGCGTCGCTCCAAATGTCGAATCAGCGCCGGCTTGAGCGCGGCTTGTTCGAAAAGTCGTTCGAGCGCGCCATCGACGCGTGCATCGTCCGGTACGAGCTCGACGTATCGCTCCCAGTAGCCGATGGCCCGCCCGCGGTCTTGCGCCACGTCGCGCGCGGCAATCGCCGCTTCGTCTAGCCAGGCTGCTTTCTGCCCCGTGTCCGAGCTGGCAACGATGGCGCGATCGTACATCTCGAACAGCTCCGGCCAGCGCTGCTCGGCGCTGAGCGTGAGCTTCACGCGGTCAACCGCCCAGCGCGCCGCGGGATCGTGCTCCAAGAGCAGGCTCAGCAGCGACGAGTCGACGTCGCGCCCCAGGCGTCGCAGCTCCGAAGCCGCCTCGAGCGCCCTCGCGCCGTCGCCGTCGGTCAGGCAGAGTCGCGCCAAATTTTCCCAAATTTCCGGGCGATCGGGCGCAAGCTTTGCCGCGCGGCCGAGCACGTTCATCGCCGCTTGCGGATCGCCCAGCTCGCGCTCTTCGAAGCGCGCCCACGACAGTAAGACCGTCGGGCGATCGGACGAGTGATGCTCCTGCCATTCGAACAACCAACGCTGTTGGTTGCGCCGCCATTCGCTGCCCGGGTGCGAATCGATCAGCGCCTGATAGGCGTTCAAGTCCTCGCTCGTGGCGCGATCAGCGATCAGACGGCGGTACAGCTCTGCGGCCTCGTCGTGCCGCGTCTGGGCGGCGAACAGCCCCGCGCTGGCGCGCAGCAGCCGCTCGCCGAGCTCGCGGTCGTCGCCGGAAAGTCGCCAGAGCACGTTGTCTGCAAGCTCCGCAAACTCTTCGGCGGCGCCGGCGCGCTCGGCGTCTTTGGCGATCGACAACAGCAGCTCGCCGCCGCGGCGACTGTCGTCCGAGGCGCGCAGCAGGACGCCGAACGCGTCGGCCACGCCGGCAAAATTGCCGGCGGCCGCGCGCAGCGCAAGTAGCTTGGCCGCGGCGTTGGCGTGATCGGGTGAAATGTCGAGCAACCGCTCGTAGGCGCGCTCGGCGTCGTCGGCTTCGCCCGCCTCTAAATAGGCTTGTGCCGAGGCCAGTAGGGCACCGCTAGCGGCGGGCTGATCTTGCTGAAAATCTTGGTGAAAAGCGCCCAATTTTTCCAGCGCTCTGCCGCGCGCGCTCGGTGTTTGCTCGAGGCTCACGCGACGCTGCAGCACCTGTTCGAGCCGTGTTGCGTCTTCAGCGTGATCGAACAAGCGCTCGAGCACGTCGAGCGCCGCTTCACCCGGCAAGCCTTCGAGGTTGCTCGGCAGCTTGGCCGCGCCTTCGCGCGCGCGCCCCTCTGCCAGCCAGCGCTCGCCGAGCTTGACCAGCGCCTTGGCTCCGTCGGCGCCGCCGGCTTGCACGACGCGTAAGAGCGCGTGCTCGCTCTGCCGCAAGACCGGTAGCTGCGCCAGGCGTTCGCTCAAACCGAGCACGGCTGGAGCGGCGGCCGGAATCTGCTGCAGCAGCTCGAGTGCGTGCTGCAGCAGCTCGCGCGCACGCGCGTCGGTCCCCGTGCACATCGCGGCCTCCGCGTAGCGGTTGCACAGCTGACCATATTCTTCATCATCGAGCAGCAGCGGCTCGATGACGGCGAGCGCGCTCTCATCGGCTGGTGCAAGGTCGAGCGCGCGCAGCGCTGCCGCGAGAGCGCCGGTCTCGGCCTCGATTTCTTCGTGCTCGCCGGCATCCGACGCGGAAAATTGTGACAAGGCCGCTTTCGCTGCGTCGTCCACCAGCAACCTCCTCGCTGAGATGAAGTCTGCGGATGGACAAGTGTCCAAGCCCTGCGTTTGCGGCGCGCTTTATCCAAAATGAGGAAAATCGCCGGCTCAGCGGACGGCGCTTCGCGGCCGTTCGCGCTGTTACACCCCTTGGGCTGCCAAGCCGCAGCCCGCTAAGGATTCATCACATCTTTTGGCTGCCAATTTGCAGCCCGAATCGCAGAAGCTTTCGTTGCGGACTCAGGCCGCCTCGTGCGAGCAAGATTTTTTCACAGGAAGATCAGAAGGACAGAAGGCGCGCGCTTGGGGGTCGTGCTGCCGCCGGCGAGCCCCACTTCTCGATTGCGCGCCGCAGGCGCGGCGAACCATCAAACCTTCTGTTCTTCTGATCTTCCTGTGAAAATCAGGATCTCGCAACCGAGGTACGGGCTGGGCCCGGACCCGAAGCGGCTCGAAACGGCAAGGCAGATGTGATGAATCATTGGGGGCTGCGGTTGCGCAGCCAGGAGGATGCATCGGGATTGACGATGGATTGAGGGGGCGTCAATTTCGCGGGTATGCAGGCGAGTGAGGCCAGCGACCACGCGCGGCAATTTGGCGAGCTATTTCCGGCGGTGTATTTGCGATTCCATCGCCGGGACGGCAAGCAGCGGCAATTGCCGGGCGCGTCCCGCGCGGTGTTGCATCACCTGACGCTGACGGGCCCGCTCACCATCGGCGAGCTAGCCAAGCACCTGAGCCGCGCGCAGTCCGTGGTGAGCGAGATCGTCCAGCATCTGGAGAGCGATCAGCTGCTCGAACGCATGCGCGACCCCGAAGACAAGCGGCGCACGCTCGTGTGGCTGAGCGATCGCGGGCTCGCTGTTTTGGAGCGCGAGCGCGAAGTGCTCTCGGGTGAGCTCCTGACGCGCGCCATGACGCGCATGAAGCCCGCCGACCGGCTCGCGCTCTTGCGCGGCATGCACGCCCTCTTGGCCGCTGAGCGCGCCAAGCCCAACCGAAAGCCAAGCCCATGACCCAAAGCCATACGTGCGACAGCTGCTCGATGCCCATCGAAACCGGCCAGTATTGCCAATATTGCGTCAACGAGCGGGGCGAGCTTCAGCCCTTCGAAGAGCGGTTCGAGAGGATGGTTTCGTGGCAGGCGCGCCGCTCACCCGAAAAGAATCGCGAAGCGCTGGAAGCCGAGACGCTAGCTTTCATGGCGAAAATGCCCGCCTGGAAGGATCACCCCCGGGTCCGCGCTCGAGCGAAGTAGCACATATCATTGGTCTCATTTCAGCTGCTGACCACGCCCGCTGATCCGGGCTTCTGGCTTCGTTTTCGCTGCGGTCCGGTGCTCACGTACCCACGTACGTTCCGCTCCGCTCCGCTCCGCTCCGCTCCGCTCCGCTCCGCTCCTCGCGAAAGCCTCGCCAGAAACCCGGCTTAGCGGGCGGGCGGCTGAGAGATGAGACCAATAGTCAGAAGTAGCAGCGGGCGATGGTGTGGGAGGTAGCGAGACTGCACAGTTCTCGCGGCAGCAGTTGCTAAGCGATTCTCGTTCGCAGCGGCCATTGAATCTGAGCCGCCTTGAGCGAAGATCTTCCTATGTCGTCTCCATCACAAGGAGTGACTCGCTGCTTTCGCTTCGCCGTGCCACTAGTGCTGACGTGTAGCGCGCTCGGCTGCGCGTCGAATGACGGCTCTGCGATCGCGCCGCCGCAGTTTGGCCAAGCAGGCCAAGCTGGCAGCGGCGGCAGCGCCAGCCCGAACATGACGACGGGCGGTGCTGGCGTCGGCGGCGGAACGGGCGGCGGGACGGAGCAAACGGCTGGCAGCGGCGGCAGCGCGGGCGAGGCCCTGGGCGGCAGCAGTGCTGGCGGCGGTGCTGGTGGCGCAGCGACGGCCGGCAGTCCCGCCGCGTCGGGCGGCTACACGTCGAGCGCCGCCGATCCAGGGACGGAGGGTGACGGCATCTTTCAGGTGCCGCAGCCGTTCAAAGCAGCGCCCGAATTTCAGCGCGGCGCGGGCGTGCCGCAAGGCGACCTGATTCGCTTCACGATCCCGTCGAGCACCATCTACCCCATGGCGCCCGCGCGTAAGGTCGCGGCTTACGTGCCCAAGCAATACGTGGTCGGCACGCAGGCGCCCGTCATGGTCGTTCAAGACGGCACCGACTTTTACGGCTTCGACGGCGAGTTCCCGCCCGTGTTCGACAACTTGATCGCGCAAGGCAAAATCCCGCCCATGGTCGTGCTGTTCACGGGCAACGGCGGCGGCGACAGCGTGGGCAGCGAGCGCGGGCTCGAATACGACACGGTGAGCGGGCTGTACGCTGAGTGGGCCGACAAGGAGCTTTTCCCAGCCGCCGAGGCCGCCACCAAGATGCAGATGCCGGCGCGCGCCGTCACCATCACCAAAGATCCGGAGGGGCGGGGCTCACTCGGCGGCAGCTCGGGCGGCGCCGCATCGTTCTCGATGGTTTGGTGGCGCCCCGATCTGTTCCGTCGCGTGATCACGTTCTCCGGCACCTACGTGACGCAAGTACCAAAGACGTCACCGTTCCCGCACGGAGCGTGGATCTACCACGACGAAGACCCGTACAACGAGACGACGCCGAACGGCCTGATCGTCGCCTTCTGCGAGAGCGCGGCAGGCATGAAGACGACCAGCGTCGTCGAGCCGTGCGATACGCCGCTGACCGAAAGCGCTTGCACGGCGGTCGCCGGCTGCGCCTGGAACACCAAGGCGAACAAACCGCTGCGCGTCTGGCTCGAAGCCGGCACCAACGACGACGGCGCCACCGGCGCGCCCTCGGGCTACCGAAACTTCAAGCTCGCCAACGAGCGCATGGCCCAAGCCCTGACGACGCGCGGCTACCACGTGCATTTCGACGAATGCGCGGGCGCCGGCCACGTCGATCAGGGGCCGATCCGCCAAAGCCTGCCTACCGCATTGATCTGGCTGTGGCGCGGCTTCAAAAGCGCTCCTTGAGCGCGAGCCGCGGAAACAGCGGCGGCCCCTGGCGGGGCGTGAAGCGCGCTCCGGCGCCGTAGCGCGCGCACGCCAAATCGTCGAGCTGTTTTGGCGGCACGCCGATGCGCTCGACGATGCCGCGCGCCGCGTCGGGCAAAAATGGCGCCAAGAGCACGGCGCTGACCCGCAGCGCTTCCAGCAAGCGCCACAAAACATGAGCCAACTGTGCCGAGAGGTCGGCGGCAGCATCCGGCGTTTTGGCGGTGTTGGCGCGGCGCGACAAGGTCCACGGTTCCTGCGCGTCGGCGTAGCGGTTCGCCGCCGCTACCAGCTCCAAGATGTGGCTCAGTGCTGCGTGCAGCGCGAAGTCGTCGACGGCTTGCGCCACATCACTCAGCGCGCGCGTAGCGGCGTCTTCGAGCTCGCGATCGGCGTCGCTCGGCGCCGCCGAGCCGCGTCGCAGCGCGAGCGCTGGATGGCGGAGCGCCAGCGCCGTCACGCGCTGCAAGAGGTTGCCGAGCTTGCCGGCCAGCTCGCTGTCGTGCGCCTCGATCAAACGCTCGCTGCGAAAGTCACTGTCTTTGGTGGTGTGCAGGTGGCGAAGAAAATAGAAGCGCACGGCGTCGCGCCCGAAGCGCTCGACGAGCGCGAACGGATCGACGGCGTTGCCGAGCGACTTGCCGATCTTCTCGCCTTCGAGCGTCACGTAGCCGTGCACCTTGACCTTGGTCGGCAGTGGCAGGCCTGCGCTGCGCAAGATCGCCGGCCAGTAGACGGCGTGGAAGCGCAGAATGTCTTTGCCAATCAAGTGCTCGCGCGCCGCGGGCTGCTCGTGAAAATAGCGCTGCAGGCGCGGCGTTCGTTCGGGAAATCCTAGCAAAGAAAGATAGTTAGCCAGCGCATCGAACCACACGTAAACCACTTGCGAGGGATCGCCCGGCACGCTGATGCCCCAATCGCGTGCGCGGGCGCGGCTGCGCGAGACACTGAAGTCGTGCAGGCCGCCGCGCACGAAGCTTGCTACTTCGCGCTGCCGGTCGCGGGGCTCGATTTGCAAGCTGCCAGTCTCGAGCGCTTCAGCCAGCAGCCCCTGGTAGCGCGAGAGTCGAAAGAACCAATTCGTCTCGTGCACTTCCTCGGGAGGTTGTCGGTGCGCCGGGCAGTGTCCAAGCACCAAGTCGGCCGGCGCCAAAAACGCTTCGCAGCCAACGCAGTACAGGCCCGTGTACGGGCGCTGGTACAGGTCGTCGGCCTCGGCGCAGCGGCGCCACAGCGCGTGTACCGCTGGGGCATGCCGAGGATCGCGGGAAGTGTGAAGGTAGTCGTCGAGCTGTACACCCAGGGCCGGCTGTAGACGCCGAAAGGTTTCGCCGTGACGCGCGACCAGCTCGCTCGTTGGTACGCCGAGGGCCTCCGCGGCGCGTGCATTTTTCAGACTGTGGTCATCAGTGCCGCCCGTAAAAAGTACCTCGCGTCCGCGCTGGCGTTGGTGACGTGAAATCGCGTCTCCGATCAGCAGCTCGAGCGCGTGCCCCACGTGGGGCGCGGCGTTGACGTACGGAATGGCAGTGCTCAAAAACAGGGGAATTTGCGGATTGTTCATGGGGTCCTCGCTCGCTTGCGAGCCGCGCGCGAGGACCCCTTGGACAAAACCCAACGAGCCACCCGCGGGCGGCTCGTGTTCTTTGACTTGCGACGTTTTGTCGCTTCAGCTCATCGAATACACGGCTACCCGGGCTCTAAACAGAGCGCCTGGCATGCTCGGCATTCGATGAGTCGACGTTTTCACGCTGAAAGTACGCGAGAGTATGCGGGCGCCTCGGCCCTTCGTCAACCGCGCCGCGTAGCCGCTTGCCGAAGGCGTGCCGCCCAGGCTTTCCTCTGCCGCTGTCGCCTCGCGTTCGCAGAATGAGCTGCGTCGGCCATAGCCCCGCGATGAGTGCTAGGTTTGTCGGCGTGCTTTCGCGGCCAAAGCGAGCCATCTTCGTTTCGTGTTTGGGCATTGTCGCGGCTAGTAGCTGTGCGGTGTTTCCGGACCAGGCGACATTGCCGCAGCACCCCGCTGCCGCCGGCAGCACAGGCGAGGCGGGCGCAGCACAGGCAGGCATGGGCGGCGCTCCCGTTGACGTGTTGCCGCACGCCGGCGAAGGAAACGTCGCTGGGGTGGCGGGTGAGGGCGGCGCCCCCGCCATGGGCGGAGCTGCGGCCCTGGCCGGCGCAGGCGGCGAAGCCACCGGCGCCGCTGCGGGCGCAGGCGGCGCGGGCGGCGCGCCCTGCCTGAATCCCGAGCAACAAGTGGTCGCGATCACTGCCGATACCTGGATCGAAGCGGCCAAGCCCGGCACGGCTCACGGCAGCGACACGCTGTTGTCCGTCGATGGCGGGGCGGCCGAGCGGCGCGCGCTGCTCCAGCTCACGCTGCCTGCCGCTACTGGTAAAGTGCTGAGCCGAGCCCGTCTCGTGCTCCAGCTGCAAGCGAACGCGGACGGCGCGCTCGCGTCGCGCCAGTTGGGCCTGCACGAGCTCGTGCAAGCCGTGAGCGAGTCGCGGACCACCTGGACCAACTACGGCAACGGCGGAAGCCGTAAATGGACTGTCGCAGGCGGAGACTTCGGCGACGAAATCTCCGCAGCGACGCTACCAGCCGGCACCGCGAGCGGCGCGCTGACGTTCGAAGTCACCGTTCCAATTCGCAAAATCATCGTCGCCACCCCGATTCCGCTGTCAGTGATCGTCATTGAGAGCGGTCCGGTGCCGGCCGCGCCCGCGGAGCTAGCGTTCACGTCGCGCGAGGGGGATGCTTTGGGGGTACCGACGCTGCTGCTCGACTACTGCGACCCATGACCGACCCCGCCGCCCTAGAAAGCGACGAGCCGTCGCGCCCGTCCAGCGATTGGCTGCGTCGGCGGCGCTTGGGTCAACCGCTTGGTCGCTACGTGCTCGGCACGCTGCTGGGGGCGGGCGGCGCCGCGTCGGTCTACATGGCGCGCTTGGACGGACCGCACGGCTTCGAGCGCGTGGTGGCCGTCAAGCTCGTCCACGAGCATTTGATGGCGGACAAGGACTTCGTCGCCATGTTCCTCGACGAAGCCAACCTGGCTTGCCGCCTGCAGCATCCGAACATCGTGCACTGCTACGAGCTGTGCCAAGAAGACCAATCGCTGTACTTGGCCATGGAGTACCTGCACGGCCAGCCGCTGTCGCGCATCTATCAGCGCGCGCAAGAGTGGCGGCAACCTCTGGCCTACAGCCTGGTCGCGTGGATTGGCGCGCGCGCCGCCGAAGCGCTCGGCTACGCGCACGACCTGCGCGACGACGACGGTAAAGCTATGGGCGTCGTGCACCGCGACGTGAGCCCCGACAACCTGTTCATCACCTACGACGGACAGGTCAAATTGCTCGATTTTGGCATCGCGCGCGCGGCGGGCCGCCGCTCGCAAACCAACCTTGGCCAGCTCAAAGGCAAGTACCGCTACATGGCGCCCGAGTACGCCCTCGGTCTCGACTTCGACGCCTCGCTCGATATCTTCGCGCTCGGCGCCACGCTGTACGAGGCCGCGCTCGGTATTCCGGCGTTTGGCGGCGACGAACAGGTCGCGCTGCGCAAAATCGTCGCGGGCGAGCTGGCCGATCCGCGCGAGGTTCGCCCCGATTTTCCCGAGCCTTTTTGGAAGCTGCTCACGCAGGCGCTCGCGCCGCGCGCAGAAGCGCGGCCGCGCCCTGCGGCCCAGCTCGCGCGCGCCCTCGACGGCATCGCGGGGCTCACGCAGGCGCAAGGTCGCGCGCTGCTCAGCAGCGCCATGCGCCGCCTGTTTCCCGACGAGATGGGCGCTGAGGCCAGCGACATCGCCGAGCTGCGCCGCTTGAGCCGCGCGAGCGAAGAGCCAACGGTGCAAGGCCACACGGTTAGCCGCGTCACACACGAGCGCCCCCAGCGGCGCTCGCCCGCCGCGGTCTGGGTGCTGGGCCTGGTGTTCGCGGCTGGCGGCGGTGCCGCCTGGCTCAGCCGCTCAGAGCCCGCCCGAGCGCCGGCAGCGAGCGTCGCGGCTCCAGCGCCGACGGCACTCTCAAACACCGTCGACGTCGGCGTGCAGATCAGCCCAGCCGGGCTGACCGGCTTGGAAATGACGATCGGCGGCGTGTCGGTCGGTGCCGCGGCGCCGCATCGGTTGCTGCAGCGCGCCTTCCAGCCGGTCAGCGTCATCGTCAAAGCGCCGGGTTATCGAAGTGTCGAGCTGGCCGTGGTGCCTGACCGTGACCGCTCGCTGGTCGTGACGTTGGCGCCGCTGCCAACCCTCGCGGCGGCCGTCGCGCCGAAGCCCGCCGCCTCGCACGCGCCGGCCGCAGCCCCGAGCGGCGTGATTCATCGCTATCCTTTCTGATCGGGGGCGCCTTGAAGGGCGCCGGTCGTGTTACTGATCTCGCTGTGCAGGTCAGATGTCGCCGCTCGAGGCTGATGTTGCCGCTGCTGCTCGCGACGCGCCTGGCGGCGGCTCAAGCCGCCTCGGATTGCCCCGACCCAGACGCAACCGCGTGCGGTCGCCACCACTTCGAGGTCGGCAACGCAGCCTTCGAAAAGGGCGACTTTGCCGCCGCCGCCGCCGAATTTCAGGCCGCCATGAGCGAGCGGCCCCACCCGGTGATTCGCTTCAATCTGGCGCTTTCGCTGGCGCGCCTGGGCCGGCCCAGCGCCGCCATCGACCAGCTCAAACAAGTTCAAGCCGATCCCGAAACCGACAAAGATCTGCGCGAGCGAGCCAGCAAAGAGCAAACCCTTGCCGAGCAGGCGCTCTCTCGCGTCACCTTTCGCCTCTCCGATCCAACGCGCCAAAGCGTCGAGCTCGACAGCGTCGCGGTCAAGCTGGCAGCCGATCAAGAGCTACCCTTGGATCCGGGCAGTCACCACGTGCGCGTGATCTCGGGCAACTCGGTGCTGCTCGATCAAGACCTCGATCTGTCGCCTGGCGAGCGGGTCGAGCTGCGCGTCGGCGAGCGTTCGCGCCGCATCGACGTGCTGGTCGTGCCCGAAGCGACGCACCCAAAGGGCCCTGAGCGGCCCGCGCCCAAGCCGCTGCCGGAGCAGCGGTCACTCGCCCCGGCTTGGTTTTACGCGGGCGTCGGCGCCAGCGCGGTGCTCACCGGCCTCACGGTGTGGAGCGGCATCGACACCAATCACGCCTACTCGAGCTACCAGCGGGACCTGCCGAACCTCGACCAAGCTCAGGCTGATGCGCGCGTGCAAAGCGGTCATTCGCGAGAGCTTCGCACCAATCTGCTGCTTGCCGGCAGTGTGCTGTGCGGCGCCGGCAGCGCCGCGCTCGGTATCTGGTTCGTCGATTTCTCGGGCAAGCGCCAAACCAGCGTGGGTCTTTCGCCCAGCGGCGTCGCGCTAGCCGGGCGCTTCTAGCGCATGGCCCGAGCCGCCGAGCAGCGACTAGCGGGCGCGCTCTTCGCTGACCAAAAACTTCAAGCGCTCGACGCGGCGCCGCTCGTCGATGTCGAGCTTCTCGATGCGATTCTGCAAACCTTCGACGTAGTAGCCGAGCAGCATGCGATCGAAATCGAGCTTGGATATCACGTCTTCGAACGAGGCCAGCGTGGGGGCGCTCATCACGAGCCGCGCCGACAGGTGCAGCTCGACCACGTAGTCGGCCCACAGCGGTTGCTTGGTCCAGCGCGCCAGCGTGAGCGCGTGGTGCGCCGCCGAGCTGGCCACGTCGGCCGGCACCAGTAGGCCCGAATTGGCACCCTTCAAGATGCGGCGTAGGTGCCCGGACAAGACCTGCGCGGCCTCTTCGAGGTTGCCGGTGGCGGCCAGCCGATCCGCGAGCCCGCCGATCATCTTGAGCGCATCGGCGCGCGCCGTCGATGGCACGTGCTCCGGCCTGGCCGGCACGCGCATCGGAATGGGCGCGGCCGGTCGCGTCTCGGTCTTGGCCTTGGTGTTGGTCAGCTCGGGTTCGGTTTTGGTGGGGCTCTCGGCTTTGAGCGCCGTGAGCGTCGCCGCGGAGGGTCGAGCTACCGGCGAGGCCGCGAGCCTCGAAGGCGTATTGACGATCGGCGTGACGCGGTCACCTGGCGCCGACGACGCCGGGCGCGCGATGCGCAGCCGCTGCAAGCTCGAGTCCCGGCTCTCGAACAGAGAAATCTCGGTCGTGCCCATCAGAATACGATCGCCTTCGCGCAAGACGGTGCTGTGACCGACGAGCATGCCATTGACGTACACGCCGTTGGTGCTGTGCAAATCTTCGACCACGACGCTGTCGCCCTGCACGCTGATGCGCGCGTGCATGCGGCTGATCAGCGTGTCTTGCAGCAGCACGTCGCACTCCGGCAGCCGCCCGATCAAGAGCGAGCCGTGCCCCAGCTCGAAGTCGCCAATCGGGGTAATCACCGTGACCGGCGCCGCCAGCTCTGGTCGCTTGCGCGTATCACGCAGCGCCTTTGGCTGATGGCGTTCGGGCGCGGGAACGACTGGCGTCGCAACGGGCGTGTACGAGGGCACCGTCAGATATTGCCTGAAAAAAGCCTACCTAGCAGCCAAAATCGCGGGGTGCTCCCCGGGGGCAGCAGACCCGATTCGCCAGCTCGCGACTGGCATGGTCGCTTGGGATTTGTTGTCTCGCTTCTTCAACGTGGCAGTCGCATTTGTCGGTGGGGCACCGACCCCCGCAGTCGTGTTTGTCGGTGGGTCCCGAGCCCGCAGTCGCGTTTGTCGTGGGTCCCGGAGCCCGCAGTACGCAGTACGTCGGCATCAGAGCGCGTCGGTAGGTTGCTTCAATACCTTCACCTTGTCTTTGACGCGCTCGCTGATGAAGACGTGGTTTTTGGCATCGACGATCACCGCGCCCACGCCGTCTAGCGACTCGATCAGCTTTAGGCCTCGCTCTGGACCAAGAATGAACACCGCATCGTCGACGCCGTCGGCGGTCGTCGCGTCCGGCGCCCAAATGGTGACGCTACGGCAAGCGGTGGCGGGATAGCCCGTTTTCGGATCGATGATGTGGTGGTAGCGCTTACCGCCCACGACATAGGCGCGAGCATAATCGCCTGCAGTTGAAAAAGCGTGGTCTGTCAGCTCCAGCACCGCGAAGAAGTCGCCCAGTTTTCCCCGCGGATCCTGCACGCCGCTCACCCAGGGCGAGCCGTCCGGCTTGCGGCCGGAGCCGTATAAATCGCCGCCCGCCTGAGCCAAAAACCCATCGACACCGCTTTCATGAAGTACCGCCGCTGCGCGGTCTACGATGTAGCCCTTGGCAATTCCCCCGAGCCCCAGCTGCTGATCCTTGCCGATGCGCACGCGATGACCGGCTTGGTCGAGCTCCACGCGCCGGTAGTCGACGAGCTTGCGCAGCTTTTCGACCTCGGCACGTGTCGGGACCTTCGGCTCGTCTTCAGCGGCGCTGCCAAACTTCCAAACTTTCGACAGCGCTTGAAACGTGATGTCAAACCGCCCATCTGACAGCTTGCCCGCCCAGAGTCCGCGCTCGATGACCTGCGCCGCCTCCGGACTGATGCTGACCCAGTCGCCGGCGTGCGCGTTGACCTGACCGATCTCGCTCTCGGGTCGCCACTCGCTGAGCACGCCTTCGAGCCGTCGCATCTCGCCGACGGCCTTGGCGATCGCAGCGCGCGTGGCCGCTTCGTCGGTCTTTGGCGACGTGTAGGCGATGAAGTGCAAGCTGGTGCCCATCGCCTCGTCTTCCACCTCGACTCTGAGCGGTTCGAAGGGGGCGCTCGGGACCGACACGGCGCTCGCGCTCCGCGGGGCGGCCTCAGTCGACGCCGCCGATCGGACCTGCGAGGGCGCGCTGGTCGGCGCCAAAAGCTCCGCGGGCCCGCTCTTAGAATGCGCCCCGTCGCAGCTCGTTACCGTCAGGCAGAGCGTCAGCGCTGCTAGGAAACTAGCGTCATTTCGGCCATTTCGCCCGCCGGCTGCCATGCCCGGCTATGCTTACCACCCTTGCGCACGAGAAGGGAGACGCCGCCATGATTGACCGCCAGCAGCTCGACCGCAGCGTGGACGCCTTCGCGCCCCAGGTCGTCGCGCTCTCTAAGCAGATCCACGCCCACCCGGAGCTACGCTTCGAGGAGCACCGCGCCGCCGAATGGCTCGCTGACTCAGTCGAGCAGCACTCCGGCGTCAAAGTCGAGCGCGGCGTCGGCGACCTGCCCACGGCCTTCCGGGCGCGGCTCTCGGGCGGCCCCGGGCCCCGCATCGCCATCCTTGCCGAGTACGACGCCTTACCGGAGATCGGCCACGCCTGCGGCCACAACCTGATCGCGGGCGGAGCGCTGGGCGCATTTTTGGCGCTCGCCAAGCAAGGCAAGCTGCCCGGCACCGTTGACCTGATCGGCACCCCGGCCGAAGAGGGCGGCGGCGGCAAGATCCGTCTGCTGCAGGCGGGTATCTTCGACGGTGTCGACGCCGCGATGATGTTCCACCCCTACGATCGCGACATCCTCGCGCACCCGGCGCTGGCCAGTCGCTGGCTCACCATCAAGTTCCAAGGCACCCCCGCCCACGCCGCCGCCGCGCCGTGGGACGGCAACTCGGCGCTGACCGCGTGCCTCGACACCTTCCGACTGATTGATTCGCAGCGCGTGCACTTCCGCGACGGCGTGCGCGTCCACGGCTATGTCACCAACGGCGGGCAAGCCGTCAACATCATCCCCGAAAACGCTGCTTGCGAATTCTCGGTGCGCGCGCCGTTCAAAGCCGAGCTCGAGCGAGTCGCCGCCATCGTCGAACGCTGTGCCCGCGGCGCGGCGCTGGCCTGCGGCGTTCGAGTCGAGCTTTCGATTCGGCAAGGCTACCGCGAGATGAAAAACAATCTGGCGATCGCGCGCCGTTTCGGTGCCGCGATGGAAGCGCTCGGTCGCCCAGCCCGTGAAACCGACCCTCGCGTCGGCTCGGGCTCGACAGACATGGGCGATCTGAGCCAAGCAATTCCGTCGATCCACCCCTACTTGGCGATCTGCGACGAAGGCGAAACCCTCTGCCATCAGCACGCTTTCGCCGCCTGCTCGGCCAGCGAGCGCGGCTTCCAAACGATGCTGACCGCCGCCAAGGCGATGGCGCGAACCACGCTCGATTTACTCGAAGACCCGAAGCTGCTCGAAGGCGTGAAAGCGGAGTTCGCGCAGGGCGAGTAGAAGAGCGCCTTAGAAGAGGGAGCTTGTTGGAAAGCCGCAGGCCACGCCCGCGAGAGCACGCCGGTGGCACTACCGATCCCAAAGCCGACCTCTGCCTTCGACCCGTCGATCTAAAAAGCGCCATCCACAATCACGCTGAGTTGCTGATCGTGCGCGCCGCACACCAGGCCGACCAACAACGCTCCCAGCTGACGAGCTTGTCGCTCCGGTTTCTCCGTCGCTCTGGGCTCGCAGCTGAACGCCTGTACCTTGGGCGCACCACGACGAGTTGCTGTCGACGCTATTCGAACGGCTCCCGCTTTCATTCTCTTCAGACTCCAGCGCTAAACAAATGACCATTGAAACGGACGGCGCGCGGATCACTCATCCTGCTCGGAGCATAGGACCGTGGCTGATCAAAACGAACGACTCGAGATCTTTCTCTGTCACGCTTCGGAGGATAAGGGTGAAGTCCGCAGCTTACTGCGCACCCTAACGACGTGGGGCCACGCGCCGTGGCTCGATGAAGAACGGATACTGCCGGGGCAAGATTGGGAGCGGGAGATTCGGAACGCGCTCACCCGAGCCCATATCGTCTTGGTGTGCATTTCATCGCGCTCCGAAAGGAAGGGCTTCGTTCAAAAGGAGTTGAGGCGCGCTCTCGACATCGCCGATGAGCAACCTGACGGTACAATCTTCATCATACCGGTGAAGTTGGAGCCTTGCGCCGTGCCGGAACGCCTGAGAAAATGGCAATGGGTTGAGCTCTTCTCTGAGGGTGGCGAGGCGAAGTTGGCTGCAGCCCTCGAGGCTGCCCGCACCGGTCCCGCCGGCCCGACGCCGCCTCAGCCGCACAAGCTTGACGCTACAACGCCCCGAGCGCCCACAATTGTACTCGACTGGCCGTATTGCACACCAGCAGAGGATGAGCTGGGCGCGTTCCTTTCCGAAGCTGCATATCGGAAGAACCGTGGCGACTCGCCCTGCGGCCATGTGCGCCTTGCATCGCTAGATGCGACTGAGCGCGCCGTCGCTGACATCAATGGCGAACTCGAACCCAATGCGGCGGCGCGCACGAAACGCATTGAATTGCTACGAGAGCTCGATTACTTGCGGGAGATTCAAAGGCATGTTCAGCGGGCCATCGAGTTCATGGTCGACGACGATGCGCGCCGGAAGACCGGTTGGTGGGCCATCCCCACAAACTCCTACGCGAATATCGTGATGGAGGTCTTTTGCGACAGAAAGACGACCGGTACCGTGCATGCGTGGCTTGCCAACAATCAGGATCAGATGTCCGCTTGGATATACTTTTCAGTTTCAGGGTTAGAAGAGATCGTCGGCCACCGCATTGCAGAACGTGACTTTCTGTCGATCACTGACTTGCCTATTCCTATTGAACTCGCAGATCTCGATTCGTCTTTGCAGCACAGATGCTTGGGGATCATGCTCCGGAAGCTTGTTGAGCGAAATCTGGATCCGCTCGAGAAGTTAGATCTGCTTCAGAAGAGCAAGTGGGTGCTCTCGGGTGATTGAGTGGGACAGCACCGCGCATATGGCCGCCCACCAAGCTGTTGAAAGCAGACGGCCGCGCCTCGTTCGGCCCAGGTGTCCAGCCCCAGCGCATGACCACCATCGTCGTTGAAACTCGCATCTTGGCTCCGATCGAGCTGTGCTTCGACGTGGCGCGGGACGTAGAAGCGCACTTGAAAACGTCGGCGTCGACTGGCGAGCGCGCGGTCGGCGGCAAAACGTCGGGACTGCTCGAGCTGGGCGATGTCGTAACCTTCGAGGCGGTGCATTTCGGCATCCGGCAGCGACTGACCTCGAAGATTGTCGAGCTCGATCGCCCCACGCGCTTCGTGGACGAGATGCTGAACGGCGCATTCGCCAGCCTGCGCCACGTGCATGAGTTCGTCGTCGACGGAAGCTCCGTGCTGATGCGCGACACCCTCACCTGGACGTCTCCCCGGGGCTTGTGGGTATGTCGCCGACAAGCTGTTCGTCGAGCGCACATGCGGGCGTTCGTAGTGAAGAAGCAGTCCGAGCTGAGGGTGCACGCCGAGCGCACGGCGGGTGGTGCTGCCGGGTGAACGGGACTACTTTGAAGGCGACCATGGACCTCCAAATTCGTGTCTTTCGGGCTGAAGACCACGCCCAGGCGTGGGGCTTGTGGGAGGCGAGCGAAGGCGTTGGTCTGTCTAGCGCCGACTCGTTCGAAAACGTGTCGCGGTTCCTCGAGCGCAGTCCTGGGCTCAGCTTTGTAGCCATCGACGGCCAAACCATCGTTGCAACGATTCTGTGCGGGCACGACGGCCGTCGTGGCCTGATTCATCACCTGGCCGTCGCCCCGGCGTAACGGCGCAACGGGCTGGGGCGCACGCTGGTCGCGCGATCACTCGCCGCGCTCCGTCAGGACCGCATCGAGAAGTGCCACCTGCTCGCGCTTCGAGAAAACGCTTCTGGTCGTGCCTTTTGGGAGCGGGTCGGCGCCGAAGAGCGCGTCACGCTCAGCGTCTTTTTGCTCCCCACCTCAATGGTCGGGCGATGAACAGCCAGCGGAAGCGCAGCAGCGGTCAGTGGGGAGCAAATCCGTCGGGAACAAGCGGAGTCGCGGAAGCGGAGCCAGGATTCAGTGCGCCGTACCGCTCGACCGATCGCATCGCTCACCGACGTCGTGCTGATGGTGGGCGACACCTTGAAAGTCCTGCTTCGGCTGACTAAATGAAGGCCGCCCTGGGCTTGCCGAGAATCGCAAAGAGCTCCGTTTACGGTGGCGTTCCACGGATGCCGCCTGAAACACGGTCGTCGCGGTTCCCCGTCGATGCCGCTTTCGGCGCCGGCACAAAGCTGCGACTGTAGTGCTGGCGCGACGCATGAAGGTGTTGTTCATCAATCCGAATCGGGAGCAGGTGCCGTGGCCGGCGATTCCGGTGGGCATGTGCACGGTCGCTACGGCGACGGCGCGCGCCGGTCACGACGTGAGCGTGCTCGATCTGGCGTTTTCGAAGCAGCCGGGCAAAGACACGCTGGCGGGCGTGCGCAAAGAGCAGCCGGACATCGTCGCGCTCACCGTCCGCAACATCGACAACTGTAACTTCGAGCTGCCACACTTTTACTTGCCAGAGATTCGCGACGAGGTGGTGAAGAGCGTCCGTGAAGCGGCTCCGGACGCCAAGCTCGTGATCGGTGGCGCCGCCGTCAACGTGTCGCCGCGCGACGTGCTCGGGTTTTTAGAAGCGGACATGGCCGTCGTCGGCGAAGGCGAAGATGCGTTTCCGGATCTGCTGGCGGCACTCGGCCGACGCGAGCGCATCGATCGCCTGCCGGGCGCGTTGCCGCGCGGTGGTGGCAGCAGCTTGCCGCTGGCCGTGCTCGATACGGGACGAAAGCTCGCTGGCGAACCGTTGGGCGGCCGCGCCGTCGTGCACGACTTGAAGACGTCGGCGCGCAGCGAGGCGTATCGCTGGCTCGATTTGCCGCGCTACGCCCGCGCCGGCTCGCCTTACTCGGTGCAAACCAAGCGCGGCTGCGCGCTCAAATGCTCGTACTGCGTCTACAACAACATCGAAGGCCACGCCTACCGGCTGCGCGACACGCGCGAGGTCGTCGACGAGATCGAACAAGCCGTGCTCGGCCACGGCGTAAAAGTGGTCGATTTCGTCGATTCGACCTTCAATCTGCCGCTGTCGCACGCCCGCTCGCTGTGCGAAGCCTTGGCCGAGCGCAAGCTGCCCGCGCAGTATTCCACGATGGGTCTGAACCCGGCGGCCGTCACGCCGGAGCTGGTCGGCATGCTGAAGGCTGCCGGTTTCAAGAACGTGATGTGTACGCCCGAGAGCGCGTCGGAGACGACGCTGCGCACGCTGAACAAGGGTTTTCAAAAGCACGCGGTGATTCGCGCCGCCAAGGCGCTGCGCGAAGTCGGCATGCCGACGTACTGGTTCTTCATGCTCGGTGCGCCCGAAGAGACGATGGCTACGGTGCGCGAGACGCTCGACTTCTGCGCCGAGCACATTCCGCCCACCGACATGGTGCTGTTCTCGACGGGTATCCGCGTTTACTCCGGCACACCGCTCGAGCGCACCTGCAAAGACATGGGCTGGTTCGCCGAAGACGACCCGCTGTTCGAGCCGTCGTGGTTCCTTTCGCCCAAGCTCGATTTGAACGAGCTGTACGGCACGCTCGTGAAAGCGGCGCAGGTCCACCCCAATTGGATGACCAACGCCGAGACCGTGATGAGCCCCGCCATGGCCGGCATGATGAAGCAGGCGTTCCGGGTTTTGGGTTGGAAGGGCCCGTTTTGGACGCATTTGCCACGCCTTTTTACGTTCGTGGGCAAGCTGGGCATCCGCAAAAAAGGCCTCGAGCAGCACGCCGAAACCGTGCGCCGCATCTCCGACGTCGCACACCACACCTGAACGCTCACTGAGCGTGTAGCACTTCTCTGCCGGAGTCTGGCCGCTCGAGGCGCCAGCCGCCGAGCTGGACGTGCCGCCGGAGCTGCTAGTCAGGTCCCCCACGAGACTAGCCTTTTGGGGCTCAAAATCAACTGTCGGCTCCGGGCTACGCCCGGCTACGGCGGCGCAGCCGCGCCCGTTGTTCCAGCTGGGTCGCCGGACTATCGTCTCGGCCATGAAGAGCTGCGCGAGCGTTGGCGTCGGTTTTCAGGTCTTGGTCGGAGCATGGCTCGTGGCGACATCGCTCGCGGCGTGCGGCAGCGGGGGAGCGCCCGAGCCCAAAACGGCGGACGCGAGCCCCGCAACCAGCGCGTCGGCTGACCCCGTAGCGGCCCCGCCCGAAGGCGCCGCGACCGCTGCGAAACCTGCCGCTGATGCGAAACCGGAGGCGGACGCCAAGCCAGAAACCGACGCCAAACCCGCCGCGTCGCCGCCCAAAGATCCGAACGCGATGCGCGAGGTCAAATACGTCGTCACGCCCGAAGGCTTGAAGATCGAAGTGGCAGGCGTGCGCTTTTTAGCAGCGGCACAGGCCAAGCAAATAGCCCAAGGCTGGGGCGCCAAAATCAGCGTCAAGGCCGAGGTGATCGACAGTAAAGAGCATGTGCTCTTGAATCCAAAAAACGGTCCGATCGCGTTCGCGGCCGCCGTCTTCAAGAAAGGCAGCACCGAGGCCGAGCGCATTCCCGACGAGCGCGCCGGCGAAGGCGAGCTCAAGCTCGAGCCCGGCGGCCCCGCCAGCTTCTCGCGCGACTTCCCCAACAAAGGCGGCCGCGTGCTCGGCATGGGCGAGACGCTCGACATGGAAGTTGCACTCTGGGGCCTGGGCGAAACGAGCGAAGATCGCCGCCCCGTGAAGCAATTCTTCCACGTCAAAATGAAGGTCGAAAAGGGCAAGCCGAAAGCCACCGTCGAGCCGCCCGCATCGGCTGGCAAGTAGTCGGGCCTGGCGTAGCCGGGCTAAGCCGCCCAACGCGCGAGCCCGGAGGGGTCGGGCGGGCTCGGTGCTCAGCGGCCCTTGAACAGCGGCTTGCGTTTTTCGGAGAAAGCCGCGAGCGCTTCGAGGCGGTCCTCGCTGGCGAGGCATTTTTCGTAGGCAGCGCGCTCGAGCGCGAGGCCTTCGCGCAAGTCGCGCGTGGCGGCCCCGCGCATGGCTTGGAGGGCCGCGCGGATCGCGATCGGCGCGCCGCTCAGGATCGGCTCCGCCCAGTTCATGACCTCGAGCACGAACTCGTCGGTCTTGGGCATGACTTGATTCACTAGCCCCAAGATCAAAGCTTCGGACGCGCTCAGGCGCGCGGCGCGCAAAATCAGCTCTTTGGCGCGCGCTTCGCCGAGCAAGCGCGGCAGCCGCTGCGTGCCGCCAGCACCGGGAATCACGCCCAAGCTCGTTTCGGGCAAGCCCAAAAGCGCGTGGTGCGCGGCGATGCGTAAGTCGCAGAGCAGCGCCAGCTCCAGGCCGCCGCCGAGCGCGACGCCGTTGATGGCGGCGATGGTCGGCACCGAAATCGACTCGAGCCAACCGAGCTCGGATTCATAGGCGAGCAAGAGCGCGCGCACCTCGTCTTCGGTCATGCCGGCGCGCTCTTTCAAGTCCGCGCCGGCGCAGAAGGCTTTGTCGCCCGCGCCGGTAACGATGACCAGCCGCACGTCGTCTTGCGCCGCGATCTCGCGCCCCAGCTCGCCGAAGCGCGCCACGACTGCGCGCGACAACGCGTTCATGCGCTCGGGTCGATCTAGCGTGACGAGCGCGATCGCTCCGCGCCGTTCGAGCCGCACGCCAGCGTCGCTCATCGCCGTCCCTTGGTCGCCTTCTTCGCGACTTTCACGGGTTTCTGGGGCTTCGTTTTGGGCTTGGTCTGGGTCTTGGCTTTGGGCTTGGTCTGGGTCTTGGCCGTTTTGGTCGCCGCGGGCTTGGGCGCGGTTTTGACAGGAGGCTTGGCCTCAGCCTCCGGCTTGGCCTCGGCCTCCGGCTTGGCCCTCTCGACCTTGCGCCCTTCGATTTTCGCCAGCCGACTCTTGAGCTCAGCGAGCTCGTCGCGCACGCCTTCGAGCTCGTCGCTCACGCGCTTGCGTTCTTGCGTCGGGCTGTCACCCAGATCGCGTAGAGCTTCGCGCAGGCGACGCGAGACGCGGCCGTCCAGCTCGCGGTCGAGCGCACGACGCATGGGGCCGCGGCTCTTGGCGTCGCCCAGCGACGCGAGCGCCGCCACCACGTCGATTTTGAAATGCGGATCCTGATCGTCTAGCAAATCTTCGAGCTGTTCCCGCGTTTTGCGGCCCTCGCCCAAGCTGGCCAGCGCGTGCACGGCGGCGCGCCGGCCGCGCGTCGGCACGCCGTAACGGGTGCGCTTGAGAACGGTGTCGAGCGCCGAGTCGTCGCGGAGCGCGCCCATGCCGTCCAGCGCCCCGGCGCGGACCACGTCCGCCCACGAGGCCTGGTCGACCACGGATTTCAGCGTTTCGAGCACGCCGTGCTGGCGCGTGCGGCCGAGCGAGCGCGCGGCATCGGCGGTCACCAAGTAGCTGGCTTCTTTGCTTAGCAAGTCTTGCAGTGCCTTCGCGGCGCCTGGCTTCTTGAAGGCGCCGAGCGCGGCGGCAACGGCCCGCCGCACCTTGGGGTGCGAGGTGCCCAGCGCCGGCAACAGCGCCGCCAGCGCGTCTTCCGAACGCAGCTTACCGAGAGCGCGCGCGGCTTCGACGCGCACCATCCAGGCTTCGCCCTCGCGGGCCAAGGTCTCGCGCAGCGCCCGCACTGTCGTCGGGTCGTTCTTTTTCGACAGCGCTTCCGCCGCCGCCCAACGCAAGAGCGCGTTCGAGCCGTCGCTCAGTTGATGACGCAGCATGTCGCCGGGTGCGTCGAAAGTCAGCTTGCCGACCACGCGCTGCTCGGGGTCGAAACCGACGTGCAGCGGCCGCTTGTCGAGCGGCAGGGTGAGCACGTCTTGGGCTTCGGTCACCAGTTTGTCGTGGCGCGTGCGCGTGCCGTCGGCGTGCACGACCTCGACCTCGATCGGCAACGCGAAAACCGCCGTATCGCCGGTCTTTTGCGCTTGTTTCAGCGACACGCTCAGCAGGCCATCGTCGTAGCTCACCTTCACTTGTAGCTCGGGGTGCCCGGGCCGATACACCCAGTGGTCGAAGAACCGCTCCAACGAGCGCCCTGAAACCTCTTCGAAAGCCCGCATCAGGTCGTTCGTCTCGACGATGCCGAAGGCGTGCCGCTTGAGGTAGCGCGCGACACCTTCGAAGAACACCGCGTCCGTCAGCTCGCGCCGCAGCATATGCAGCACGAGCCCGCCTTTTTCGTACAAATGGCGATCGAACAAATCGATCGGCTCGGCGTAGTCACGGCACACGATCGGCCTTTGATAGCGCCCGCCGGCTTCGCCCAGGTAGGTCTCGACGTCGCCGGCGACACCGTAGTCGTATTCGTCACGACCCAGCCGCTGCTCGCGCTCCAGGTGCTCGCAGAAGGTGGCAAAACCTTCGTTCAGCCAAGCGTGCGACCAATCGCGACAAGTGACGTAGTCGCCGAACCACTGGTGCGCCAGCTCGTGCGCGACCAGATCGCAAGAGCTGACGTCGAGAGCCGCGCGCTCATCGAGCAGGACGTGCTCGTACAGCGTGGTCGCGGTCGTATTTTCCATGCCACCGAAGATGAAGTCGCTGACCACGACTTGCGAGTAACGCTGCCACGGAAACGGCACGCCAAAGCGCTCCGAAAAGAACTCCAGCATGCGTGGCGTCTGGCCCAGGCTGCGCGCGGCGCTCTGCGCTTGTCCGACCGGCACCAAGTAGCTGATCGGCACGCGCCGATCGCCCAGCTCGGCCGGGCGATCTTCGATCACGTCGAAATGGCCGACCACCAGGGTCAGCAGATAGCTCGGGTGTGGCTGGTCGAGCTTGAAGCGGTAAGTCCACGGCGATTTGCCGCGCGTCTCGGAGCTGACGAGCTCGCCGTTCGACAGCACCTGAAAGCCGGACGGCACCGTCGCCGACAGCTCGCTCGTCATCTTGACGTGCGGCTTGTCGACGCAAGGAATGAAATGGCGCGCGTCCTCGTCTTGGCACTGCGTCCAGGCTTGCACGGGCCGGTGCTTGACCTGCTCGTCCGGAGCCAAGAAATACAAGCCGCGCTTGGGCGTCGCCTTGTAGTCGACGCGCAGCTGGCCGCGCTCCGGCAAACCCTGAAGCGAGATGACTTCGCCGTCGTAGCTGAAGCTGGCCGGCTTGAGGCCGGTGCCGTCGTCGACCCGCACGCTCTCGAGCTCGAAACCGATGGCGTCGACCAGCAGGCTGCTGGCGCTCGGCGCGACGCGCTGAAAATCGAGCACTGCCCGCCCGCGCACACTCTTGGTCTCGAAGTCGAGCGCCAAATCCACGAACAGATGCTCGATGCGGTACGGCCGCGAACGCTCGTATTGGCGCTCGGTCCCGGCCAGGCTGAACGGCCCGCGCGCCGCTCCGCAACCACACCGCTCATGAACTCTCTGCGAAGCCGTCATTCGGGCGTACTATACCGACCACACGCCCCCAGGGTGACGGGTAATATACGGGCGTGCCGATCACTTTGACCGGAGAAGTCGAGCGCATCACCTATGAAAGTGACGCGACCGGCTTTCGCGTGCTCAAGGTGGGCTCGCTCGAGGGACCAGCCGGCAAGCGCGGCAGCGTGACGGTGGTTGGCATGCTGCCGCCGGTCGGCAGCGGCGCCCGAGTGCGCGTGACGGGCGATTTTCGACAAGATCCCAAGCACGGCGAACAGTTTCGGGCCGACACGCTCGTCACGCTCGCGCCGGAGACGCTGGTCGGCCTCGAACGTTACCTCGGGTCGGGCTTGATTCCCGGCATCGGTCCAGCGTTCGCCAAGCGCATCGTGTCGGCGTTTGGCATGGATAGCCTGAGCATGCTGGACCACGAGCCCGACCGACTGAAGCTCATTCCCGGTATGGGCCGACGGCGCATCGACGAAGTGAAGAAGGCTTGGGCGTCGCAGCGCGCCATCAGCAACGTGATGATGCTGCTGCAGACGCACGGCGCCTCGCCAGCCTTGGCCGCCCGCATCTACAAGCACTACGGCGACAGCGCCGCCCGGGTCGTCCAAGAGTCGCCGTACCGGCTGGCGATGGAGGTGCGGGGCATCGGCTTCAAAACCGCCGATCGCATCGCGAAGTCGCTCGGCATCGCCGGAGACCACCCGGAGCGGGTGCAAGCCGGTGTGCTGCACGAGCTGAACGGTTTGGCCGACCAAGGTCACGTGCTGTTCGATCGCGACGCCTTGTCCGACCGCGCCGCGGCGATGCTCGAGGTCGACGTCGGGCACGTTGGACCTGCGCTCGACAAGCTGTGGGCCAGCGGCCTGGTCGTGATCGAGGACAAAGGCGTCTACCTGACGCGCCTGCACCGCGCCGAAACCGCCTTGGTAGAGGGCCTTTCGCGGCTGTTGTCGCGGCCCGGGCGCGTGCTCAGCGGCATCGAAAGCACCATCGAGCGCTTCGAGCAGCAGGCGAAGGTCACGCTGGCGCCGGCCCAACGCGCGGCCGTCAAGGGCGCGGCCGAGCACAAATTGATCGTCGTCACGGGGGGTCCCGGCGTCGGCAAAACCACGATCGTGCGCGCGATCGTAGACGTGATGAAGCGGGCGCACCTGAACCTGCGACTGGCGGCCCCCACCGGCCGCGCCGCCAAGCGCCTGTTCGAGGCCACCGGTCACGAAGCCACCACGCTCCACCGCCTGCTCGAATTCGATCCGCGCCAGGGCGGCTTCCAGCTCGACGAACAGACGCCGATCGAAGCAGACGTCGTGATCGTCGACGAAGCTTCGATGATCGACGTGCCGCTCGGAGCCGCGCTGCTGTCGGCCTTGCCCGACGCCGCTCGGCTCGTGATCGTAGGCGACGCCGACCAGCTGCCGTCCGTCGGCCCAGGCGCCATGCTGCGCGACATCATCGATTCGGGCGTCGTCACGGTCGTGCGCCTGAACGAGATTTTTCGTCAAGCCGGCGAGAGTCGCATCGTTCAAAACGCGCACCGTATCTTGCATGGCGAAATGCCGGAGAGCGCCGACCCCGAGTCACCGCGCGCCGACTTTTTCGTGGTCTCGCGGCGCGAGGCCGAAGAAGCCGCCGAGACGATTCGCGAGCTCGTCACCGTGCGCATTCCTCGACGTTTTGGCCTCGATCCGCTGCGCGACATTCAAGTTCTCACACCCATGCACCGCGGCCCGGCAGGCACGACCGCGCTCAATCAGCTCTTGCAAGCAGCCTTGAATCCGGTGGGTCCCAGCATCGAGCACAAGGCGCAAATCTTTCGCGCCGGCGACAAAGTGCTGCAGCTGAAGAACGACTACGAGCGCGAGGTCTACAACGGCGACTTGGGCTTGATCGCGCGCGTCAGCCTCGAAGAGCGGCGCCTGACCGTGCGCTTCGACGGCCGCGACGTCGACTACCAAGACGCCGATCTCGACATGCTGACGCTCGCCTACGCCACCAGCATTCACAAAAGCCAAGGCTCCGAATATCCAGCCGTGGTCATCCCGCTGCTCACCGCGCACTTCGTCATGCTGTCGCGCAACCTGGTTTACACCGCCGTGACGCGCGGCAAAAAGCTGTGCGTGCTGGTAGCCGACCCGCGCGCCCTCAAGCTCGCGCTCGGCGAAGTCCGCCGCGAAGTGCGCGTCACCCGCCTCGCCGAGCGCCTGCGCCAAACTCTGAAGTAGCAAGGGCTGCCACCCCGCAGCCCACTCGCAGAAACTTCCGTGGCGTCTGTGGGCCAAGCCCGAGCGAACCAGATTTTTTCACAGGAAGATCAGAAGATCAGAAGGGTCGATTGTTCGCCGCGCCTGCGGCGCGCGCACGAGAGTTGGGAAGGCAGCCTTAATTCGCAGGCGGAAGCGCGAGCCCCAAGTGCTCGCTCTGCTCACCCTTCTGATCTTCTGATCTTCCTGTGAAAAAATCTGGGAAATCTAGCAGCGTGCGCGGCGGTTCAAGCCACGAGGGCGCCGCCGTCGATGGTGAAGGCGCTGCCGGTGATCCAGGAGCTGTCGTCGCTGGCCAGGAACAGCGCGAGACTTGCGATGTCGGATGGCTGGCCCAGGCGCTTGAGCGCGGTGCGCGCGCCCGCGTCGTGGACGGCGACGGCCGGATTCGGAAAGGCCTTGGCCGAGTCCCAGAGCAAAGGTGTGTCGACCGGGCCTGGACACATCAGGTTGGCGCGAATGTGCGGGCCGTAGTCGAGCGCCAGCTGCTTGACCAGCGGCACCAGCGCGCCCTTCGACGCGCAGTACGCCGGATGGTTCGGAAACGCCTTCATGGCAGCGATGGAGCCGTTGATCACGATCGAACCACCGCCGCGCTTTTGCATTTCTGGAATGCCGGCGCGACACAAGTAGAAGACAGCGTGCAGATTGGTGGCGATGGTCTCGTGCCAGGTTTCGAGCGCGACCTCGGTGACCGAGCCGATGCCTAAAACGCCGGCATTTGGCACTAAAATGTCCACGCCGCCGAACACTTCGCGCGCGCGCGCCACCAGCGCCAAGTTGGCTTCGAAAGTGCCGACATCGCCGGGAACCAGCTCGGCGCGGCCGCCGGCAGCACGGATGCCGTTGATCAACGCGTGCCCTCGCTCCAAATCACGCCCGCCCGCGACGATGGCTGCGCCTTCCGTCGCAAAGCGCTCGGCTATGGCTTGGCCCATGCCGATCGTCGCGCCCGTGACGATTGCCACTTTGCCTTCGAGCTTCTTCATCGAGCGAACGCTAACACGGCGGCGCAGATTTCGCAGAGGCGGAGGCGTCAGTCGCGAGGAGCGAGAGCGACGAGCCGCGTGGGGTGGGGCCCCGCTGAATGCACTGCGCCTGCGGCGCTCCCTCGCCTTCGGCTCGGGCCGTAGGCCTCCGTGGACTTCGTCCACTCCGGCTCACTTCAGCGGGGCGGGGAGGCGCGTTCCTCCCCGCGTGGCCGGTGCGACTTGATGCCGGTCAGCATGCGGCGCACGTCGCCCACGCCTTTGATTGCAACCACGACGGTGATGATTGCGAAGCTTGCGCCCGCGAAGAGCAGCCACAGCGTCCAGAAGATTTGCCAGCTTTGCATCGTGAGTCCTCTAGACAGCTGTGCGCAGCTCTGGCGCTGAAGATTTTCCGAGCAGCGAGCCCAGCACCAGGCCTACGAAGGCCATGCCAAAAGCGCAGAAACCAGCGCTGTTGGGGTTCCAGTGCAAAAAAAAGAACGGCACGATCGCGCCGGTCGCGCCAGCCAGCATTGCCGCGTAACCGCCCGCCAGGTTCGCGCGCGACCAATACAGCCCGCCTACCACCGACACGAACGCGCCCGACAAAAAGATGGTGCCCGTGATGTTCAGGTACGTGTAGGCGGCGCCCGACAGCGGATAGTACAGGCCCCAGAACATCACGAACAAACTGACGCCCACGTTGGCGAGCCGGTTGATCAAGATCTGCGACTTGGAGCTCAGCGCGCCTTTGCCGAGCTTGCTGCGGATCGGCAAGATCACGTCTTGCGAGAGTACCGAGCTCCAGCCCAAGAGGTAGGAGCTGTTTACGGACATGGTGGCCGCCAACATGCCAGCGACCACGATGCCTCTCACTCCGGGACCGAGCAGCTGCGCGATCATGGCAGGCATGGCCTCGATGGGTGCGATGACGTGGCCGCCCACGACGGGAGCTGGCGAGCCGTCGCTGCCGACAGGGCCGGTGCCGAAAAGCGTGAGCGCGCAAATGCCCCACAGCATGGGCAGCATGCCGCGACCGAGGAAGATCACGCCCGTCCACGTCATGACGCTTTTGGCGGTCTTCGGGCCGTTGGTTGCGAACATGCGCATGGCCGTGGTTTGCCAGCACGCGGTCGCCGCGAACCACAAGAGCACCTGCCAAACCAAGAACGTCCAGCCGAAGCGCGGATTTGCCAGCGGATTCCAACCCGCCATGCCCATCACGCTCGAGACCTTGTGCGTGATGTTCGCCCAACCGGCGCTCCGCACCGCGTAGATGGAAACCAAGATGGTCGCGACCGATAGCAGCACGTACTGCAGAAAATCGGTGATGACGACCGAGACCATGCCGCCCAGCACCGTGTAGACCAGCTCCAGTAGCAAGATGGCCGTCATCACGGCGACCAGGTACTTGCCGTCGATGCCGCTGACGATGGTCAGAAACTGGCCCTCAATCTTGAGAAACACGCCCATGTTGAGGATGCCGCCGACCGCCACCAAAATGCCGGTGACGATGCGCAGCCCCTGGCTGTACTTGACCTCGAAGTACTCGGGCACGGTCATCAACGAAAGCTCGCGCAGGCGGCTGATCACGAAGCCGGTGCGGCCGACGATGATCATGACGCTGCCGGAGATGGCGGCAGTGCAGAACGCTGCAAAGCCGGCCTTGTAGCCAAGCTCGGCGAAGTACATGAACGTGATCGTGCCGATCTCGGTCGCGGCCAGCGTCGCGATGCCCACGTGCAACCCCAGCTCGCGCCCCGCGACCAGAAAGTCGCTCAAGTCGCCGACGAAGCGCTTGGCCAGCACCCCAATCAGCAGCGAGCCTGTGAGGTACACGGCCACAATCACCCAATCGACAGGGGCGAAGTTCACAGATCCGAGGCTACAGCTCGCGTCTATGCGAATTCATCGCCAGATCGGCTAGGTTATCTGGCCGATTGCTCAGTGCGGATTCGCGAGCACTTGCTCGGCTTGCGCGCGGAAGCGACCGTGCGGAAACGCCGCCAGGTACTTTTGCGCCAGCCGCACGGCGCTGGAGTCGTTGCGCGCTGCGGCTGACTCGAACGAGATAGCCAAAGCTTCTTCTTTCAGCGCGCCGTTCGGGTACTTCTTCTGGTACTCGGCGGTCAGCTCTTGGGCGCGCGCCGTGTCGCCGGCGCGACGCGCCTGCAGCGCTTCCATCATCAGCGAGGCGCCGGGGCCTGACGGTTCGACGTGTGGCGCTGGCGTGGCCGCGGGCTTCTCGGGCTCGAGCTGCTCCGGCGTAATCGTGTCTTTGGTGGCCGGCGAGGCCGGCGTCGCCACGGGCGCTTGCGTTTGCGGAGCGGTCAGGTGCACGGGTTGGCCCCGCGGCGGTTCTTGCTCGAAGGCGCTCTGCGGCACGACCGCGTGGTACAGGCGCGGCCCCACCGTGGCGCTGGCGACACCCACGATCAACAGCACGGGCACCGCGAACGCGGGCCGAAGCCAACCGAGCGAGTGACGTTCCGCGCTGACTGCGTCGATGCGCGCGCGAATACGGCGACGCTGCGTCGACGACAGCTCCAGCGGCGGCACCTTGGCGAGCAGAGCCGCCCCAGCTCGGATCGCTAGATCCGGATCGTCTAGATGTTCACGTAGCGGTCTCATTGGACACTCCCGGCGCGGCCACTTTCGGCGACGAGTCGCACGAACTCTTTCCGCGCATGATGCAGCCGAGTCCACACCGTGTTCAGTGGGATGCCCTGCATCTCGGCGATTTCTTCGCCGCTATAGCCTTCGACTTCGAACAAGATGAACGTGGTGCGACGCACTTCGCTCATTTGTGCGAGTAGTCCGTGCAGCAGGCCTTCGGCCTCTTTGCGCTCGTAGATCTCGCCCGGGTTGTTGTCACTGACGGCGTTGTCGTAGTGATCTGGCGTGCTGCCGCCGCCCAAGAACACGCGACGGAACCAGGCGCGCCGGCGGTAGTCGCGTACGGTGCGCTGAGCGATGCGATACAGCCAACCGCGCAGGTTGCGCCCGTCGAAGCCGCTGAGCTTGCGGCGCACGACCAGAAACACCTCTTGCGTCAGGTCTTCGACGTCGGCAGGTAGGCCGCCTAGCGCGCGGATCCAGCGCGCGACGTCGTTGAATGACGTGGCGTAGACCTGCTCGAAGCTGAGCGACGAGCCTTGATGCTGCTCGAGCACGACGTCGAGTGGCGATAGGCGCTGCACCATTATCGTCATGGTCTCCCAAACAGAGGGACGCAAGCAGTAAAAAACTTCAGACGCAGCGGTGTTTTGCGCGATTTTGCGCATGGACGCCTACACTTTGCACCTTCAAAGCTCGCCCGCATTTTTGTGCGAAAGCGGCTTTAGTCCGGTTTTTACAGGCGAATTATCGCGCCCAGCGAGCCGCCGATCCACGCGCTAGGCGTTTGGCCTACCGCGCCGATACCCTCGACCTGCAGGGAATAGGGCTCGGGGAAGTAGGTTCCGAACATGCCCCCACAGATGCCGGCGTGCTCGCTTGCCCAGTAGCGCACCTGTGCGCCGATTCTACCACCCAGCTCCAGGCGGCTGGCTTGCTGTGTGGCGTCGAGCGCCTGGCCTTCCACCAGAAGTAGCGCGCCCCCGAAGCCGAGCTCGAGCTCGACCTCCCAACTTGCCACGCGCCGAGACAACGACAGCCCGAGATCCAGCGGCACCCACGTCGCGCGCGCGTCTGCCTGGGCGTAGTGAAGCGAGGTTGGCAGAAGTCCCGCGAGGCCCAACGTGACGCCGACGCTTTGACCATAGCGCAGTCGCAAGCCCAAGCCGCCCGCTTGTGTCGTGCTGCTCGAGTCGTTCTTGAGCGCGACCTGCGCCAGCGGTCCGAGCGACAGGTCCAATGCGGCGCCGGGCTCGTGTGCCGTTACGGGCTTGGGTAGCGGCTTCGGTACAGGCGCCGGTTCTGGCTCTTTTTCCGGTGGTTCCGGCTCTTCTTCCGCGTCCACGGTGCGGTTTGGAACGCGCAGCGGATCGACGATCAGTACCGTGAACACGGCCACGTGCCGGGCTCGTTCCGTGCAGTCGCGCTGGGTGTCGCGAAAGCGTCGCCGCTGTCCTCGCACTTTGACGCTGAAGCCGGTGCCCCGATCGGAAACGATCACGTCGCTGTCGACCACGTCTGGACTGATATCGAGCAAGGCGTCGGGCATCAGCTCGCGCAGCTCTAGCGCCACGTCGTCGGCCGAGGGGCAACTGCCAGCCGCAGCGATCGATAGGTGTGGCGGCGGCCCTTCGGCGTGCGCGAGCACGGGCACGCTGAACGCTAGCGCCAAGGCAAGGCTGATGAGGAAGCGAGGCGGAGGGGCCACGACCAAGTCCGAGGCCCCGACACTACACGAGCTACACCAGTACGGCCTCGACCAGTGTCAGCAGGCTGCCGTTTTTGGTATCGGCCGGCAGATCTTGCCGCCACTCCCAGCTTTGCTCCGCCTTGACTTCGGCGATTTGCGGCAGGCGCTCCACCAGAGCCTCCACCTCGAGCAGGTCCTGTGGCTCGGGCGGCTCGTCGCCCTGGGCGCCGGGCCCGCCCGGCTGCGCTGCGGAACGCGGCAGCTCGACCTGGCTGACGGCGCTCACCAAAACTGCCGACTTCGCGCGGCGGAGCAGCGCGTGAACGTGGTGCTGGACCACCAGACAACGCAAAAACGCGAGCGCAGGCTGCAGCGGAGCGACAGCGACGCGGGCCCCGCCGAAACCGCGACCGGCGAGCGCCATTCGCGCGCAGTCTTCGTAGCCGCGGCCGAGCTCGGACAGCACCATGGCGGAGACCACCAGATCGGGCTTTTCGTCGCTGAGCGACAGGCCCGCGCTGCCGGCGCCGACGTCGTAGCTCTCTACCAAAGCCAGCAAGGCCCGTTCGGCTGCAGCAACGTCTGCGGCCGACTGCACGGCGCTTTGCACGCCACTCGCGAAGGCGACGTAACTGCCCGTGAGGTCGTAGGCCTCTAGCTTGACGCGTTCGCGGTGCGGCTCGGGGATGGCCCGGCGCACCAGCTCTTCGAGCCCCTGCAGATCGAGGTCGCTCAGCGTGAGGCGCTGAAAGCGCGCGGCCAGCTCGGCCAGGGGCAGCTCGGGAGCCGCGAGTGCTCCGACCACGAGCGCCGAGCCCGCTGCCGCGTGCCCTGCGGCATCGAGCACGAAGTGGCTGAGCGTCTTTGCGTGCTCGCTTTTGCCGTGCGCGGCGCTAGGCGACCTTTTGGGCAAGAAAGGGTGGAGCGCAGCGGCCGCGTCGGCCGGCAGCTCCGGCGCAAATTCCCAGCGCTGCTCGGCGTTTTGGCGCAGCTCGGCGTGCGCATCTTCGATGGCCAAGAGGGCGTCGCCCAAACTGTAGTCGCCGAACTCGGGCGGCAGCTGCGAGCTTTGCAAGAGATTCGTGAAGGCGGCGAGCGGCTCGAGCAGCGAGCCGTCGAACAGGCGCTCGGCCTTGAGTACCGAGTCGATGGCCGCCAGCGCCAGCACGCCTTCGCGCCCGGCTGGGTCGCCGCCACGGCGCCGCATGGTCTCTTCCGAGAACTTGTGAAACATGCGCACACTTTTTTGGAAGCCACTGCGAGACATTGCGGTAGGCCCTCTCAAGGCTTTTTGGGTTTGGCGTCGCTGGGCACTTCGACGTTCGGTTTCTTGACCCGCGAGCCCGGGTCGAGGCCGGACAGCACCTCGACGTTGATGCCGTCGGACAGGCCCAGCTTGACCTCACGCCGACTGAAGTTTTGCGCTGTCGACTCGACGTCGACGAAGGTTTTGCCCTTCTCGAACGTTACCACGCGCTCTTCGATGGCCAGCGCGCCCTTGCGCGTGTCGAGGATGATGTCGGCGTTCGCGCTGTAGTTGGCGCGCACCACCACGCCGGCCTTCAGCTTCACCGCGGCGCGCACCTCGAACTCGATCGTGCCCTCTTTCTCTTTGCCCTTTGGCGCAATGTACTCGAGCTTGCCTTCCAGGTGCTCTTCGCCCAGCGCGCCGACCGTGATCGATACCGGCATGCCTTCGCTCAGTTTGCCGACCTCCGACTCGTCGACCCGGCCGAGGAAAATCATGTCGGCCATGTCGGCGACCGAGGCGATGGTCGTGCCCTCGTTGAAGGTGTTGGCTTCGATCACGCTGGAGCCTTCTTTGACGGGGACGTCGAGCACCATGCCCTCGACGGTCGACATCACCAGGTTGGAGATCTTGCCGGTGCTCTTGGAGGCGCCTTCTTTGATGAGCTCGCGGTTGCTCTTGGCCGTTTCCAGGTCTTGGCGCTTCAAGTCGAGGCCGACCTTGAACTGATTGAACTCGGTTTCGTTCATCAGCTTCTGATCGAACAGTTGTTGATAGCGCAGCATTTGGCTTTGCGCGTTGTCGAAATTGATCTGCGCCGAGCGGATCGCGCTCTCTGCGTTATTGAGCGCCACGATGTTCGGAATGATTTGAATTTTGGCCAGCAGCTGGTGCTCTTTCACCGTTTGGCCGGCATCGACGTACAGTCTTTCGAGCGTGCCGGAGACGTGCGGCTTGATCGCGACCTCGCGCCTTGGCACGATCGCGCCGGGGGCCACCGTCTTTTTGACGATGTCCATCACGACCGGCTTCATGGTCTGGAACGTGGCCGGCTTGGCCTGCGACTTTTCGTACAAGAAGAGCAGCGTCGCCACGAACGCGCCAAAGACGCCGAGCGCCAGCAGCAGAGGAACGATACGGCGCATCATTCGCTTCTCAGAGCCTCGACCGGATGTACGCGCGCGGCATGACGGGCGGGCATGATGGCAGCTATCAGGCCGACGGCAATCAGTAGCGCTTGCGCGACCAGCGCGGCTTTGAAGTCGACCTCGGGCCGCGAGACCGGAGCTTCGGGCAGCTTGGCGAGCAGCCGGCCGAAGCCCTCCAGCGTCGCCACTGCGCCCACCAGCCCCAGGTAGCCGGCCAGCAGGGTCAAGACCAGCGACTCTTTGACGACCATGCGGACGATGGAGCCCGGGGTCGCGCCGAGCGCCTTGCGAATGCCAATCTCGCGCGTGCGTTCTTTGACCGTAATCAGCAAAATATTGCTCACTCCCAGCATACCCGCGCCCAGCGTCAGCGCGCCGACCAGCCACACGAACGCCCGAATACCGCGAAACAGCCCTTGAATCTTCTCGAATTTGTCGGCGGCGTTGAAAGACCCGAAGGCCTGGTCGTCGCTTGGGTGAATACGGTGCTTCTCGGCCAGCGCCTGCTTGATCGAGTCCTCGACCCACACCGCCGGGTAAGCCGGATCAGTGCCGACCGTGAACCAGCCCACGTGGTCGCGTTGATTGAAAGCACTCTGGAAGGTCGCGAACGGAATGAACACGGTGGCGTTGAGCTTCTCGCCCTCGTCGCCCGCCTTCAGGCTCTTCACTTCGCCGACCACGCGGAAATTGACGCCCTTGACCTGGATGTACTGGCCGATTGGATCCTCATCCGCCTCGAACAGCTCTTTTTCGACGAGCGGGCCGAGCACCGCGACCTTGCGTTGCTCGGACATGTCGCGTTCGTTGAAGAAGCGACCGCGCCCCGGCACCAATGGCTCGACGAACGGAAATTCTGGCACGTCGCCGAGCACGTTGAAATTGCCCGTCTTCGCGCCGCGCGTGATATTTTGCCCATCGCGCCAGCCCCCCAGCTGCAGCCGCGGGGCCACGTATTTGACGCCGGGCACGCGCGCGATGGCCGCGATATCCTGGTTCGTGAACTTGATGTAGCGCCCTGGCTGGAGGCCGCGGTACGGCAGGCTGGTACGCTGCGTCCAAACGTAAACGCTCTGCAGCGCCATGCCGCCCAGACTGCGCACGACGCCGCGCTCCAGGCCGGCGCCCAGGCCGAGCAGCACCATCAGCATGAACATGCCCCAGAACACGCCACAAGCCGTGAGCACGGCGCGCAGCTTGTTCTTGCGCAGCGTCGACCAGATCTCTTGCCAGGCGTCGAAGTCCAGCATCAGTCGCTCCGAAGCGCGACCACGGGGTTCACCCGCGCGGCGCGATAGGCTGGAAAGAAGCCGGCCAGCGCTCCCGCGGCCATGATCAAAAGCGTGGCGCTCACGGCGACATCGAGGCTCACGCTCGGCGCGCGAAAGAAGGGCGCGTCCGGGAAGCGCGACGCGGTAAGCTCGACCACGCCGACGCCGCCGACCAGGCCCGCGTAGCCGCTGACCCCGGTCAAGACCAGCGCCTCGCCCAGCACCATGCGAATGATCGAGCCCGGAGTGGCGCCGAGCGCCTTTCTGATACCGATCTCGCGCGTGCGCTCGGCCACCGAAATCAGCATGATGTTACCGATGCCGATGATGCCGGCCAGCAGCGTGCCGACGCCGACCGCCCACACGAAGAAGCGGATCCAATGAAAAACATCGGTAATGCGTGTGTATTGCTCGAGGTTGTTGCCGACGCGTAGCGCGCGGCGATCGTCGACAGAAAATCCGTGATTCTTCGCCAACACCACGCGCGCCTGCTCGGCGATGCCGCGACTCTGCTCGACGCTGGCGTCACCCACCGTGAAGATCAGCTGATGAATGATGTCGGGCTGATTGTAGACGAGCTGCGCGGTGCTGATCGGGACGTAGATCTTGCGTAGCTCGTTCTCGCCGCCCACGTCTTCGAACTCGCCGATGACCTTGTAGGCCAAGCCTCGGATGTTCACGTACTCGCCCAGTGGGTCTCGGCTGCCGAACAAAATTTCGCGCACCTTGCTGCCGATCACGGCGACTTTGCGCTTTTCGGTCAGGTCATTTTGGTCCAAAAAGCGACCGCGCGTCATCAGCGTCTTTTCCAAGAAGCGATGGTC
>Ga0307516_10001157_pt1 | contig 36932 bp, 36 predicted proteins | sample 19_EM_MG_FD_203310 | JGI IMG/M metagenome (GOLD analysis project Ga0307516, IMG submission 203310) | Populus trichocarpa ectomycorrhiza microbial communities from riparian zone in the Pacific Northwest, United States - 19_EM | ecosystem: Host-associated > Plants > Roots > Unclassified | place... | reverse complement strand
GTTTTATCCTCTTTTACCCCGTGCTTGTTCTGGCAAACCTCCTGTTCATACAGGGTTTCACCTCTTTCCATTCTTATACGATGGTACTCGGGTCTTTTTTCATGATCATCTTTTGCTGTCTTTTCTTTTATGAAGTGCTTTTAACACCCCTGGAACTGGAACTATACAGGGTGCCTATGTTCTGGATCAGCACGGGCATTCTTTTTTTCTACCTCGGGGACTTCTCCTACGATCTCGCTTATAACCTGATCGTAAAATATGAAGTCGATTCGGGAAGGAAACTCTTTACTTCTATTAATAATAATCTTATTTTGGTCCTTTATTCCTGCTTTATAATAGCCTTTCTATGCAAAAGGAGTCCTCCGAGATCATTGTCACAGTAGTTGCCGGGACGATTACCTTGCTGCTTTTAGGTGGTTTTATCATTTCCTTTCTCTTTCTCTATCGTAGCCGCCACCGGCGTTACCTGCAGGAAAAACAGCAGATGAAACTTTCCTATGAACAGGAATTACTAAAGGCCCGGCTCGAGATCCAGGAACAGACCTTCCGGAATATTTCCCTCGAGATCCATGACAATATCGGGCAGGTACTCAGCCTGACCAAACTCAATCTTGCCACCATGGATACTACGCAGCCCGCCAGCCTCGAACAAAAGATCATCGATTCGAAAAAACTGGTCAGCCAGGCTATCCATGACCTGCGCCACCTCTCCCATAGCCTCAGTACAGATACGATCGTAGACCTGGGATTGGCCCGCGCCATCGAGCATGAATTGGAAATGATCAAAAAAGCCGGGAATTATGAAACGGCCATCCTGAAGGAAGGAACGTGCTATACCCTTGATAAACAGAAGGAACTGATCATTTATCGCATGATCCAGGAGATCCTGAACAATATTATTAAACATGCCACAGCTCAAAAAATTATAATATATTTACTTTACCAACCGGAAGAGTTCATACTGACTATTACCGACAATGGAAAAGGATTTGATCTTACTCCCCTGAACGACAATAATTCATTTGGCCTGGGCATTCGAAATATGCACAACCGAGCCCAGCTCATCGGAGCAGGTTTTCTGATTAGCAGCACACTTGAACAAGGTACAAGCGTTACTATTACAGTTCCTATTGGAGCTGCTGCAACCTGAACCAAACCTGAACCGAATGAATAGTCTTAAATCAGCAGTAGTACTGGTAGACGACCATGTATTGCTCCGTAACGGCCTCGCCAGCCTTATCGGCAGCTTCGGGGAATATGTCATATTGTTCGAAGCCAGCAGCGGAAAAGATTTTATCCGCCAACTAAAACCCCGTTTCTTACCCGAGCTTGTTTTACTCGACATTAACATGCCGGAAATGGATGGGTACGATACGGCGCTCTGGCTTAAACGCAATTTCCCGGAAGTAAAGATCCTCGCACTCTCCATGTATGATACGGACAATTGTATCATACGCATGTTAAAGAACGGGGCGAAAGGATATGTCCTGAAGGACATCGAACCTTCCGAGCTCAAGCTGGCCCTGGATTCCGTCATCAAGAAAGGATTCTATTATTCCGAGATGGTCACGGGCAAACTCATTCATACCATCAATAGCCTCGATGAGCCCGAGCAGAATATGCGTAATCTTCTTACGTTGAACGAGCGGGAAATAGAGTTCTTAAAGTTTGCCTGCACGGAATGCACGTATAAGGAAATTGCGGACCAGATGTATCTCAGTCCCCGCACCATTGACGGTTACAGGGATGCCTTATTTGAAAAATTGAACGTAAAGACAAGGGTCGGTCTTGTCCTGTATGCGATCCGGAATGGGATTGTAGCGATCTGAATCGGCATTTCGGATTTTGAGATTTAGCGATATGTAGATTTAGGAATGCTGCTCTTTTCCTGGGCAGCAAATCCCAGGATCCCGCAATCAGAAATCCGCAATCTAATTAAGCACGCTGGTGTCTTTTACGATCTCGATCCCGGGTTGTTCCTGGATACTTTTCCATCCGCCCGCGACATTACGCAGATTGTGGAGACCCTGTCGTTTGAGGAGAGAAGCCGCTATGATACTGCGATAGCCTCCGCCGCAATGCAGGTAAATATTATGACGGTCTTCCAGGTTCGCCAGAGTGCCGGGATCTACCATTTCATTCAGCGGGATATTGACGGCATCACGAACATGCCCATCCGCAAATTCTGTTTCACGTCGTACGTCCACGATGACCATATTCGGGTCAAAAGGAAGGTCCATAGCCATTTCGTCGGCCTCCACATCGATGATAAGATCGATAGGTTCTCCCGCATCTTTCCAGGTGGCAAAACCACCCTGGAGAAATCCTTTCATTTTATTGAACCCCACCCTTGCCAGGCGCACGAGGCTTTCCTTTTCTTCTCCGGGCGATGTCACCAGTACGATGGGCTTGTCAAAGGGCAGCAGGCTCCCGGCCCATTCGGCAAAGCGTCCGTCCAGCCCAATGCTGATAGCGCCCGGGATAAATCCTTGCAGGAAGAGCTCGGATCTTCTTGTATCCAGCAGGATCACCTCATCCTGTACGATGATCTCCTTGAAGGCGGCCAGGTCCAGTGATTCCAGTCCGCTTTCCAATACTTCATCCAGGCTTTCATAGCCTTCCTTATTGATCCGGGCATTAATGGGGAAATATTGCGGAGGCAATTCCAACCCGTCCGTGACAGCCTTGATAAAATCCTCTTTGCTTTGTTCCTTCAGCGCATAATTACTTTCCTTTTCCTCACCCAGGGTGCTATAAGTATTGGGGCCCAGGTTCTTTCCGCAGCTACTGCCGGGACCATGCGCAGGATATACGATCACATCATCCGGCAGGGGAATGATCTTGTTCCGCAAGGAATCGTAGAGCATGCCGGCCAGTTCATCCTTCGTCAGGTTGCCGCTGCTGAGATCGGGCCTTCCCACATCCCCGACGAACAGGGTATCTCCCGTGAAAAGGGCATGGGGCTTACCGTCCGCCTCTCTCACCAGGTAGCAGGAAGACTCCAGCGTATGACCGGGGGTATGCAATACTTCAATGCTGATCTCACCCAGCCTGAAGATCTCTTTATCCTTTGCTTTATGTATCGGAAAATGGGTGTCCGTATCAGGACCGAAGATGATGGGCGCGCCCGTCGCTTTGGCGAGATCCAGATGCCCGCTTACAAAATCAGCATGGAAATGGGTTTCGAATATGTAACGGATCTTTGAATTACGCTCCTTCCCAAGCTGCAGGTAAACATCGATATCCCGCAGGGGGTCAATGATAGCCGCTTCGCCGGCACTCTCAATATAATAAGCTGCTTCACTCAGGCACCCGGTATACAGTTGCTTAATATACATACCTCAGATTTTCAGCAAAAATAGCTATTTTATCGCACCGGAAACGTCGGGAAAAAGACCTAATCGATCAACTCATCCACGCATTTCATGATCTCGCCCAGGCGGTCGTGATTGATAATGTAATAGATGAATTTCCCGTCACGCTGGGTCTTGACAATGCCCGCCCTGCGCAAGATGGCAAGGTGTTGGGAAGCGACGGATTGCTCGAGGCGGAGATGGACATAAATTTCCGTCACGGTCAGTTTCTTATTCTCATCCAGGAGACGGATGATCTGTTGCCGTAACTTATGATTGAGGGCTCGCAGGATAAGAGCTCCTTTTTTCAGGTTGAGAAAATCTACTTTTACAGGAGTGCCTTCGGAACCCTCTGCATTTACTACCATCCAATAGTTATTATTGTTCATCGTTAAACTCATGAGCGATTACCAGGTTTTTAAGAATTTCAACAAGATACACGATAAAGCCGAACAAATTTAAAGCCTACCCCATTAAAACAGGGGTCTTTCAGTGGTTATATGATGATATAGTCATTTTATGGTATGAGTGTAGAATTCTTTGGTATAAGCGGGTTCGCTAAAAACCAAGTCGGTGAATTCACGATGTAAATATCGTAAAAAAGATAGAATACCCAGTTGCCCTGCGTCAGAATTAATTTCGATGAAACTCGCTCTGGGTGCAGTGATTATAGGTTTACACTTATAGCTGCCACCTCCAAAAAACGACAGTTTTTCTTTGGATAGAACTTCCGCGAAAGAATTTTCGTCAATTATCATCGCCGAAGGCGCCATTAATTCTACCAGGTCATTCTTATAAATTGCTGTAAAAACTTCCATTCTTCTCGCATCGATCATAGGGCAAAGAAGCTCTTCGGGAGGGACATGCTCCCGGGCAGCCTGCGACATTACCTTCAACGTATTTTCTGCGATGAAAGGAATACGCAAAGCATAGCAAAAACCCTTTGCAGCAGCCATTCCTACGCGAAGGCCCGTATAAGATCCGGGGCCTGCCGTCACCGCCACCGCCTGCAGATCCTGCAGCTTATAACCCGTCTCCCGCATCATTTGTTCAATACCCACATGCAGCCAGGAAGCATGGTCCTTTTGTTCCTCATTCTTGAGCAAAGTCAAGGATTTGCCCTCTTTAGAGAGGCAAATGCTGGCTGATTCGGTTGCCGTATCTATATTCAGAATAAGTGCCATGTTTTCTAAATGCAGATTATAACTAAATTTTAACCAAATTTTAATCTGAAAATGCTGTTTTTAACGCCTTTGCGACAGCATACCGGGTATCTGTCCTGCTTAAAACCGTCAACAAGACAGCTATTTTTTCCAGGCCGATGCGCTCACTCCATTCAAAAGGACCAAAGGGATAATTGGTGCCCAATTTCATGGCCGTATCGATTTCTTCCCTGGTACTTACTTTATCCTGCAGGGTATAATAAGCTTCATTGATGATCGTCGCCACGATCCTGGGACTGATCATACCCGGAATATCCGGGACGAAACGGTGTATCCAGCCCATCGCCCCGAACAATTCTACTGCTTTTTCTTTCGGATCTCCCTCGCGGACTGCCACTTCACTGCAATTCCTTCCCAGGAAGCCCGGCCAGGCATTGATACGGATAAAGGGATGGCCGATCTCTTGCAGCGTATGCGGCACCGAGTTGATCAGGACAGGCTTGGGTAATAGTCGGCTGAGCAGCCCGATCCGGGCTGCATCAGGGGTGAATTCCAGGTCAAAATAGCCATCGGCATCCGGGTGCTGCCCCAGCATCCCCACCGAATCCACCCAGGTCCATTCCAGGCCCGGGGCAGACCCTTTATCTTCTGCTTCTTTTCTTAATGCGGCGTTGGCTACGGCGGCAATCTTCATATTAATAGCTTCAGGCTGCAAATATGTATTAATTTTACGCATGGAAAAAAAGATCATCAATACCCCTAATGCCCCGGCCCCTATCGGCCCTTATAACCAGGCTGTACAGGCAGGCAACCTGCTTTTCATCTCCGGTCAGGTGGCTATCAACCCCGCGACAGGCAATCTCGAGATCGCCGATATCTTCGACGAGACACACCTGGTGATGCACAACCTCAAAGCTATCCTCGCGGAGGCTGGATTGGATTTTGGCCATGTAGTAAAGACGACTATTTTTTTAAGCGATATGGCCCTGTTTGCAAACGTCAACGAAGTATATGGGAAATACTTCAACGGCGAATTTCCTGCACGGGAGACGGTTGCCGTCAAAGGACTGCCGAAGAACGTCAATGTCGAGATCAGTATGATCGCCTCTAAGTAAGCGCTTTATCCCAGGAGTGCAATGAGCAGATTGGGCAACCCGACCGCTACTCCTATCCCGTATAACAGGTCCAGCCAGAAAAAACTACCCAGGCTGCCCAGGTAGATCAATCCTACCACCGGATAACCGAGGATCTTTACCCAGCGGGGAGTGTCCTGCTCTTTTATGGAATTCCAGATAACATTGGCGTCGCCGCTGCTTGGAAAGGCGTGCATAGCGATGGAAACCCCCAGGTAGATAAGAACATAATCCAGGGGGCCGGCCGTATGGAATTTAAACACCGGTAAGGCCGCGGGGAGCGAAATAAGGGCTCCAACGATCGTATTCACGATAAAGGGGCCGATACTGATCAGCATTCCCTGTGCCTTATTTTTCACCGCTTCATGCAATACATAGCCGGCAGGATTGCCCATTTGGAAATACACCACTTTGAAAACGGGGACTTTGAAATACCGGCAGAATAACTGGTGGCCCAGTTCATGTACGATGACTCCGGGAAAAGTGACCAGCGTAATAACAAAACCAGGTATAAAAAACATAAGATCTTTTTAAAGGGTGAGGGTTCAATCCCTGAATTTTTCCTTTTGAGCGATGACATCGAGGGCGTACTGTACCTGGGTCTTCGCCAGGGAATCCAGTTTGGCCGCCTGCAACTGCCTCACCAGCGCATCCCGTTCGGGAATGCGTCCGTTAAAATGATAGGCCAGCATCAGGGAGGAAACCACATAGTAGTTGCCATCGAACTTCTTATAATTCTTCAGGGCCAGGTCCAGGGCCTGCTTGTCTTTTTTCTGCTGCAATAAGATCCTGGACTGAATGGCAAGGCCATAAGGCAATTCGTGGTTCATCGACAGCATCCTGTTGCAGTAGACGGCCGCTTCGTCCAGTTTGTGCTGCTCTCTTTTCAGGTTGGTCTCCAGCATCAGGGCCGTTCCGTATTCAGGGGTCCGCTTTAATATGGTCTGCAGGACGCTGTCGGCCGTCTCATATTCTTTACGATCATACAATTCGCTGGAATAGGCGATAGCCGCATAGTTGTCGTCCGGGTTATGGAGAAAATAGCCTTCCCAGTCGGATGCCGTCAATTTAGCGAGGTCGGGATGCGAGACGGTGAAGTTCCCGAAAGAATCGTTGGGTATATAAGTGAGGGTCTTATCCGCAGTCGCTTCCAGTTCGGAGAACAATTCCTGATCTTCGAATCTTACCTTGCTTAATTTTTTTAACAGGGTCATAAGCGTCTCGAAATCCTGGTTATAGAAGGCTGCCGTTGTCAGATGGACCTTCGCCTCCAGGTTGTCCGGCGCTTTTTCCAGGACGGATTTCAGCTCTTTTTCCGCGGTAAAATAATTCTTCTCCTTTCCCGCCTTTATCCCTTTCTCCAGGTGGATGCCGAGCGAGAGATTTTTAGGAAGGGTGAACAGCGAGAAGAGCAGGACAATACAGATGCCGCCCGCAAATACCCGTATCCACAAAGGAATGGGGAAGCGGATAAAATACGCCCGGCAATCGCCGCACAAGCGCGCAGCATGGTTTCCTTCCAGGGCGGGTTGGCCGCAATTGGCACAACCGGTACCGGGGCTTTCTTCTTCAGTCGGGGATTGTTCGGCAGGCAGGTGTTCTTCCATAGTGGGGTTTTATATTGACCCCACAATATGTTATTAATTTTTCAAAACCGCAAGCTCTTTACCGATTTTCGTAAACGCCGCAATCGCCTTATCCAGATGACTTTTTTCATGCGCAGCGCTTAACTGTACCCGTATCCTGGCCAGCCCCTTCGCGACGACGGGATAAAAGAAGCCGATCACGTAGATCCCTTCATCCAGTAATTTGGCGGCAAATTCCTGGGCCACCGTGGCCTCGTATAGCATAATGGGTACGATGGGATGATCCCCGGGCTTGATCGCAAAGCCGGCCGCCGTCATTTTATCACGGAAGTATTTTGTATTGAATTCCAGCTTATCCCTGAGTTCCGTCGTTTCTTTCAGCATATCCAGTACGGCGATGGAAGCACCCGTGATGGAAGGAGCCAGGCTGTTGGAGAACAGGTAAGGACGGCTGCGCTGGCGCAGCATCTCGATGATCTCTTTTTTTCCGCTGGTAAATCCGCCGCTGGCGCCTCCCAAGGCCTTGCCGAGCGTACCGGTAATGATATCGATCCGGCCGATCACATTATGGTATTCATGCGTACCCCTTCCCGTTTTGCCCAGGAACCCGGAGGAATGGGATTCGTCGATCATCACGATCGCATCATATTTATCGGCCAGGTCGCAGATCTTGTCCAGTTGGGCGATGGTGCCATCCATGCTGAAGGATCCGTCCGTTACAATGATCCTGCTGCGGGCATTCCCGGCGGCTTTCAGTTGCTCTTCCAGGTCCGCCATCGTATTATGCTTGTACCGGAAGCGCTGCGCCTTGCACAAACGGACCCCGTCGATGATAGAAGCATGGTTGAGTTCATCGGAGATAATGGCATCCTGCTCTCCGAACAAAGGTTCGAATACCCCCCCGTTGGCGTCAAAAGCGGCAGCATACAGGATCGTATCCTCCGTCCCCAGGAAAGCGGCGATCTTTTGCTCCAATTCCTTATGAATATCCTGCGTACCGCAGATAAACCGGACACTGCTCATCCCATATCCTCTATGATCCACAGCTTTTTGAGAGGCCTCGATCACCTTGGGATGGGAGGAGAGCCCCAGGTAGTTGTTGGCGCAGAAATTCAGTACTTTTTTTTCTCCGCCTCCACCGGGCAGTTTCACCGTTATTTCGGCGCCTTGCGCGCCGGCAATGATCCGTTCTGTTTTAAAAAGGCCGGAAGCCTTGATGTCTTCCAGTTCGGCCGCTATCCGCTTGGCAAAGGATGTATTCATAGAAAAATTTTAAGAGGCCAAAGTTAAGTAGTTGAGCCTTCAACTGTTAGAAAAACCTTCGTCCCCCTCAAAAAAATGGGGTGTTTTTTTAGTACGCTGTAACAAATCTTTAATATCTTTGTCTTATAAGGGAAACTAGCTTTAATGAAGACCAAAACATATATCCGGTTGTTCTTTCTTACACTGATCGTGGCTATCAGCTTCCTTTTCTTTTCCTATTCCCATAGAACAAGTGCCGATATGAACGATAAATCCTCCGATTGCGGCAGCGGCAAATGCGAGCAAAAAAAGGCTCAGACGGAATTTATCATCTGGGAATCCCTCTCACGTAACTTATTATCCGCCAGCCGCTAATTTAAAGATCCCCGATTTCTTTTTCACCTGTAACATTCCTCCCCCCTTCATCGTATTACCTTTGTAGTGTGCTCAGCCGCCCGCTCAACAGTCACAGACGCTTATGACGGAAAGAGAATACAATGAATGTGTAACGAATTATTCGGATAACGTATACCGTTTCATCCTGAAAAATCTTCGGCATGAAGAAGATGCGCGCGATATCGTTCAGACCGCTTTTGAAAAATTATGGAGCCACCGCCGGGAGGTGGATCCGGGGAAAAGCAAATCCTATCTTTTTACCATCGCGTATCATCAGTTGATCGATCACCTGCGGAGGAGCAAGCGGGTACAACTTCGTGACGAATTCAGGGAAGAGGCCCGGATCAGCGATCGTCCCGCACATAACCTGAAAAAAGTATTGGACGAAGCGCTGGCGCGGCTGAGCGAGGTGCAACGCTCGCTCGTATTGCTAAAGGACTATGAAGGATATACCTATGATGAGATCGGACAGATCACCGGCCTGAATGAAAGCCAGGTAAAAGTATACCTTCATCGCGCCCGCATACAATTGAAAAATTATTTGGTCAGTTTGGAGAACGTAATATAGATCCCATGATCACACGCGACAATTATGAAGAGTTCTTCCTGCTGTACGTGGATAACGAATTATCCGCGGCGGACAGGCACTCCGTGGACGAGTTTGTTGCAGAGAATCCCGATCTGAAAGAGGAACTGGCAACCCTGATAGGTTGCAGGCTGCAGCCGGAGAACGAAGTTTTTTTCGAAGACCGGGATCTGCTCCTGCAGCCCCCCGCCCATTACTCCGAATGGTTCCTCTCCTATGTAGATGGAGAACTGAACGAAGAGGGCCGGCGCGCCGTTGAGGAATTTGTTCTGGCCCATCCCTCTCTCTTAAAGGAATTAACCCTCCTCCGGGCAACGGTGAGCTTCCCGGAAAAGGAGTTCGTATTTGAAAATAAGGCATCTCTTTACAGGGAAGAAAAGAGGAGGATCTTATTCCTGCCCTTCTTCCGCATCGCCGCCGCAGCCCTCGTATTAGGAGCCATCGGACTCCTTACCCTCCTGCTGGTGAGAAAGAACGCCCATGAACCCGTTGCCGGTCGTCCGGGCATGAATAAAGAGAAAGGGCTTGCCGCATCACCTAACGGGGATGCCCACCGCCACGATAGCAAGGACCCGGACATAAAAAAAATACCGCCTGCTGTAACTCCCCGTACTGCTGATCCGTTATACCCTTATACGGCCGGCAGAGAAGAAAAGAAGGAGGCCCCTCAGGGTACTGAACGAATAGCCCGATCGACGGAGCAGGAAGCCAAGAGAAAGGAGCAGCGCAGGCACGCTCCCGTGCAGGAGCAGGAGGATCAGGAGCGCCTTGTAGCGAAAGCAGGGACGGATGGCACGGGGGACAAGGTTGCAGGAGTTCCGCTACATACAAGGACCACCGAGCGCCTGATCCCGGATCGTGATCGGCAGGTACGGGTTTCCGGTAGTACTTCACCCTTGTTGGCGGATGCAGGGAATAAGGTCCTGATAAAGGCAACGGTTCCCCTGGTCGCAGCCATCGATCCGATAGAATCAGAAGAAGACGAGCCGGCCATGGGGGCCTCCTCCAAAAAAAATAAACTCCGCGGATTCTTCAGAAAAGTATCCCGCACTTTTGAAAAGACGGCGAGCCGGAATGAGGACGAGGGGCAGCACGGGCTCCTGGTGGGGAATTTACAGATCGCACTTAAATAATGTTTCAAAAAAGGAAATCTATGAGCAGGCAATTTTTATTAGTGGCAGGATTATGCCTTACCCTATCTGGCTGGGCGCAAAATGACAGCACGGGAAAGAGCAATCCCCCGGCCAACAACTCCGATACCCTCCGGGTCGGCAACTATATCATCGTCCGGTCGGGAAAAAGAGGGGATGATGGAGAAAGCGATACCCGGACCGTAAGGGTCCACCGGCGTCACAACAGCTACCAGCCTTCCAATTTCAGTACGAACTGGTGCATCGTCGATCTCGGATTCGCCAACTTCAGCGACAAGACCGTCTATTCATCGGCATCGGCCCAGCAATACGCGCCGGGCGCCACCAGCGATTGGTTTCACCTGCGTACGGGAAAATCCGTGAACGTCAACATCTGGTTCTTCATGCAGCGCATGAATCTCATCAAGCATGTCGTGAACCTGAAATACGGGCTGGGCCTGGAATTGAATAACTATCGATACACGGACAACATCAAATATCTCACCAATCCTACCCGCGTGATCATGGACACCATCAATTACAGCAAGAACAAGCTGGCCGTGGATTATCTCACCGTACCCTTCCTCCTGAACTTCAACTTCACGCCACGCCGGAAGGAAGGAATAGCCCTTAGCGTGGGCGCAAGCGCCGGGTACCGGTATTCTTCCCGCCAAAAAGTAAAGAGCGGCCCCACTGGCAAGAAAAAGACCTATGACGATTTCGATCTGGAACCCTGGAAATTATCCTGGATCGGGGAATTACAACTGGGACCCATCCGGCTCTATGGCTCCTATGCCACAAAAAGCATGTTCCGCAACGGGCTCGACCAACGGCCTTATACGGTAGGGATCCGGTTGAGCAACTGGTAGAGTTAAAGAAATCTTAATATCTCGGGGTATACCCTTAATACTTTTCCACACAAAAAATAACGGCCGGGCCTCCTTCGTTCTATAAGGGTTAAAGGAACCCGGTCATGCTTACAAATAAAATGTTCTTAGGTAGTCTGTTGGTCTTTATGCTCTTTGCATTCAAAGACGCCCATACCCGGTCTGCCCGCAAAAGTTTTTTCAATCGCCGGTTAGACGGAGAGGTCTATATCCTCGTCATCAAATCCAGTTATGAATTGCAGGTCTTTGATAAGGATGGCTGGTATGCCACTTACCCGGCCGTATTCGGCAGTAAATCATTGGACGATAAAATGATGCAGGGGGATCGCAAGACGCCGGAAGGGACCTTCCATATCCTTTCCAAACGCCCGCATGAAAAATGGGATAAGATCATGGACCTGGATTATCCAACCTCCGTGGATAAGGCAAAATTCAACGAGCGGAAGTCACAGGGATTGATCCCGAAAACGGCGAGGATCGGCGATGGGATCGCCATACATGGCACCTGGGCGCATGATGACCTGGCGGTGGACCAATACCAGATGTGGACCAACGGTTGCGTTTCCCTGAAATGCGAAGACATGGATGAGGTCTATGAGATGGCGCCGGTGGGCACGAAGGTGATCATACAACATTAAGATTTCCGATTTCGCTATTGCGCGATCTTGGGATTTACCTGAGACCATTGAAATCACAAAATCCCCAAATCTCTAAATCTTCAATTTCTCAATCTATGGCTCTCAAAATCTCTAATTCCCAAATTCCCCAAATCAGCAATCTACAATCGTCCCGTTTTTATTTCTTCCACCACGGCCGGATCGAGCAGGGTACTGGTATCCCCCAGTTGCTGAATTTCCCCTTCCGCGATCTTTCGCAGGATGCGCCGCATGATCTTCCCGCTCCTTGTCTTTGGCAGGCCGGTCACGAATTGAATTTTATCCGGCTTGGCGATCGCACCGATGACACGGGCCACAGTCTGAATAATGTTTTTGCGCGTTAGTTCTGTGTCGGTCTTGTCTCCCTGGAAGATGACATAAGCATAGATCCCCTGCCCCTTAATATCGTGCGGGTATCCTACAACGGCGCTCTCCACCACCCCCGTGTGCATATTGATGGCATTTTCCACCTCGGCGGTACCGATCCGGTGACCGCTCACATTCAATACATCGTCCACTCTCCCGGTGATCCGGTAATTGCCGGCCTCATCGCGAAGGGCTCCGTCGCCGGTGAAATACAGGTTGGGATAGGTGGCGAAATAAGTTAGCCGGCAACGCTCGTGATCGCCGTAGGTCGTGCGGATAATGGAAGGCCAGGGAAATTTAATGCATAGATTACCGCTGACCCCATTGCCTTTGATCTCCTCTCCTTTTTCATCTACCAGGCAGGGCTGTACACCAGGCAAAGGAAGGGTGGCATAAGAAGGTTTGGATGGGGTGACCCCCGCAAGGTTGGAGATCAGGACACCTCCGTTCTCGGTCTGCCACCAGGTATCTACAATGGGACAGCGCTTCTTTCCGATCTGCTCATCATACCAATGCCAGGCTTCCTCATTGATCGGCTCGCCCACCGTTCCCAATACTTTCAGCGAGCTCAGGTCTTTATTCTTTACATAGTCCGTTCCAAAACCCATCAGGCTACGAATGGCTGTGGGCGCCGTATAGAGGATATTTACCTTGAACTTGTCCACGATCTCCCAGAAACGGCCCGCATCCGGGAAGGTAGGGACCCCTTCGAACAGGAGGGTCGTAGCACCCGCACTCGAAGGACCATAGACGATATAGCTATGACCCGTGATCCAGCCGATATCCGCGGTACAGAAATAGATATCCCCCGGCTGGTATTGAAATACATTTACAAAGCTGTAATTGGCATACACCATATATCCTCCGCAGGTATGAACGACCCCTTTAGGTTTCCCGGTCGAGCCGGAAGTGTAAAGGATGAATAGCATATCCTCGGCATCCATCTTCTCTGCGGGGAAAGGGGGATTGCCCTTTTCCTCCACTTTTTTGACCTCATCCTCCCAATAACTATCCCTTCCACCGACCATACTGATGGAGGTGCCCGTACGTTTCAATACGATCACTTTCCGTACGGAGGGGCATTGCACGAGCGCGTCATCGATCACCGCTTTCAGGGGGATTTGCTTATTACCCCGGTGAGCGCCGTCGGCCGTTATGACCAGCTCACAGGTGGCGTCCTGGATCCGGTCGGCGATGCTTTGGGCCGAAAATCCGCCGAACACCACGGAATGGATGGCGCCGATCCGCGCGCAAGCCATCATGGCAATAGCCAGCTCCGGCACCATGGGCATGTAGATACAGATCCTGTCCCCTTTTTTCACCCCATTGTCCTTCAATACCCAGGCGAACTGGCAGACCTTAAAATGCAATTCCTTATAGGAGAGTACCCGGTGCTTCTCCGCCGGATCGTTCGGCTCCCAGATAAAAGCGGGCTGATCGCCTCTTTCAGCCAGGTGCCTGTCCAGGCAATTTTCGGTAATATTCAAAGTGGCGCCTGTAAACCATTTTACCCGGGGCTCTTTAAAATTCCAATCCAATACTTTATCCCATTTCCGATGCCATTGAAAATTCTCCGCAATACCCGCCCAAAAACCTTCAGGATCCTGTACGCTCTTCGCATAGGCAGACTGGTATTCTTCCATCGATCGTATCTGATAAGGATAAGCCATACTACAATAACGGATTTTTAATGATCAAAAGATAATTTAATTCTTATACGGTCCCGATCGGCAGCACGGTCCTTCCATACATTTCATTCAACAAATTAGCGACACCCGCATAGATCGCCGAACCGCCGCAAACGATGCCTTCATAGCCGGCGGCCTGCTTGATACTGCTATTCCCCGTGGCATCGCCCAGGGCCAGTAAAATAAATAATAAGGTCAAAGAAGCAAACACGAATTGCAGGGCGCGATTGAGCTTCAAAGTTCCGAAAAAAAGTAAAAAGGTAAACAGTCCCCAGACAGCCAGGTAATAAGCCATGGCCGTTTCCGATGGCGCTGCGATCCATCCGAGTTTTGGCATCACGATCAGCCCCACCAGGGACAACCAGAAAAAGCCATAGGAGGTAAAGGCGGTCAGGCCGAATGTGTTATTCTTTTTGGCTTCGATCACTCCGGCGATCACCTGCGCAAGGCCTCCGTAAAATAAGCCCATGGCCAGGATCATGGAGTTCATGGCAAAAAGACCGGCGTTGTGAAAATTTAATAATACCGTGGTCATTCCAAAGGCGCAAAGTCCAAGCGGTGCGGGATTCGCAATACCATCCTTTACAGGAGCAATCGTTGTTGTAAGGGTCATAAAATGTAGGTTAAGTTGATTTGATCCTACAATTTTAATTCATTTTTATTATAATCGGGCAGCAGAGGATAAACCGGTAACATTTAGCGGGATTAGCCTACTTTCGCAGGGTAAATCAGGAGCATGTCGATCGAAGTAAAAGACCTTGTAAAGATCTATGGCGAACAAAAAGCGGTGGATGCCATTTCCTTCTCCGTCGCCAAAGGAGAGATCGTCGGATTCCTGGGGCCGAATGGCGCCGGTAAATCCACTACGATGAAGATCATCACCGGCTATCTCGGCCAGGATGGCGGCCAGGCGACCGTATGTGGTATCGATGTAAAGGATAGCCCCCTGTTGACGAAGAAAAAGATCGGATATCTGCCCGAGGCCAACCCTCTTTACCCGGATATGTATGTCCGGGAATACCTTGATTTCGTAGCGGATGTGCATGGAGTAAAAGACAAGCGGAATAAAATAGAAGCGGTCATCGGCACCGTAGGCCTGGGCCCGGAAAGCCGGAAAAAGGTCGGACAGCTTTCCAAAGGGTATAAGCAGCGGGTAGGATTGGCCGCAGCCTTGATCCATGATCCAGAAGTACTGATCCTGGACGAGCCCACGAGCGGACTGGACCCTAACCAGATCGTTGAGATCCGGGAGGTCATCCGCCAATTGGGAAAAGATAAGACCGTCCTCTTCTCTTCTCATATCCTGCAGGAGGTAGAAGCCATCTGCGACCGGGTCGTGATCATCAATAAAGGCAAGTTGGTAGCCGACAATGCCCTCAGTCAGCTCCGCCGGCAAAACAATAATACGAATACGGTCAAAGTTTCGTTTAAGGAAACCCTGGACCCTCAACAGCTCCGCCAATTGATCGGCGTACAAAAGGTGAGCCAGCCAACGGCCCTGGAATGGGAACTGCAGACCGATCAGCCGGCTGAAGTAAAAAAACAATTGCTGGAACTGGCTTTGCAGAACAACCTGAACATTGTTTCTTTGCAAAGCGAAGAGCAAAGCCTGGAAGATATCTTTAGAAATTTAACCAGTTAAAATAAAAAAACTAACACCAATCATGAGCTACATTGCTGACATTCATGCAAGACAGATCTTAGACAGCCGGGGTAATCCTACCATCGAGGTAGACGTTAAGACAGAGAACGGATTTATAGGCCGTGCAGCCGTACCCAGCGGGGCATCCACCGGCATCCATGAAGCAGTTGAATTGCGCGATGGAGATAAAAGTATCTATGGCGGAAAAGGAGTTCTGAAAGCAGTGGCGAATGTGAACGATACGATCGCCGACCAGTTGATCGGGTTCCCCGTGAACGAACAGGCGTCTATCGATGCCAGGCTGATCGACCTCGACGGTACCGATAACAAAGGCAAGCTGGGCGCGAATGCCCTACTGGCTGTTTCCATGGCCGTGGCCAAGGCTGCCGCTCTTGAAAGCAAACTTCCTCTCTATCGTTATCTTGGAGGCGTCAACAGCACCGTATTGCCCATCCCTTTAATGAATATCCTGAACGGCGGCGTACATGCCGATAATAAGATCGATTACCAGGAGTATATGATCGTCCCGGTAGGCGCTGAGAGCTTCAGCGAAGGTCTTCGTTGGGGAGTGGATATCTTTCATCAACTGAAAACCGTATTGAAGAAGAAGGGATTCAGCACGAATGTGGGAGACGAAGGCGGTTTTGCGCCGGATATCCAAAGCAACGAAGAAGCCATCGAGACCGTACTGCAGGCCATCGAAGCCGCCGGTTATAAAGTGGGCAGCCAGATCGGTATCGCCCTGGATGCAGCCAGCAGCGAAATGTTCAAGGACGGCAAGTACAAATTCTATAAAAGCAGCCAAAAAGAGATCAGCAGCGATGAAATGGTGGCTTACTGGACCAGTTGGGTGAACAAATACCCCATTATTTCCATAGAGGACGGAATGGCTGAAGAGGATTGGGACGGCTGGAAGAAGCTGACGGACGCCATCGGTAACAAGGTCCAGTTGGTGGGAGACGACCTTTTCGTCACCAATACGAAGATCCTGCAAAAAGGCATCGACCGCGGCGTGGCGAACAGTATCCTGATCAAGGTGAACCAGATCGGTACCATTACGGAGACCATCAATGCGGTACAATTGGCCCAGACCAACGGCTATACCACCATCATGAGCCATCGCAGCGGCGAAACGGAAGATACCACCATCGCAGACCTGGCCGTCGCCCTGAATTGCGGGCAGATCAAGACGGGCAGCGCCTCCCGGACGGACCGCCTGGCCAAATACAACCAGCTTCTCCGCATCGAAGAAGAACTGGGAGATGCCGGGATTTACCCCAAAGGAAGGATCAAATTCAAAAAATAATTTGTAGCTTGTAAGTACATTATGAAATTCCTGACCTACATACCTTCCTGGCTGAAGAACAAATACGTCCTGACGGCGATCGGTTTTACCGTCTGGATCCTGTTTTTCGACTCCCGGGATTTTATCAACAGTCATTTCCGGGAAAAAGAGGAATTGAACAAGCTGGAGCAAAGCAAAAAGTACTACGAAGGGCAGATCGCTACCACCAAACGGGAGTTGGAACAATTAAGATCCAACCCCGCCCTGCTGGAAAAATATGCCCGTGAAAAATATCTCATGAAGAGGGACAACGAGGATCTGTTCCTGGTAAAAGAACAAGGTCAGCTTTCGAATCGCTGATAGTCAATATCTTACATTCAACCATTGATCGTTCCTACCTCCCGGGATTATTTTCCGGGAGGGACAATAACCGGGTCCGTGTATCGTTTTCATAACGGACGTTTTCATCTTTTACTGCTTTGGAATAATTAGGACATTAAATGGTTTCGCCTATGACACTCTTTACACCGGAGGATCTTTTGCTGTATTTATACAAAGAGTCTTCCCCCGAATTGACAATTGCTGTCGAATCAGCATTGAAGGAAGACTGGATGCTTCGCGAGAAATTGCAGGTCTTGCAATCTTCTGTCAACGGATTAGATAAGGTCACTTTTTCACCCCGCATGGAAGTCATCCTCAAGGTCATGAACTATGCCCGGGAGACTGCGGTCGAATCTGTATCTCATCCCTGATCTGTCTATCACTGCCGGCAAATTGCCGTAAATTCGCGGTCATTGAAATTGTTTTCCAATGACCAGAAAGGAACGGTATGCGTTTGTACTGGATTACTTCCAGCATCATGCTCCCCATGCGGAAACGGAACTGATCTATGATAACCCTTACCAGTTACTGGTTTCGGTGATCCTGTCGGCGCAATGCACCGATAAGAGGGTCAATATGACCACGCCCGCTATTTTCGAGCGCTATCCCGATCCCGCTGCGATGTCGAAAGCCACCTTCGACGAGCTCTTCCCGCTCATAAAGAGCATTTCCTATCCCAACAACAAGACCAAACACCTGATCGGCATGGCCCAAATGCTCATGCAGCAATTCAAGGGCGAAGTCCCCCTGACCGTCGAAGAATTGGTGCAGTTACCCGGTGTAGGCCGTAAAACAGCCAATGTCATCACCTCCGTCGTGGACAATCAGCCCAACATGGCAGTAGATACCCATGTCTTCCGGGTTTCCGCCCGAATCGGTCTTACCCACAACGCCAAAACGCCCCTGGCCGCCGAAAAACAACTGATCAGCTTTATCCCCCGCGACCTGGTGCATATCGCCCATCACTGGCTGATCCTGCATGGACGTTACGTCTGTGTAGCCAGGACGCCGAAATGCAGGGAATGCCCCTTGCAGCAGGCCTGTAGGTATTTTGAGAAGAATATGGCAGGGAAATAGGCCCCTTTACCTCCGTTTCTTCCCCTTCTTTTTCGATCCCTTTGCAGGGACCAGCGGCGCCCCCACATCCACCCCCATCGCCTGGTAGATCGTCTCCTGGATCCTTCCCCGGATGCTCAATGCAGAAAGCCGGGGGTTACCTTCCTCAGGATTTACCCTATTCGATAAAAAGATAAAGATCAGATCGTACTTCGGGTCCACCCAGACGCAGGTACCCGTAAACCCGGTATGTCCAAAGGTCTCCGGGGAGGCGGACAAACAGGGATAGGGCTCCTTCCGGGTCGCATTGTCCTTTTCCGGCTTATCGAAGCCCAGGCCCCGGCGGCTGACCGTACTATGGTAGGCGCTGAAGAAATCGATCGTTTGCTTTTTCAGATAGGTCCCCCCGTTCAAAGTCCCCCCGTTCAGGAGCATCTGTTCCAATAGGGCGAGATCATAGGCATCGCTGAACAGGCCGGCATGACCTGCCACTTCTCCGAACATGGCGGCGCCCGGATCATGTACGTCCCCACGCAGCAATTGCCGGCGGAAAATGGGCTCCTCCGCCGTAGGGGCGATCCGGCCCAGGGGAAACCTTTCCCTCGGTCTAAAACCGGTAGAGTTCATCCCCAATGGATCATAATACGTCTTTTTAACATAGGCATCCAGGGTCATCCCCGTGATCGCCTGCACGATATCCCCCATGAAAATAAAATCGTTATCGCTATAGATATACCGGTTCGCAGGACCGACCTCGCTTTGCAGGATCCGCAGGGCCATGGTGTCCAGCCAATTATTCCGCATGTAAAGGTTCTCCGCTACCCTGACCCGGTGAAGGCTATCCTGCTTCGCCATATAAATACCGGGCAGCGGCATCCCTGCTTTTGTGCTGTCGATCGTCTCCTTATAGAAAGGGATAAAAGCTTTTAGCCCAGCCTGGTGCAGCAATACATCCCATATGCGGAGGGACGCCTTATTGGTATTCCTCACCCAGGGCAGATAATCGCCCAGCGTTTTCTGCAGGTCCAGTTTGCCCTCCTCGTATAGTTTCATCACGGCCATCGTCGTCGCGCAGATCTTGGTCACCGAGGCCAGGTCGTAGAGGGTCTCCTTATACACCGGCTCCGTCTTATCATAGGTCAGGCTCCCAAATGCTTTTTCATAGGCGATCCTGCCTCCTTTCGCTACCAATACCACGCAGCCGGGGACCGCCTGTTTGGCAATGGCCTCCTTACAAATAGAATCGATCTGTTGCAGCCGCTCCGCCTTTAATCCCGTCACCTCCGGGACCACCGCGGGCAGGACCCTCTCGGGCGGGAGGATACCGGCGCCCGATTTCAGCGATTCACAGACCGTCACCGGCAGCTTGCCCCGGGCGGCAAATTTTCCGTTCAGCAGATCAGCCGCCACTTCCTGCGTGATCTCGTCGTCCTCATAGCAGGCTACCAGCGTCTTTGCGTCACAGCTATTCTTGATCGCATAAGGGTTGCCGAAAGCCAACATCACCGTCCTGTTCTTTTGCTGCAACTGCTCTAATAGTCTTGCCGCCGGCTGGCTGATGGAAAAATTACGGGCGGGGAACCGCGCATAATTGTGCAGCCCGATCACCAGTACATCGTACCGGCCGCTCAACAGTTCCAGGGCCGCCGCCGCTTTGGCGCTATCCAGGGAATAATCGAAATAATAGACATGTGCATTATAATCGGTACGCATCCTGCGGCTGAATGCATTATCGCCCGTCAGGCCCATCCCGATGTAGGCGATCTTTTTCCCTTTGCCGCCGCGCAGGGGAATGACCGCTGGTTCGCCGTCACGCAGCAGGGTCAACGCATTTTCGGCTACCTGTTTGCGCATTTCCGGTACGCCTTCATTCAGGTCCGCGGCGATATGGTCGGTGCTGACAGGATGCCAATCGGCAAGGCCATAGGTATATTTGGCGTAAAGCACTTTTTTTACCCGGGCATCGATATCCTTCCATTTCAATTTTTTTTGCTGGATCGCTTCGTTGATCTTCCCGATACTGAGCGATACGTCTCCCGGCAGGCACAGCATATCATTTCCTGCGATGAGCGATTGTACGGAAGCCTCTCCGTCGGGATAGAATTTTGATACCCCTTTCATTTCCAGGGCATCGGTAAAGCTGAGGCCCTTATACTTTAATCCCTTACGCAGGAGGCCCGTGACGTTCTTTTTAGAAAGGGACGTGGCCAGGTTGGGCGTTGGGTCGATCGAAGGGATATACAAATGTGCGATCATCACGCTGCCTACGCCGGCCTTGAAGAGCTCCCGGAAAGGATAAAGCTCCAACGAGTCCAATTGTTTTTCAGTTTTATTGATCACGGGCAGGTCGTAATGCGAGTCCACCGATACGTCCCCATGCCCGGGGAAATGCTTGGCGCAGGCCATGACCCCCGCATCCTGCAAGCCCCTCATATATTGTACGCCCAACTGCGCGACCTTGTATTTATCTTCCCCGAAAGAGCGGTCATTGATCACGGGATTGTCGGGGTTGTTATTTACATCCACTACCGGTGCATAATTGACCTGGACACCCAGCCGCCGGCATTGCTGGCCTACAAGGCGGCCATATTGATACAGCAGGGCCGGGTCGCCGGTAGCTCCCAGCATCATTTGCCTGGGGAGACCTGCCACACTGTCCAGGCGCATCCCTACCCCATTCTCCGCATCTATGCAAAATAAAATAGGGGTCTGTGCGATCCCCTGGAAATAATTGATAGTCACGGCCTGGGTAACAGGGCCTCCCTGGAACAAACAAATACCCCCTATATTATACTGCCGGATCGCCTGCTCCACTTCCTTGTTATAGAATACGATGCCATGATTCGCCGGGTCGATACCGGACATCCGGAGTACCATGAGCTGGGCTATTTTCTGGTCGCCGGTCAGGGTCCTGAAAACGCTGTCTACCCACGCATCGGCCGTTAACTGCGAACTGCGCTGGGCTTTGACGCCAAAAGAAAGGAACAATACGGCAATGATCAGTACATTCTTCATAAAAGGGATTTGGAAAAGGGTTATGCAGATTCCGGCACAAATTAAGGAGATACGACGATATATATTATTCCCCGTAATTTTGCCCCTAAAATAAGAAGCGCGTTGCCAGACATCATTCAATTGTTGCCCGATAATATTGCCAACCAGATCGCAGCCGGAGAGGTCATCCAACGTCCCGCCAGCGCGGTGAAGGAATTGCTGGAAAATGCCGTGGACGCGGGCGCCACGGAAATAAAGCTGATCGTTGCCGAGGCCGGAAAAGCGTTGATACAGGTCATCGATAACGGCAAGGGGATGAGTGAGACGGATGCGCGCATGGCCTTCGAACGGCATGCGACTTCCAAAATAAAGCAGATCGACGATCTTTTTCATATCCGTACCATGGGTTTCCGGGGTGAGGCCCTTGCCTCCATCGCCGCCGTAGCACAAGTGGAATTAAGGACCCGCAGGGCAGAGGATACGGCAGGGACCCGTTTGGAGATCGAGAATAGCCGCGTACTTCTCCAGGAGCCCGTCGCACATCCCACCGGTAGCAGTATCGCGATGAAGAACCTTTTCTTCAACGTGCCGGCACGCCGGAATTTTCTCAAAAGCAATGCGGCCGAAATGCGGCATATCACGGACGAGTTCATCCGGGTAGCCCTGTCCTTTCCAGGTATTTTCTTTTCTCTTCACAATCAGTCCCAGGAGCTTATGCACCTGGAGAAAGGGAGTCTCAAACAACGCATCGTCCAGGTCCTGGGCAGCCCTTATAATGCCAAACTGGTATCTGTCGAAGAGAACACCGACTATCTCAATGTCTATGGCTTTGTCGGCAAGCCCGATACCGCGAAGAAAACAAGGGGCGACCAATACCTGTTCGTGAACAACCGTTTTATCCGGAGCGCCTATCTGAACCACGCCATCATGAACGCCTTCCGGGAGATGATCGCCACCGACAGCTTCCCCTTATACGTACTGTTCATCGATCTCGACCCTGCACAACTGGATATTAACGTACATCCTACCAAACAGGAGATCAAGTTCGAAGATGAAAAGATCGTATACGCCTTCGTGCAGGCCGCGGTAAAACATGCGCTCGCTCAATTCAGCATTACGCCTACCCTGGATTTCGACCTGGACCCCTCCATTCAGCGGCTGGACGCGGTCAGCAAACCTCTGACGGAAGAAAAAAAGGCGGCTCTCGCCTCTTCCTCCTTATACCAGACCTTCACTAAAAAGAACCAGGCCCATTTTATCGAGCCCACGAATAAAAGCGAATTAAAACATTGGAAGGATTTCTATGAGGCCCCGAAAGACGGCCCGGAAAGCAGCCAGGCCGCTCCTGCGCTCCTGGAGTCGGAGATCCCCAAAACCAATAAGATCGCCCCCATCGAAGGCGGGGCCCTGCAGCAATTGCTGAATACCTATATCATCACCCCGACCAACCGCGGCTTTATCATGGTGCAGCAGCAATTGGCCCACGAACGCATCCTCTATGAACGCTATGTGGATGCAGCCGCAGGAAAAGGGATCCCCAGTCAGCAAAGTCTTTTTCCCGTGACCCTTCAGTTATCGGCACAGGACGCTATCCTGCTGAACGACCTGTTACCCGACCTCCTCGTCCTGGGCTTCCAGGTAGAGCCTTTCGGAAAGAATGATTTTCTCGTACAGGGGACACCGGCAGATACGGCGCAGGGAAATGAAAAAGCTGCCATCGAAAGTATACTGGAACAATTCAAGCATTTCAGCAGCGAACTAAAATTCTCCCGGCGGGAAAAGCTCATCCGCTCCATGGCCTGGCAGCAATCCGTCAAGCCCGGCGCCGCATTGGGTGAAAAAGAAATGAGAACGCTCGTAGATGAGCTCTTTGCCTGCGGACAACCCAATATTACGCCCGGCGGTAACCCCACCTATATCGAATTCAGAAAGGAATATGTGGAAAAACTGTTTGGAAAATAGGCCTGTCAAGCTGGACCGGTTTCGGCATGATCATTAATTTTATCGACGTTATGAAATACCTGTTCCTGTTTACGATAGCCGCCCTGATGTCTTGTCATGCGAAACCGGTAAAGGCTCCGGATCCGGCTCCGGCCAATCCCGGACGGCAACAGGCCGATAGTACCGATACGGTCCTTGTGAGGATCGTAGGTTCAATAACGGGTGGGGATCCCGATTCCTGTATCCTGGTGAGCAGGAGACTGGAGCCGGACAGCGGGTATAACAAGCTGCTCGCGAAATATATCTGCAACAACCTCTATTCGAATGATCCTGACGCCAAACAGGCAGAACTGGTAACGATAACGAATAGACCTTCCTTTGCCAGGATGATCATGCTCTTTTTTGACGAAAAGTCGGGTTATGATAAAATAGCATACTACGGCGAAAAGAATCGGATCCCTGAAATGAGGGAGAATCTCCTTTTTGGTGTCGCGGATTGTTGCGCTCTGCAATTGCATCCGATCGCGGATGCGCTATTGAAGCGGGATATATTTGAAGGCGTAGAGGTCTTATGGAGCAAGGCGGATTGTAAAAAGCTACCGTCATTACAGGGATATATGAGCAGGGTGGATACCACTAATTTCTTTGCCTGTGCGGATTTGGTTGGATTCTTTCATAATGTGGGTGAGTATGGGCTGCGGGATAGCTTTTTAAAAAAAGCCGGTCGGACCAGCGGATTTGAAAAGAATGTTGCTACGTTGAAAAAATTGATCGCAGAAAATAAAAAATTCGATATTAGTACATTCCGGGAGTCCACCTATGGAGGAATGTAAGTCCCCAGACTTCTCACGCTGCCATCCTGGGTTTCCAGGTAGAGCCTTTCGGAAAGAATGATTTTCTCGTATAGGGGACATCGGCAGATACGGCACAGGGAAATGAAAAAGCGGCCATCGAAAGTATACTGGAACAATTCAAGCATTTCAGCAGCGAACTAAAATTCTCCCGGCGGGAAAAGCTCATCCGCTCCATGGCCTGGCAACAATCCGTTGAGGAGCGTCGGATCGCGCACTTCCGGTTGTTCCCGGATCATCTCCTTTTTTTCCTATTGTCCCAGAAGTTATATCGCAGATAGAGCTGCAACGAACTGTTCCGCGACTGCGCGATCTGTGTAGCGGAGATCCGTATATTTATAAAATTACTGAGCGCTCTGTTATAACGCAGTCCCAGCACGAATTTCTTATAATTATAGGATAGGTCCAGCAGCAGCCGGAACTCCTGCGTCTTGATGTGCCGGTAGATCGTGTCGCCTCTAAAACTTTGGGTCCTGGCAGATTTCAGCGTATCCGTCGAACCCGGCGTAAAGGAATTATTCTCAAAAAGACCAATCCCATTGCTCAGGCGGGAGAATTGCAGCCCCGTCCCAATATAGAAATCCGGAAAAGGACTGTAGTGAATGCTCAGCGGCAAATTCAGATAAAAGAGTTTCTTGATCTGTACCGAGGTTTGATGATATAGGACAGGGGATGTCGTGTCCAATGGCGGATGGCTGACGACAAAGTCCTTTTTTGTATATTGCGGCGCATTGAACTGCGCCTCCAACTGCACAAATAATTTAGGGTTAAAATAATAGCGTATGACCGGTACCGGGATATAGTCGCTCAGACCGCCGGTGGTGCCGCTTGAATTATAATTGGATTTTTCCTGGCCCCCGATCGTAAAGAACTGGTTGATCCCAAGACCCGCGGTCCAGCCCCGCTCCGTAGAGTCCCTTTCCGGGGTCTTTTTTCCATCCGGCGCCTTTTTCGTATCCTGCTTTTTCTTGCTATCAGGGGTTTTATTCCCTTCCGGAGTCTTCTTTCTATCCGGATCCTTCTGCTCCTCAGCGTTCTTCTTCACACCCGGAATATCTTTTCCATCCTGTCCTTTTTGCCGGTCCTGTTTTCGGGGATCATCACCAGGCTTCTCCCCGATATTCTTTTCCATCCCCGGTTCTTTTTGCCCAACCCCCGCCACACGCAACCCGGACGCCCTATTCACAATCGTTTCTTTCTTCCCTCCATTCAACTTCTTCTTCTCTGTACCCGGCCTTTCCTTCCCTTCATCTTCTCTCTTTCTTCCTGCTTCCGAACCCTTCTTGCCCGCATCCGAACCCAGCTTCTCTACATCTGAGCCCTGCTTCTCTGCATTCGCCTTCTTCTTCCCTGTACCTGGCCTCTCCTTCCCTTCATCTTCTCCCTTCCTTCCCGTATCCGACTCCTTCTTGCCCGCATCCGAACCTTGCTTCTCTACATCCGAACCCTGGTTCTCTGCATCCGACCCGATCTTGCCGGCTACCAATCCCTTCTTTTCTGGTCCTGAAGTGCTCACTTCACTGCCATGCCCCGTACCCATACCACCCTCCCGGCGATACCGCCCCGGACAATTACAGATCCCGATCAATAACAATAACAGGATCATCAACAGCAGCCAGCGTCTCCCATCCTTCTTTACGCCCGATGGCATCTCCGTATCCAGGATCGCTTTCATGGATATCCACGAATCATCAGCCCCGGGGATGGAAACCTGCTGCAGCCTTTCAGCCCATGGATTATTATGTGCATGCTTTCCTGTCACGGTTTGTTTTCCATAAGGTGAATGATCGTTTTTAGTTGTCGCCTCGCTTCACTAAGATGCCACCGGCTGGTTCCCTCATTGATCTGCATCATATCCGCGATCTCCCGATGGCTGAACCCGTCGATGGCATATAGATTGAACACAAGACGCGCATTGGCCGGCAATTGACGGATTATCTGCAGGATCTCCTCTCCGCTCATTTTCCCCAACGCCTCATTCTCCACAGCCGCACCCTCCTCCCCTGCCGGCAACATGTCGATCGCCGGCGCATTCTGCCCTTGCCGCAGAAGGTCAATATTCGTATTGATAATGATCCTCTTGATCCAGGTATACAAACTTCCCTTTGCCGCATCATACCGGTCCAGGTACCTGAACACCTTTAAAAATCCGTCATTCAAGATCTCCGTCGCATTATTCCTGTCTTTTGCATAGCGGACACAAAGGGTCATCACCGCAGCATAGTACTTTCTGTACAGCTGTTCCTGCGCTTTTCGATCGTTTTTTAGACAACCCCGGATCAGTATTTGTATGTCATCCCCTGATGAAGGCAATTAAAAGATAGTTATCACGTGTAACTCAATATTAATGATCAGAGTTTCTGGATCCTGGTCCTGCGTATCTGCTGGCCATACTCCAGTTCTATATAATAAATGCCTTTCCTAAGACCCGCCGTCGCCAAACTGATATGATTGACTCCGCCGGACCCCGCAACGGTCTTCGTCTGTACCAGGGTGCCCATGCTGTTATATATATTGATATGGATGGGTTGATCCCTCGTCAGTTTAAGATCGATATTGGCCACATCCGATGCAGGGTTCGGATAGGACATGATAAGATTGCTGCCGCCGCCAGGAATACTGTCGATACAGATTTGCCGGACATCAAAGCTTTGACAACCCAGCGTATCGATAGCCGCCAGCCTGACTATATAACAACCGCTGTCCGGGAACGTATAATTCGGTGAAGGACCCGTCAAATACACCATATGCAGGGAATCTGACACCGGCATAATGGTCCAGATAAGCGAGTCCCGGCCTGAACTGTCCTGGGCATGGAAATAAACTTCATTGGTCCGGTCCGGATTCCGCGTATACGTAAAGTGGATGCTGCAATTCGGCGCACCCCCCGAATCCGGTACGGAGCCTTGAACAAAGATCAACATGCTCGCAACCGACCGGCAGGTATCTGTTCCGACCGACCTGCTCACCGTCAACGTAACATTATAGTAGGCGCTGGGCACATTCGAATAGTGATGGATAGGTGTTCTTTGGAAAGAGGTGGTAGTATCCCCGAAATCCCACTGATAGGCATAGCCAACCGAGTCAGGCGATGGAATAAAGTGGATGGTCTGCCTATTGGCAGAGTCCGCGAAAAAGGAATAAGAGATCGGCGATCCGCAGGAGTCCTGCAGAATATGGACAAAAACACTCCTGGAAGATGAGTCGTAACAACCCGCGGCACTATCCCTGATAATATGCCTGATCACATAAGTGCCCGTTCTCCGATAGGCGGCGCCGGCAATCCGGATATGGTTAAAAACCCCGCTCCCGTAGCCATTCCCAAAATCCCAGTAATGCTCGCGGCGGTAGCCGGTGTCCGTGGCGGACACCACCAACACCCCATTATTTGAATTACTAAGGATAATAAAGCCGGCATTGCAGGTAGAACTGGTATCCTGCGCCCCCGCAGGCAAATAGCTGCAAAAGAAGGTCAGGATAAAGAGGAAGTAAAGTTTACATCTCATAAACGAAGGTTTTGACAGGGCGCAACCGCGTCCTGTCTTTACTTACGTCCACCCCAGCACAAACGTTGGGCAAAAACTGCCTTATTTTATGACAAATTCAATATTTCTCTCTTATCGTCTCGATCAACTTCTCGATCTTCCGCCGTATAGCCGAACCGCTGGCGCTATGATTATTCACCAGTACCGAAAAGATCAGCACCCGGTCTTTTTTCGTCACCAGGTATCCGCTGATGCAAAGGACTCCGGAAAGCGAGCCGGTCTTGGCATAGATATAGCCGCTATCCTTTTTATAATAATTCCCCAGGGTACCATTGCCGCCGGTGGGCAGCAGGGCCTTCATTCGGTTCATCCCGAAATCCTTGCTCATTTTATCGAGCAGCCAGACGAAATCCCGGGGAGTAAATAAATTATAACGGCTCAGGCCGCTGCCATCGACCCAGACAGGCCGCTGCGGCAATTCTTTCAGGTCGCCTTGTAATAAAGAAGCGATCATCTTCCCCTGGTTCATCACACCCAGGCGTTCATTGCTTACCATCAGCAAGGTCTGTTCGGCAAAGAAATTATCGCTCCGGAACATCATAGGTCTGAACAGGGAGTCGGTGGGCTGTGAATGCAGCGTGAGCACCGGGGCTACGGGCAGCCGCGCCGGGTGGGCCGTATAGATCGGCTGACCTACCGTATCCTTCAGCAGGATCGCAGCAGAGGCCAGCCCGTTCGTAATGAAAGGGACGTCCTGCGCCCGATGGCTTTCCTTCCCTTCCGTAATTTCAAAAACATTGTCATCCCGGTCCCGTTGCACGAAGAAGGTCTTCCGGGAACTGTCCGGGGAAAACCGCACATGCCAGTTGATGTCGGGGATCGAATAAAAAGACGCCGAAGTAGAGTCTTCCACCCAGCGGATCGTATTTCCGTAAAGGGGAAGGGAACTGCGTTCCGCCATATAGTCGTCATTATAATCGTCCCAGGCCCAGCCTTTCCCCAGCGGTTGTTCCTGCCAGTTATTCTCGTATAAATGCACCGGCTTCTTCTTTTTTTGCAGCAGTTGAATGACCCGTTGATTCGGATAGTCGGGATGCAGAAGGGTAGGGTCGCCGGAAGGCAGGACCCAGATCGCCGTATCCGTCTCCCGGTAACGCATGCCCACCAGGGAATCTCCCAGGTATTTTATTCCCGCATACAAGGTGAACAATTTGGTATTACTGGCCGGCGTAAAGTATTTATCTCCCTGGTAATCATAGAGGTACTGTCCTTTTGCAGGATCATAAATGCTGATCCCTACCTCTGCAGGCTTCAATTCAGGCTGCTGCAGAACTTCCTGCCGGGCTGTCTGCCCGATAAACCGGGTTGAAGAACAGCCCCCCGCAAAAAAGATCGCCAACAGCATCCAGCTTGTGTATAGTCTTTTCATATTATATGAATTCCCTTAGTCAAACCTACATGAATTCAGCGTTCGGTAAAAATCTGTTTTCCCGCTGAATTTCCCTGTAATGAATTAAATTGGAGTCCTAAAAACACACGCATGAGATTCTATAAGACCTTACCACTGGCCCTGCTGGCAGTAGCCACCTTAAGCCTGACCCCTCCGGGGAAAAAGAAAAAAAAGTTTATCGATCCCGTGAATATGGACCTTAGTGTTCGTCCCGGTGATAATTTTTACACCTACGCCAATGGCAACTGGGTGGCTCAACATCCCGTTCCTGCCTCCAAGACCCGCTGGGGCAGCTTTGATGAACTGAGGGAAGAAAATAGTAAACGACTGCGCATCCTGCTCGACGAGGCCGCTGCCAATGCCGCCAAAGATGACAAGACGCAAAAGATCGGTGATTTTTATGCCAGCGGTATGGATAGCGCTGCCGCCGAAACCCTCGGCTATACGCCGATCCGCGGAGACCTCGAACGTATTGCGGCTATCCGCGACGTGGATGGCCTGCTGACGGAGATCGCTTATCAGCGCGCCCAGGGCGTCGGCAATTCTCTCGCGGGCATCAGTGTCGGACCGGACCGCAAAAATGTTACCCAATACATCCCTCAGGTAGGACAAGGCGGCACTACCCTGCCCGACCGGGACAATTACCTGAAGGACGACGCCCGCAGTACCACGATCCGCAAGGCCTACGGCGCACATATGAACCACCTGTTCAAAATGGTCGGCCGATCGGAGACGGATGCGACGAGAGCCGCCGATGCCGTCCTCCGCATTGAGACAGCACTCGCCAAAGCACAACTCAGCCGCGTGGAATTAAGGGACCCCTACCGGACCTATAATAAGTTCGCCTGGAAAGACCTGTCGGCAACGACGCCTTCTATCGACTGGAAGAAGCTGGCGGAAAAAATGAATGTCCGCAATGTCGATAGCCTGCTGGTCACGAATCCCTCCTTTCTCCGCTCGGTAGACCTGATGCTCACCGCCGTCTCCCTGGAAGACTGGAAAGACTACCTGCAATGGCAGGTATTAAAAAATTCCGCTCCCTGGCTTAGCAATGCTTTTGTCGAAGAGAGCTTTCATTTCAACAGGGTATTGAGCGGCCAGAAAGAACAGGCTCCCCGCTGGCAAAGGATGAGCGCCCTGATCGATGGCAACCTGGGCGACCTGCTCGGGCAATTATACGTGGAAAAATATTTCAGCGCCGCCGCCAAACAGCGGATGCAGGAACTCGTGAACAACCTGCAGGAGAGCTTTGGAGAACGGATCAAAGGCCTGACCTGGATGAGTGAAGAGACCAAGCAGAAAGCCCTGGAAAAATTACATGCCTTCACCAAAAAGATCTGCTATCCCGATAAATGGAAAGATTACAAAGAGATCACGATCAAAAGGAACGACCTGCTCGGCAATATTCGCCGCTGCGCGATAGCCACCTATAATGAAAATACGGCGCAGTTGGGTAAGCCGGTGGACAAAACGAAATGGACGATGACGCCGCCTACCATCAACGCCTATTATAACCCTTCCAACAACGAGATCGTTTTCCCCGCGGGTATTTTACAGTTCCCCTTCTTTGATTTCGATGCGGACGATGCCGTGAACTATGGAGGCATCGGAGCCGTGATCGGTCACGAGATGACGCATGGGTTCGACGACCAGGGACGGCAGTTCGCTGCAGATGGTAATTTAAAGGAGTGGTGGACGCGGACGGATGCCGATCAATTCAAGTCCAGGGCCGACGAGGTCGTGGCGCAATACAATGGGTTCACCGTACTGGATACCCTGCATGTAAATGGCCGGCTTACGCTCGGCGAGAACCTGGCCGATCTTGGAGGATTGTCGATCGCCTATGAAGCCTTTAGTAAAACGCCGCAATTCAAAGAAGGGAAGAAGATCGATGGGTACACGCCTGCCCAACGCTTTTTCCTGAACTGGGCACAGGTATGGAGAATGAATGCCCTTCCTGAAACGTCGGCGCAATTGATCCTCACCGATCCGCATTCCCCGGGTATGTATCGTTGCAATGGCCCTCTCACCAATATCGATGCCTGGTATGCGGCCTTTGACATCAAGGAAGGAGATAAAATGTATAAAGCGCCGGACAAGCGAACAAGGATCTGGTAAACTCACTTATAGGCTTACGAAAGGGCCCCGATCCATACATCCGTGGAAGGGGCTTTTTCTTTGGAGGGCATCTTTGTCAGGGACAGGGCTTCCACCTCTTCTTTTTGCGTATCCAGGATCAGGATGCCGTTGTTGAACTGTCCGCGGGCCACACAGGGTCCGTATAGCCATTGCAGTTCGTCCGGCAAGGTATATTTTCCAAATCCGTTCCGCCCGATCTCTCTTTCCGTGCAAATGCTCAATCCTTCAAAATGCATATGTCCCGAAAAACCCAGGCTGCATCCCTGCTCGGCGATAAAACTAAGATGGGGGTGAAATTCTTCCGCCATTTTCGGGAAATAAGCTTTGACGCCATGCAGATCGGGAAAAGCGAAATGGGAGAACAGGATCTTTTTATCATCGTAAGTGCGCGTGATAAAAGGAGGCAGCGCCGCCAGCCAGGCCTTATCTTCCCGGGTCATCAGGGCGGGCAGGACCATATCTTCATACAGGAATACCTGGTCGTTCCCCAGGGCTCTTCGCTCAAAAAAATCCAACTCGTACCAATTCGTCGGAAAGTCGAAGCCCCCGTCGAAAAGAGGCAGTTGCTTCGCCTGGTAGAGGTCATTATTGCCGATGACGGCGCCGCTGCAGTTAGCCCGCACCATCGCTATGCACTCATGGGCGCTCCGCGTATCCAGGTACTGATACGTGTTCACCTTGAACCCGACGATATCGCCGAGACAGATCACTTCCGTACAGCCGGCCTTTTCCAGGTACCTGAAGGCTTCCCTCAGCGACACGATATCCTCATGTATATCCCCTATGACACCTATTTTCATATGTTATCTTATAGATCACTGTGTACGATCCGTCTTGCCGCAGTCCTGCCTGCATCCGCTATCCCCGCCTGTTCCGGGTAACGGGAAGTAAATTTATCCACTCCGTTGACAAATACCCGCGAGACGGATGCGAAAGATCCCTTGTCCTCAAAAGCCACGAGGTCGGCAAGCTTGCCGGCCTCGATACTGCCGGTGACCTTATCCGATCGAAGGAGGCGGGCGGGGTTCAGGGACACCAGGTTGACGGCCCTGCTGGGGTCGATCCCTTCCCCGATCATCCGGACCACGCTGCCCAGGAGCGCAGGGAAATGGTAATCGCTGCAGAGGATATCTACGAGGTCCTCTTCCAGCGCTTCGCTGCAGGACAGGTTGCCGCAATGCGAGCCGCCCCGGTAATAATTGGGTGCGCCCATGCATACCCACAAACCGAGTTCTTTTGCCTTCCTGGCAGCCGCCAGCGTAGTGGGCATTTCAGAAAGCGTAGCGCCGAACTGATGTCCTTCCCATACATGCGCTTCCGTCGTATCGTCATGACTTCCGATGATACAGCGGTCTTTGAATACTTCGTAAATGGCATCCCGGTTGTTTATTTTAGAGGTCCGTTCGATCTTTGCCAGGATCAGGGCCCTCGATTCCTCCAGCGTAATACCTTCGGCCTTCGCCATCCTTTCTACGGAGAATTCCATCGTGAACTGTCGCTGGCCGGGAATGGTGGGATTATACACGACGAGGGACAGGCTTTCCAGCGCCGCTATTTCCTGTAGATAACCCGGAAGGGCATCCGAATTCGGATCGATGCGCGCGTGTAAATAATGTTTTATAAGCAGGCTGTCCCTGATCTCGTCGATCTCCCTCGCCATACGGAGGGAATCCCCGATATTTCTTTCCTTATGCACATTGTCCGAGAAGCTGAGCGCCGTAAACACGGTGGTGATGCCGCAGGCAGCGGCGCGCGCGTCCATAAAATGCAGCGCGAAGGGCAAGGGGAAATTGGCCCCCGGGCGCGGATGCAGTTCCTTTTCAAGGTAGTCCGTATGGATATCTATACAGCCGGGTATCAGCCACTGTCCTCTCAGGTCGATACCCTCCGGATAAAATTGTTCCTTCAGCACATCGGTGATGATCCCATCTTCGATCCGGATACTCCCCATAAAGTTATCCGCAGGCGTTACAATCCGGGCATTGGTTAAAATATGCGTATTCATGTTTCGGCGCTTCTTTTCGGGAGTAAAATTCTATACCAAATATTAGCAGGCCATTAGCCGTTAATAAGGTTTTTATATCATAGGATCTTCTTTTATATCATAGGATCTTCTTTCGCAGATGATCGGAAAGTTTTTCCGTGAGCATGATCAACGCCGTGGAGACGCAGAGTAAGGCCAGTGCATCCGGGTAATGCAATACCTTCATGGCCATATACAATTGCAACCCGATGCCTCCGGCGCCAAAGATGCCCAGCCCGATGGCTACCCGGAGATTAATATCGAAGGCATAAAGAAAGTTGGCGATAAAGGAAGGCAGCACCTGCGGCAGAATGGAAAAATGAGCCACCTGCCACCTGGTGGCTCCCACGGAAAAAATAGCTTCGGCCGGCGCATGTTCCGCATTTTCGATCGCCTCCGTGAATAACTTTCCGAAAGTGCCGACGGTCGTTACCGTGATGGTCAGCACGCCGGCAAAAGGACCCAGCCCGACGGCGATCACGAACAGGAGCACGGTCACCAGGACGGGTATGATCCTCTCCAACGCTAATAATGCCCGGACAAAGATCCTCACCAATTTCAGGGGCATGGTATTGGAGGCCGCCAGGAAGGCCATGCAGATGGCGATGGTGCCGCCCGCCAGTGTGCCGAGGAAGGCCATCGCCAGGGTTTGCCCCACCGAACCCAGGATCGTCTTATTGGTCCACAGGATACTGAAATTCGGAGGCAGCATCTCTCCTATCAGGTCCCGGACATAATGAAATTCCGTAAATAACAATAAAGGGTTAAAGTTCAGGTAGATGGAAATGCCCGTTATAGCGAGGGAGAGCAGGACGAAAACGGTGGCCCTGCGTCTATACCGCACCGATGGCAGCAGGATGGGAGAAGGGTTCTTCATTTCAGGGCGCCCTCCACTTTTATTTTTTTACGCAGGTAGCCGGAAAGACGTTCAATGATGAATACCAGCAATAAGGTGACAATAAGGGCGGTAAAGGCCCGGTGGTACTGGAGCAGGTTAAAGGCGCTGTCAAGCTCATACCCGATGCCGCCTGCCCCCACGGCTCCCAGCAGCACCGATAGCCGGATATTGATCTCAAACCGGAACATGGCATACGAGATCACCCTCGGCATGATCTGCGGCAGCACTCCGAAGACGATGACCTGTCCTTTATTGGCACCCACCGCCTCGATGGCTTCGATGGTAACGATATCTATTTCTTCGATGGCATCGGCGAAAAGTTTACCCAGCATGCCGATACAGCCCAGGGTCAGGGCCAGCATACCCGGAACGGGACCCAGTCCGAAAGCAGCCACCAGGATCAGCACGATAATGATCTCCGGCAAGGAGCGTTCGATGGCGATAAAAGCCCGGGACAGGCTTCTCAGCCAGGGGTAGGAGATATTGGCCGCCGCCGCAAGGGCAAAGCACAGGGAGAGGAAGACGCCGAAAAAAGTCGCCAGCAGCGCGATCACGACGGATTCAAAAGCAGGTCCGATCATTTCAGGGAAGGCGGCCCAATCCGGCGGGAATAAGTGACCCAGGAATGCATATCCTTTTATGATCCCGCTCCGGAGACCCTCTCCGCTAACCCCGCAGACCCTTGCCGACAGTATGACGAGCAGGAGCAGGATACTCAGGGGGAGCAGCCTTTTCCGGTATCGCCGAAGGCTAAAGTCCTGTAGGTTCATGGTCCCGGATTTTATGGATCATCGCATCCGTCGTATGAAGTTCATGGTGCTCATCTACCCGCAGTGCCAGGGGCGCCTGCTCGATCTGGCGTAATTCCTCCCCGTAAATTTCGATGAGCAGTTCGTTGGACAGCCGCGGATCGCCGTCATAGATGATCCGCCCATCCTTAATGGCGATCACCCGGGTACAATATTTCGCCGTCATCTCCGGCTGGTGGAATACCCCGATCACGGGCATTTGCTCGGCCAGGGGTCGTATCATTTTCATAATGATCTTGGCATTGCTGGGATCCAGGTTGGAGATAGGCTCGTCCGCCAGCAGCAGGGAAGGCCGTTGGAAAATAGCGCGCGCGATAGCGACCCGTTGCATCTCGCCTCCGCTCATACCTGCGATCCTCGATCCGGCCAGGTGACTGATCTTCACATTCTGCAAGGCCTGGAACGCCTCTTCCGCCTCTTTATCCGTAAATCCGTAGAGAATGCTGCGCAGCGTATTGATCTCGCCCAGCCGGCCGATCATGACATTCTCCAACGCGGATAACCGTTTGACAAGATGATATCCCTGGAAGATAACGCCGATCCTTCTGCGCATTTTCCTCAACTCCCTTTTACCGGCTTTACAGATATCCTGAACCCCATTCGAACCGTCGTTCAAAAGCACAGAGCCCCCATCGGGCCTGAGCAGGCCATTCAGGCAACGCAGGGTCAGGGTCTTGCCCGCACCGCTGGGACCCAATATCCCAACAAACTCTCCCTTCTCCACTTTAAAACTGATCCCATCGAGGAGCTTGCGGCCGCCGGGCAGGGTCTTGGTCAGATTTTTTACTTCCAGCATGAGGTTTGTTTTAACGGTTATGCAAAAACCTATTATTATATTTTATTTCATCAGGTTCAGATCTTTAATGCCCGCCGCGATCTTACGGATCCCATTGTAGGATGAATCCTGCACGGGGATATAAGAAAGGCTGTCCGCATTTGCGCGAAAGGTCTTTATATACTCCATGAAAGCCTGGGGGTCTTCCGTTCGCATCGTGAGGTAGGCCTGCCTGATCTTCTCCGTAAAGGCCGCATTGATGTCCTGCCGCATGACGATGGGGCTTGCCTCGATGGGGTCCGAGGTCCATAAGATCACCAGGTCTTCCCTTTTGATGATCCCCCTTTTTACCGACAGATCGATCCCATATTCCTTGGTCGTACATCCCAGGTCTACCTTGCCGGATTGAACGGTAAGTACCGAAGCCGTATGACTGGCGGCGAAAAGGATCTCTTTAAAAGCCACCTGGGGATCCAGGCCGATGGTAGTCAGGTAGGCACGGGGGATAAGATGACCGGAGGTAGAGGCCGGGTCTGCAAAACAAATGGTCAGGCTTTTCGCCCGCGCTTTGACATCATCCATCGTTTTCAATCCGGACTTGGTGCTCGTGAAGATCACACTGCGGTATACGGTTGGATGCCCGTTATTTCCAACGGTCACGAGCGGCACCAGTTTGTTTCGTTGCGTGGCCAATACATAAGAGAAAGGGCTCAGATAAGCCATATGTACTTTTTTCGTTCGCAGGGCCTCGATGACACCGGTATAGTCCGTGGTCAAAATGAACTCTACTTTTAAACCTGTTTTTCTTCCGAGATAATCTCCTATGAGTTTAAGGGCATGGTGCATCCGGGCAGGATCATCGCTGCCATACACGGCGACAAGCAAAGTGTTTTCCGGGATCCCCTCACTGTTGACGGCCATTTTATTGCGGCAGGCGGGCAAAAAAAGAACAAGAAAACCACCCATCAATAAGACCACCGGGACGATCCGTCGGAGATAGTTTTTCATACCAATTCT
>Ga0307516_10001156_pt1 | contig 36938 bp, 38 predicted proteins | sample 19_EM_MG_FD_203310 | JGI IMG/M metagenome (GOLD analysis project Ga0307516, IMG submission 203310) | Populus trichocarpa ectomycorrhiza microbial communities from riparian zone in the Pacific Northwest, United States - 19_EM | ecosystem: Host-associated > Plants > Roots > Unclassified | place... | reverse complement strand
GAGAAGCAAATACTCCGATGCACATTGGAGACTCACTGGCATGGGGGTCCGCCGCGCCATGACTGGGCTTGGTGGCGAGCTTGCAGACAGTCCAGGGTGATGAGCCGGCAACCCTCAGAGTCGCCATTACCACCACTTCCGTGGAAAGCGCTAAAAGGCCGCCTGCCGGTCCGGCTAATTTCGCTATTGAAGTTTTCAATAATCAAGGACGGCAAGGCAATGCAGGACCTTCAGTTGGCATTTGTTCAGACTACGACCATGGCAGCGGGGGGTGCCGTTGAAAGGGCTTCCGGGATTGTGAAGGTTGTACAAGCAACGCCAGGGACTGAATACCGACTCGTCCATGCTTCTGAGATTGATGGAGCGGCGCATCTTATACCATTTGACCCTGACAGTACGACTAACTGCACATGGCTTGTCAATTCACACATCGATATTGAAACATGGAATGAGGTTGCTATGGATGAAGATCAAATGGATGAGGATTCAATGGACGAAGATGAAGCAGTTGAGGAAACCGCTGGTCAGTCGGTTATGGAGGATTCGGACTCTGAGTCTGACAGCAGCGAGATATGGCAGTGGTGAGACTCGATCGGTAAATCAAGCATTGCGATCTCACCACAGCTGTTTAGCACAATGACTGACGACTTTCTTACCAGTATAATCCTGTTGATATTTGAATTATTCCGACAGCAGGCCAGCACAACACAGTCTCCCGACAATGGCAATCCAGAAGGGCCGATCTAGAGGCAAAGGATAGAGATAGGTTCAGGGACACGGATCAGCTACTCCGAGGTTCAACTCGGTCGATGGGCGGATAGTCTACGCATGAGACACGGAGTAGGTGGAAGCGTTCGACATAGGTGAGGATTTGCGAATGCGCTCGAATAACTGGAAGGACGACTCTCGGAATTGGTAGCACAGCTGGAAAATGCAACGCGGCATGGCCATTTCAACGCAGAGCGGCAATAGAGATGGCGCAATCTAGTGGTGAAGGATGAACAGAGGTTCGCGGACACGGATCAACAACATTTGTTGCCGCGAGCTACCCCCGAGGTTCAACTCAGTCAACGGGTGGATAGTCTACGAGTGAGATTTGGAGCAGGAGGTGGGAGCGCTTGACAGTGGTGAGGATTTGCGAATGCGCTTGAGGAGCTGGGACGACGACTCTCGGAGTTGGCAGCACTGCTGGCAATTGCAACGCAGCGTAGCCATTTCAACAAACACCCCTGACAGCGGCAATCCCGAAGGCGCGATCTAGTGGCGAAGGATGATAAGAGGTTCACAGACACGGATCAACAATGTGCATGGTCAGGGGTATCCAAGGTTCAACTCAGTCAACGGGTGGATAGTCTACGAGTGAGATTCGGAGCAGGGGGTGGGAGTGCTTGACAGCAGTGAGGATTTGCGAATGCGTTCGAGGAGCTGGGAGGACGACTCTCGGAGTTGGCAGCTCAGCTGGCAAAGGCAACGCAAGCTGGTCATTTCAACAAATACCCCTGACAGCAGCAATCACGAAGGCGCGATCTAATGGCGAAGGATAATTAGAGGTTCGCAGACACGGATGAACGACGTGCGTCGTCGGGGGTATCCGAGGTTCAACTCAGTCAACGGGTGGAGTGAGATTGGGAGCAGGGGGTGGGAACACTTGATGGCGGTGAGGATTTGCGAATGCGTTCGAGGAGCTGGGAGGACGACTCTCGGAGTTGGTGGCTCAGCTGGCAAAGGCAACGCAACCTGGTCATTTGAACAAACACCCCCGACGGCGGCAATCACAAAGGTGCGATCTAGTGGTGAAGGATGATAAGAGGTTCATGGACACGGATCAACAACGTGCGTCGTCAGGGGTATCCGAGGTTCAACTCAGTCAACGGGTGGATAGTCTACAAGTGAGATTCGGAGCAGGAGGTGGGAGCGCTTGACAGCGGTGAGGATTTGCGAATACGCTCGAGGAGCTGGGAGGACGACTCTCGGAGTTGGCGGCTCAGCTGGCAATGGCAATGCAACCTGGTCATTTCAACAAATACCTACGACGGCGGCAATCCCGAAGGCGCGATCGAATGGCGACAGATGATTAGAGGTTTGCGGACGCGGATCAAGAACATGCGTCGTCGTGGGTATCCGACGTTCAACTCAGTCAATGGGTGAAGTGAGATTCGGAGCAGTGGGTGGGAGCGCTTGACAGTGGTGAGGATGTGCGAATGCATTCGAGGAGCTGGGAGGACGACTCTCGGAGTTGGCGGCTCAGCTGGCAAAGGCAACGCAACCTGGTCATTTCAACAAACACCCCTCACGGCGGCAATCCTGAAGGCGCGATCTAGTGGCGAACGGTGATAAGAGGTTCGCGGACACGGATCAACAACGTGTGTCGTCGTGGGTATTGGAGGTTCAACTCAGTCAACGGGTGGATAGTCTACGAGTGAGATTCGGAGCAGGAGGTGGGAGCGCTTGACAGCGGTGAGGATTTGCGAATGCGCTCGAGGAGCTGGGAGGACGACTCTCGGAGTTGGCGGCTCAGCTGGCAAAGGCAATGCAACCTGGTCATTTCAACAAACACCCCCGACAGTGGCAATCCCGAAGGTGCGATCTAGTGGCAAAGGATGATAAGAGGTTCACGGACACGGAGCAACAACGTGCGTCATCGGGGGTATCCGAGGTTCAACTCAGTCAACTGGTGGATAGCCTACGAGTGAGATTCGGAGCAGGAGGTGGGAGCGCTTGACAGCGGTGAGGATTTGCGAATGCGTTTGAGGAGCTGGGAGGACGACTCTCGGAGTTGGCGGCTCAGCTGGCAAACGCAACGCAACCTGGTCATTTGAACAAATGCCCCCCGACAGCGGCAATCTCGAAGGCGCGATCTAATAGCGAAGGAGATTAGAGGTTCGCGGACACGGATCAAGAACGTGCGTCGCCGTGACAGCGGTGAGGATTTGCGAATGTGTCGAGGAGCAGGGAGGACGACTCTCGGAGTTGGTAGCACTGCTGGCAATTGCAACGCAGCCTGGTCATTTCAACAAACACCTCCGATGGCGGCAATCCCGAAGGCGCGATCTAGTGGCGAAGGATGATTAGAGGTTCGCGGACAGGGATCAAGAACATGCGTCTCCGGGACAGCGGTGAGGATTTGCGAATATGTTCGAAGAGCTGGGAGGACGACTCGGAGTTGGTGGCTCAGCTGGCAAAGGCAACTCAACCCGGTCATTTCAACAAATGCCCCCGACGGCGGGTAATTCCGAAGGTGCGATCTAGTGGCGAAGGATGATTAGAGGTTTGCGGACTTGGATCAAGAACGTGCGTCTCTGGAACAGCGGTGAGGATATGCGAATGCGCTCGAGGAGCTGGGAGGACGACTCTCGGAGTTGGCAGCACTGCTGGCAATTGCAACGCAGCCTGGCCATTTCAACAAACACTGCCGACAGCGGCAATCCAGAAGGCGCGATCTAGTGGCGAAGGATGATTAGAGGTTCGCAGACACGGATCAAGAACGTGTGTCGCTGTGACAGCGGTGAGGATTTGCGAATGTGCTCGAGGAGCTGGGAGGACAACTCTCGGAGTTGGCAGCACTGCTGGCAATTGCAACGCAGCCTGGTCATTTCAACAGACTTTCCCGACCGCGGCAGTCCTGAAGGCACGATCTAATGACGTGCGTCGCCGCGAGCTCATCCGAGAGACACCTCAGTCAACGGGCGCATAATCTACGCCGTGTGTGTGATTGCCGTGACCATTTTCAAAAATATTCGAAGTGCTGGCAGGGCACTGAGCGGAGCAGTTGATGAACCGATTAGCATACGAGTAATACAAATATTGAATAATTTTTTTTTGATATCTTTGGCACTTCAGTAACGAGGACCAGTACCCTTCATTTCGTGAGTTTGAAGCGTGACTCTTGGCGATGAAATGACGGGAGAAAAAATAATTTGAACATCGTGAATTTGTGAATGTATGCGTCCGGAAAACAAAACCACTGGATTGTGACAATTGTTCTGACGATTCATGGGAGTCGCGATACCAACTCTACCAGTTGCCGATACTTAGAACACCTTACGGGAGTATGACCAGTCTTACCGGAGCTTGGGAAGCTTACTGGAGCTCAGGAAGCTTATTGGAGCTAGGGAAGCTACCGGAGCATCGGACCCAGACAGGGGTTACCGACGTGCAGGGGTAAATTTTCAATTTTTTCCTGATGGACTTTCACATCCATACTGATCCAACGGTAAAGATCCCACACTTTCAGCCATACTATATAACACAAGCCAAAAACAGCAAGTTCGAAATCCAAATTAAAAAGCTGCTCACGAATGGATGGGTGACTGATTCCCACTCACGCTATGCAGCTCTGATAATCTTCGTGAAAAAGCCAGATACCAAGCTCCGAATGTGTATAGATTACCATGGTCTGAACTCGATAGTGTCCAAAAACAGATATCTGTTGCTGTACATTGAGGATCTATTGGACAAACTCCATGGAGCACGAGTCTTTACCAAGTTGAACTTGGTAAGCGGATACCATCAGGTATGGGTGCATGCGGATGACTGCCACAAGACTGCATTTGTCGCACCAGATGGCTTCTATGAGTACAAGGTCATCCCATTCAGACTCACAAATGCTCCAGTGGCATTCATACGAATGATGTACAGAATCATTCGTCCATACCGCTGGAATGCAATCGTATACCTCGATGACGTCCTAATCTTTTCACAGATATTGGTAGCACCTAAGGTACACGTCGAAGATGTATTGACATCACTGCGTAATACACGCCAGTGGCTGAACAGAGCCAACTGTGTGTTCGACAGACTGAAAATGTCATTTGTGGGCTTCAGGGTGAATAGACATGGTATTCACAGCGAAGAAAAAAAGGTTAAGGCAGTATAAGATTGGCCAACGCCTAAAATGCCAACAGAGCTGCGCGGATTCCTGGGACTGGCAGGGTACAGTACCTCATCAAAAGTCTTCCTGATTGGCCAGATCATGTCTCAGTTTAGCTGCATTGAGCAGGGATACTACCCCTCCTTCTCCTTGTCTTCTGCAGTGATTTCTTTCCACCACCACAGCAAACATCATGATTCACACTCCGAAGGAATCCCTTGGAAATTTGAAGCCTCAGATGGTGAAGGTTCCAAAATATCGAAAGAATTCCGACGGAAAACAAAGAGAGTTGAACAATATCAAGAATGGTATGATTATTGCGTTCTTCATCATCTACGGTACCATCTCAACAGTATCCCTCCTTGTCGGCTGTCCCTGCATCAGGAAAAAAGTTCTGCGTCTAGACGCAGGGGCAGCGTCCGGGCGCAGCAGACACTCAGGATGCTCAGGACGCAAACTGGCAAGGCATTCTGCGCCCGGACGACGCATGTCAGCGCACAGGTCACTACGAACGACACACGCCACGCCATCTGCCTTCCGGACACGAAGTGACAGGGTATCTGACATCCGGACATGAAGTGTCAGGGCATCTGCCATCCGGACGCAGTGCGTTTCTTACAGACGGAGACTGTCAAGGCAAATTTCTTCCGGATGTAGAGTGTCAAGGCAAATGTCGTCGGGACGACGTGTGCCACGGCATCTGCCTTCTGGACGCGGAGTGTCAGGGCATTTGCCATCTGGACGCAGTGCATTCCTTACAGACGGAGATTGTCAAGGCAAATTTCTTCCGGACGGAGAGGGTCAAGGCAAATGTCGTCCGGACGACGTGTGCCACGGCATCTGCCTTCTGGACGCGAAGTGTCAGGGCATTTGCCATCCGGATACAGCGCGTTCCATACCGACGGAGAGTGTCAAGGCAAATGTAGTCCGGACGATGCATGCCACCGTATCTAGCTTCTGGACGAGGAGTGTCAGGGCATTTGCCATCCGGACGCAGCGCGTTTCTTACAGACAGAGACTGTCAAGGCAAATTTCTTCCAGACGTAGATTGTCAAGGCAAATGTCGTCCGGACGACGCATGCCACGGTATCTGCCTTCTGGACGCAGAGTTTCAAGGCAAATTTCTTCCGGACACAGAGTGTCAAGGCAAAGGTCATCCGGACGACGCGTGCCACAGCATCTACCTTCTGGACGCGAAGTGTCAGGGCATTTGCCATCCAGACGCAGTGCGTTCCTTACAGACGGAGAGTGTCAAGGCAAATTTCTTCCGGACGCAGAGTGTCAAGGCAATTGTTGTCCGGACGACGCTTGCCATGGCATCTAGCTTCTGGAACCAGAGTGTCAGGACGTTAGCCATCCGGACGCAGCGCGTTTCTTACAGACGGAGACTGTCAAAGAAAATTTCTTCCGGACGCCGAGTGTCAAGGCAAATGTCGTAGGGACGACGCGTGCCACGGCATCTAGCTTCTGGACGAGGAGTGTCAGGGCGTTAGCCATCCAGACGCAGCGCGTTTCTTACAGATGGAGACTGTCAAGGCAAATTTCTTCCAGATGCAGAGTGTCAAGGCAAATGTCGTCGGGACGACGCGTGCCACGGCATCTGCCTTCTGGACGCGGAGTGTCAGGGCATTTGCCATCCGGACGCAGCGCGTTTCATACAGACCGAGACTGTCAAGGCAAATTTCTTCCGGACGCAGAGTGTCAAGGCAATTGTCGTCCGGACGGCGCTTGCCACGGCATCTGCCTTCCGGACGAGGAGTGTCAGGGCATTTTGCTTCTGGACGCAGAGTGTCAAGGCAAATGTCGTCTGGACGATGCATGCCATGGCATCTGCCTTCTGGACGTGGAGTGTCAGGGCATTAGCCATCTGGACGCAGCGCATTTCTTACTGACGGAGACTGTCAAGGCAAATATCTTCCGGATGCAGAGTGTCAAGGCAAATGTTGTCCGGACGACACATGCCACGGCATCTGCCTTCTGGGCGCGGAGTGTCAGGGCATTTGCCATCCGGACGCAGCTCGTTTCTTACAGACGGAGACTGTCGAGGCAAATTTCTTCCGGATGCAGAGTGTCAAGGCAAATGTCGTCCGGACGACGCATGCCACGGCATCTGCCTTCTGGACGCGGAGTGTCAGGGTATTTGCCATCCGGACGCAGCTTGTTCCTTACAGACGGAGATTGTCAAGGCAAATTTCTTCCGGACGCAGAGTGTCAAGGCAATTGTCGTCCGGACGGCACTTGCCACGGCATCTACCTTCCGGACGAGGAGTGTCAGGGCATTTGCCATCCGGATGCAGTGCGTGTCTTACGGACGCAGAGTGTCATGGCAAATGTCGTCCCGACAATGCTTGCCACGGCATCTAGCTTCTGGACGAGGAGTGTCAGGGCGTTAGCCATCCGGACGCAGCGCGTTTCTTACAGACGGAGACTGTCAAGGCAAATTTCTTCCGGACGCAGAGTGTCAAGGCAAATGTCGTCTGGACGACGCATGCCACGGCATCTGCCTTCTGGACGCAGGGTGTCAGGGCATTTGCCATCCAGACGCAGCACGTTTCTTACAGACCGAGACTGTCAAGGCAAATTTCTTCCGGACGCAGAGTGTCAAGGCAATTGTCGTCCGGATGGCGCTTGCCAAGGCATCTGCCTTCCGGACGAGGAGTGTCAGGGTATTTCGCTTCTGGACGCAGAGTGTCAAGGCAAATGTCGTCCGGACGACGTATGCCACGGCATCTGCCTTCTGGACGTGGAGTGTTAGGGCATTAGCCATCCGGACGCAGCGCATTCCTCACAGACCGAGAGTGTCAAGGCAAATGTCGTCCGGACGATGCTTGCCACAGCATCTAGCTTCTGGACGAGGAGTGTCAGGGCATTAGCCATCCGGACGCAGCGCGTTCCTTACAGATGGAGACTGTCAAGCCAAATTTCTTCCGGACGCAGAGTGTCAAGGCAAATGTCGTCCAGACGACCCGTGCCATGGCATCTACGTTCTGGATGCGGAGTGTCAGGGCATTTGCCATCCTGACGAAGCCGTGTCTTACAGATGCAGTGTGGCAAGGCAAATAGGATACAGACGAGGCTTACGATGGCGCAACACACATAGGTAATAGAGCGGTCACGGTGGTAGCATCCAGACGCGACTGTTAGGGTACGGTACATTGCAGCGAAGACTAGCAAACACGCATTTGGTTCCTGGCATTGTTCATTACATCTAATCTACTTCTATATACCACGTCACCGTAGATAGCATCGCTCTGCGTGACAGAAACAAAGGCTGTTTGCAGGATGAGATACGACGCAATGAGAACATCAATGAAGTGGATACCAATGAGGATGCCGGCCGCAAGGAATGTCCACATAGGGTTAAATGGGCTATCGCACGCAAGGATTGGACTGCGGAGGACTTCCAGGGGGTGATCTACAGTGACGAGTGTAGTGTGGAGCAGCAGCCTGCAGGACAGCAGAGATGGGTCTTCAGCACGCTAGGAGAGGAGAGGTGGCATGTCGACAGTGTTAATCCTGTGAAGCATCGTCAGGTGAAGTTGATGGTGTGGGGTTGCTTCTGGGGCAAGCAGCGTGGCCCGCTAGTACCGTTGAAGACTGACTCCGTCAATGTACGCATGTACCGAGACCTACTACGTCGCTGGCTGCTTCCAGTTCTCGAGGACGTATGGTCAGCCCTTGGAAATCTGCTTTTCCAACAGGATAACGCCAAGATACACACTGCCAAACTGATGCTATCATTCTTTGAATGTTATACTGTTCCACTCGAGTCCCATCCTGCCTACTCCCCTGACCTGAATCCGATTGAGCATGTCAGGACCTTGCTCAAGCGACAGTTCCGAGTGGATTATCCTGACCTTATCAACTACCCAGGAGACCCCGATAAAGTGAAGGCGAAGCTGGCAGAAGTTCTTCCGCTCTGCTGGGAGAGAATCCCACCCAAGCAGTTTGAGGCGCTCTGGGGGTCGATGCCTTTGTGGGTGCAGACAGTCATTGATGTGAAGGGATGGTACACACGCTACTAGTTACTGTGGCAGAATCATTCCTCTGTATTTCTTCTACTCCCTTTTCTGTCTCTCTTTAATGTTCTGCATTTCAGTACTTGTTTTATAGTGCTCAGGAGGAGGAGAAAGTGGGGGGGGCCCCCCTGTCAATGCGGCTAAACTGAGACACGATCTGGCCAATCACGAAGACTTTTCATGAGGTACTGTATTACAGAAAGTTGGTTCCAAAATTCGCATATCGAGCACACCTACTGCATGAACTGGCAGCCAAGACCAAGAACAAGTATGTCTGGACTAGCCAATATATGGAACAGTTTGATGATTTCAAAAAGTCCTTGACCTCAGCACTGGAGTTAGCAACGGTAAATCCAGAAGCCGACTTCATCCTGTGGACAAATGCCTCAGATATAGCGATTGGAGGTGTCTTAGCACAGAAACAGCTATTCCAGGGAAGAATGGTGGAACAGCCACTTGGATATTTTTTGAGGAAGCTCCACACAGTCGAAACAAAGTATCTGGCCTATGACCGTAAACTCCTGGCAATCAGCACAAATCTGGAACACTGGGCGTGTTATCTACATAGACGGAAACACACCATGGTGTATACGGACCATGTCTCACTGCAGTACATCCTAGTGCAGAATAAATTGACAAGTCACCAATGGTACCACCTTGACAGACTTCAGCAACATTACTACAAGGTCAAATACTTCCCCGGCACTGCGAATATTGTGGCAGATGCACTTAGCCGAATTGCATACACATGGGAAACCTGATCAAATGACATCTCAGCGCGGCTCAACACCATCGAAATGTGCATATCAGCCTCAACTGAGTGGCTGGGCAACATTCGCAAAAGATACAAGGAGGATGCGATCTTTGGACCAGTCGTACGAAACCTGAGTAACAGCACCATGAAAGAAAAGGAGAAAAAGCCAACCTCAAAACAGGACTGCCATATAAGCGAACGAGCAAAGTCTTATACGCTCGAGGAAAGCCTTCTGTACCATAAGCCATTGGGGGGAAAACTGTGCATTCCAAAGCCATTGAGAGCAGACGTCATTCGAGAAGCAAATGACTCAATCCTGGGAAGTGGACACAACGGTGTCGCAAAGACAGCAGCAGCAGTCAGCGCACAGTACCACTGGCCAAAGTTGATAGATTCAGTGGCAGAATGGGTTGCCAGATGTGATACATGCCATCGAGTCAAGCACAAGAATGCGAGACCATACGGCCTACTAAACGCATTACCAATCCCTCTGGAAAGCACCGAAAGGATAAACATCGATTTCGTTACCAAACTGCTGATGTCAGAAACCGGATACAATGCAGTGGCAACAATCATTGACCCCCTCACCAAACATGCATGGTAGATCCCCGTCAAAGAAGCCAAGCTCACAGCAGAAAAATTTGTATTCGTGTTTATCGATGGCTATGTGCAGTCTCGAGGATTGCCAGTGTCGATTGTCTCTGACCAAGACACCTGGTTTACCTCCAACCTCTGGCAGTTGCTATGTGCTCAACTCGGAGTTAGGCTCTGAATGTCCATGGCATACCACCCACAGTCGGACGGACAGGCCGAAAAAGCAAACACCACCCTGGACACATTTCTGAAAGCCTATGTATTGCAACTTAAGTTCCTGGAGCAATGGACCTGGCTGTTGCCACTGGCAGAATTCATGTACAATGCCACAAAATACAGGGCCACAGGCATGTCTCCATTTGAGGCAGATATCGGATACATCCCGAAGCTTCCACTGGACTTGTTGATACCTAGACCAAGGACTCTAGTGTCAAAACCTGGAGCAGAATACGCAGACCGCCTTATCAAGATCCTTCGGATACTCCGCAAATGTATGGAAGAAATCCAACTGGCGATGGTATCAGATGCAAATGAGCATCGCCAACCACACCCATTTCAGATAGGCAACTCCAGGTTTCTCGCTACTCGCCTGCTGCCAGAGGGCTATGCCAACCTTAACCCTGTCAGTAATAATGGTGTACACTTGCGAAAGTTTCAACATCCCAATGCCGGACCTTTCAACATCCTAAAAATAGCTGGAGAAAACGCAGTCGTCCTCAATATCCCAGCACAATGGTGGTTACACGCAGTGTTCAATGTCGTACGACTCAAGCTCTCGAAGGTTGACCAAAACCAGGAACACCCGCCACCACTGCCACTACATTCTACCACTACAGTCGAATACGAAGTCGAGTCAATCCTGGAGTACAAGGGTACCACAACGCAAAATCTTGAGTATCTGGTTAAATGGATTGGCTACACGAAACCCACCCTGTGGGAGCCACTTGAGAACTTCAGAGGAAGTAGCAATGACCTACTCTATAAATACCATATAGCAAACAGCCTGCGGAGGTACCATTGGATGGAGGGATAGGGAGGGGGTGAAGGGTGGAGGGCAAAGGTTACATGAGCATGAAGGTTAAGGGACATCAGGTTTTGTTTTACTAATAATTGTCACTTTGTTTTTTTTTTGTTTTTTTTTTCTTTCTTTTTGTCGAAGTGGGTTGTTTTTGGGGGAGGGTGCTTGTTTTCTTGAGAGGGAAGTGGTTGTAGGAGGAGGATTCTGGGCGCCGCAGACACCACTCGGAGCACGCTGGCTAGGGCGGGTGGCACAGTACACACCACACCTAGTATGACACCTAGAGTCTGTGTGGGTGCACATAGAACAATATAGGACTTGGCACGGACTTGTCCTTAGGGCTTCAGGTAGAACAGTCACAGACTAGTGCTAGCAGCAGACCCCTCGTTAAGAGGCCGCTGCTCCGCTTCCTAAAATGGATCATACTTCTTGGTACCCCTCGCCAATGGTGGGACTCCATGGTCATGTACCTTGGATTCTACCCGGAGATGGTAGATTGACAGAAGATTGCCTGGGTAGGAACCCTTCTTGGTGAGACTGCCCTATCATGGAACCTCCAGCAGTACCGATAAATAATGACACTGACAGATGGATCAACTACCTGGCTGCCCTCCGGGTAATGTACCACAACGATAGGGAAGCTGCAGACGTCCAAGTCAAGCTTGGTCAACTCAAATACCAAGGGTCCATCTGCACCTATCTCACTGAGTTCCAAGCACTCAACAACTATGCAAGGGCTACGGACGAGGAACTTCAGGAGACGATTGACCTGGCTATGCCAGATAGCATCCTGGACATGAGGTTCAATCAGAACCCGGAGGACTTGGTGGAGGATGAGCACTTCCTACAGGCGACTAAAAATCTGCATCCGGACGCAGATTGCCACAGCATCTGCTTACCGGACGGAGCGTGGCAGGGCATTTTCCTTCTGGACGCAGCCGTGTCAGGGCATTTTCCTACTGGACACATCCAGACGACGCGTGTCATGGCACCATGGTCACACTGGCTGTCAAGGCACAGAACATCGCAGCAAATACTCGCTTCGCATTCGCAAACACGCAGTGGGTTCCAGGCATAGTGACTCAATCCAGTTCTATTCTCTTTATCTAATGTACATCTATATACGCTACTACCACACTTCACGTTCCCAGCGCAAGCACCCAGCATAACGTCCATCGCCACGATCAAGTAGTAATGCTGTTTTGATCTGAGTAGCATTGCCCTGCGTGTTGGAAACAAAGGAAAGTTGGCAAATACGACATGATGCGATGAGCACGATGCGATGAACACGACGCGACGAGGAGGATGGCGATGAGGATACTGGTGGCAAGGACGATAGAGAGTAGGACGCGGAGAGTATGATGGCGAGTAAGAGGCGGTGGGTATGATGGCGATTATGATGACAAGTAAGACGCGGCGGGAATGATGGCGAGTATGATGGTGAGCTTTGTGACATGGTTAGTGCAACTCTCAGAGTGACAGAGACACTGGGAAGTTGTACAATACAAAGTGACGAGTACGATGTCAATGAGGGTGCCGGCGGCGAGGACGACAGTGAGTAGGACGCAGTGGGTATAATGGCGAGTAAGACGTGACGAGTATAATGTTGATGCAAAGCGCCAAGCTATTACTAACACCTGCGCTTCCGCAAGGTTCAGCTCGCGCATCGCTCCTGGACCCCTATTTTCTTCTCCTTTCACCTCGTCGTACATACTCGCCACCATCAAACATGTCTTACTCGTCGACATTTTCCTTATTGACATCTTACTCGTTGCACCTTTCTCACTACGTTACTCGCCACCATCCTCAAACTCATCGACAATCCTCCTCAATGACATCGTACTCATCACGTTGTATTATACAACTTCCCGCTGTCTGTCAGAGCTGCGCTAACCACGTCACAAAGCTCGCCATCATGCTCGTCACGTCTTTCTCACCATTATACCCGCCGCGTCCTACTCACTATCGTCCTCGCCGCTGGCACCCTCATTGACATTGTACTCGTCACTTTGTATTGTACAACTTCCTGGTGTCTCTGTCACTCTGAGAGTTGCACTAACCATGTCACAAAGCTCGCCATCATACTCGCCATCATTCCCGCCGCGTCTTACTTGTCATCATAATCGCCATCATACCCACCGCGTCTTACTCGCCATCATACTCTCTGCCTCCTACTCACTATCGTCCTCGCTGCCAGCGTCCTCATCGCCATCCTCCTCATCAGGTCGTGCTCATCACGTCGTGCTCATCGTGTTGTACTCATCGCTTCATGTCGTATTTGCCAACATTCCTTTGTTTCCAACACGCAGGGCAATGCTACTCGTATGAAAACAGCATTACTACTTGATCGCGGCGATGGGCTTGATGCTGGGTGCTTGCGCTGGGAACGCGAAGTGTGGTAGTAGCATATATAGATGTACATTAGATATAGAGAATAGAACTGGATTGAGTCACTATGCCTGGAACCCGCTGTGTGTTTGGGAATGCAAAGCGAGTATTTGCTACGATGTTCTGCGCCTTGACAGCCAGTGTGACTGTGGTGCCATGACACACGTCGCCCAGATGCGTCCCGTATGAAAATGCCCTGACACAGCTGAGTCCAGAAGGAAAATGCCCTGACACGGCTACGTCCAGAAGGAAAATGCCCTGCCACACTCTGTTCAGTAGGCAGATGACGTGGCGAGCTGCGTCCGAGTTAAGCAGGTTGTGTCTGAAACGTCCAGTGCGTCTAGTGCGTCCGGACGCTTAGGACGCAATTAATTTTTTTTCCTGATGGACCCAGTGGGCTGGGCTCCAGGTGGAGAAAGAAAAGGCTCTAAAAGCCACCAAGGACGCGATACCAGGGCAAGGGTCTGTGGAAACCAGTGGAGTGATGAAGGAAGGCCAGGGTGGGAAAGGCTCTAGCAATGCCCAAAGGGGTAAGGATACAGAAAGCCCCAAGCAGAAGGGACGGTCTGGCTTGGGAGGCAAGGCTGAAAGGCCAAGGAAACCATAGACGGAAAGCCATTGGGGCAACAATGGCAACGCACTGAAAGGGGTCGCGCAAAAGGAAATTGACTGCCACAAGGCCGGCAAGGCTAACTGCTGAATGTGCAGGAGGGATATCCACAGCACTAGCGAATGTTATGCCAGAACAACGATGGCAGGAATGGACCTTTCGGAGGCACCAACATCAGGGGAAAAAAAAATTGCGTCCTGAGCATCCAGACGCACTAGATGCACTGGAGGTTTCAGACGCAACCAGCTTAACTCGGACGCAAATCACCACGGCACCGTGTGTCCGGACGCAGATCGCCACGGCATCTGCTTACCGGACGGAGCATGGCAGGGTATTTTCCTTCTGGACACACTGTGTCAGGGCATTTTCCTTCTGGACGCAGCCGTGTCAGGGCATTTTCCTTCTGAACTCAGCAGTGTCAGGGCATTTTCCTTCTGGATGCAGCCGTGTCAGGGCATTTTCCTTCTGGACAGAGGTGTGTCAGGGCATTTTCCTTCTGGACGCAGCCGTGTCAGGGCATTTTCCTACTGGACACGTCCGGACGACGCATGTCATGGCACCACGTTTACGTTGGCTGTCAAGGAATGGAACATCACAGCAAATACTCGGGTCGCATTCGCAAACACGCAGCGGGTTCCAGGCATAGTGACTCAGTCCAGTTCTATTCTTTATATCTACGGTATGTACATCTATATATGCTACTACACACTTCGCGTTTCCAGCAAAAGTACCCAGTGTCACACCCATCGCCGCGATCATCACAGGCAGTAATGCTGTTTTGACGTGTGTAGCATTGCTCTGCATGTCGGAAGCAAAGGAAAGTTGGCAAATACGACACGACGCGATGAGTACGATGACTATGAGGAGGATGGTGATGAGGACGTCGTAGGTGAGGACAATAGCGAGTAGGACGTGGTGACTATGAGAGCGAGTAAGATGCGGCGAGGACGATAGCGAGTAGAACGCGGCGAGTATGATACCGAGCTTTGTGATATGGTTAGCGTAGCTCTCAGAGTGACAGAGACACCGGGAAGTTGTAGAATACACAGTGATGAGTACGATGTCAATGAGGATGCTGGTGGCGAGGACGATAGCGAGGACATGGTTAGCACAGCTCTCAGAGTGACAGGAACAGTGGCGGGAACTGGTACAATACTGTGTGACAAGTACAATGTCAATGAGGAGGATGTCAATGATTTTGATGGCAGTGAGGATGGCGGTGTGTATGATGGAAATGCAAAGAACGATGACGAGTATCTAGGACGAGGTGAAAGGAGAAGAAAAAAGGGGTCTATGTAGGAGTGATGAGCAAGCCGAACCTTGCAGAAGCACAAGTGTTAGTAATGGCTTGGCACTTTGCATTGACATCATACTTGCCGCATCCTACTCGCTATCTTTCTTGCTTCCAGCAATATCATTGACATCGTACTCCTCACCTCGTATTGTACCACTTCCCGCCGCTGTTCCTGTCACTCTCAGAGCTGTGCTAACCATGTCCTCGCTATTGTCCTCGCTGCCAGCATTCTGATTGACATCGTACTCGTCACTGTATATTCTACAATTTCCCTGTGTCTCTGTCACTCTGAGAGCTGCGCTAACCAGGTCACAAAGCTTGCCATCATACTCGCCGTGTCCTACTCGCTATCGTCCTCGCCACGTCTTACTCGCTCTCATGGTCGCCACGTCCTACTCTGTATTGTCCTCGCCGCTGGTGTCCTCATCGCCATCCTCCTCATAGTCGTTGTGCTCGTCGTGTCGTGTCCTATTTGCCAGCTTTCATTTGTTTCTGACACGCGTAGCAATGCTACGCACATCAAAACAGCATTACTGCATGTGATTATCGCTGCGATGGGTGTGACGCTGGGTGCTTTTGCCGGAAACGCAAAGTGTGTAGTAGCATTTATAGATGTACATACCATAGATATAAAGAATAGGACTGGACTGAGTCACTATGCCTGGAACCCACTGCGTGTTTGCGAACGCGACGCGAGTATTTGCTGCGACGTTCCGCGCCTTGACAGCCAGTGTGACTGTGCTGTCATGACATGCGTCATCCGGACGCGTCCAGTAGGAAAATTCCCTGACACGGCTGCATCCAGAAGGAAAATGCCCTGACATGGCTGCATCCAGAAGGAAAATACCCTGACACAGTGCGTCCCGAAGGAAAATGCCCTGCCACGCTCTGTCCGGTAAGCAGATGCCATGGCAATCTGTGTCAGGATGTACAGTGCTGTGGTGAGCTGAGTCCGAATTCACATTGCCTGTGCGTTTTGTGTTGGGATTGGTATGTGCGCTAACAGGGTGTGTCCAGAGCGTCCCGAGCACCTGGTGCATCCGGACGCAGATTTTTTTTACTGATGAAAGGAGAAAACCGCAGGTGACATTCAAGGGAAGAGGAAACACAAAGGGGACGAGCCTGCTGAGGATTGGGCCCCTGATAAAGCCCAAACCATCATCAAAACAGAGGATGATGATATGAGAAACATCACCACTGCAGCCCCTTAGCAGCTGTGGAACAACAGTAACTCGGATTTTTGAAAGGTTGGGGCATGCCGCACCCTAGGACCTTTCCAATCACTTGTGGGACTTTGCAAAAGCGGAAGAATCTGGATGAATGAACGGACTGACCCGAAAAACCCACAAAATAACCACTTAGCAGCAACTGACCAATATTTAAAATGGTTATTCATCAGGGTATGTCACAACACATCATACACACCTTACTTGATTCAGGATGCTTGGTCCTGCTGATCAGCAAAACCCTAATTGAGCAACTTAACATACCCCAAATTTGGTGTCAAGAAACAACCCCTTTGCGGAACTACTTGGGAGAGGAAGTGCCAGGAGTGGGGGAAGAATATACGAAACCTCTCCTCCTACAACACTGAAACTAATTTTCATGCAAAGTCTTTGATGTTGCTCTGCTGGAACCCACAGTCGACATCTTCCTCCCCTTTTGGTGGATCGCCAAGCAGCTACCCCAGGATGCTTGCGACTCGGACGAACTCTGTTTCCTCAGCCCAAACTGCCTGAAGCACTGCACAAAGCACAAAACTGTGGAGTTCTCCCTGTTATGGGATGAGACGGTATGTCTGGATCCTGAGGCAAGGGTGGTGGGATATGTCTTGACGGTCAATGTGGAAGAAGGAGATCTTCTGAAATCAGTGCCACAGAAGTTCAGGGAATATCTGAACATCATGGGAAAGGAAGCAGCTGACACTTAACCTGAACACCAGCCATACGACTGCAAGATCGATCTCAAGAACAGAGAAACGGCCCCCTGGGAACCAATCTATCCCCTCTCGGAGATGGAGCTACAATCCCTCTGTGAATGGCGGAAAGAGATGCTACGAACAGGCAAGATACGGAGATCGACCTCCCCAGCCGAATCCCTGATCCGGTTCGTCCCGAAACCACACAGTCATGGGTTGTGGTTATATGTTGACTACTGAGCCTTGAACCGAATCACCATCCCAATCAGATACCCCTTGCCACTCATGCAAGAAATACAGGACTGGGTACAAGGGGCAGAGTGGTTCACCAAAATGGACCTGAAGAACAGGTTCAACTTAATTCCTATTCAGGAAGGAGATGAATGGAAGACGGCTTTCCGAACTCAATATGGGCTATATAAGGTCCAAGTCATGCCGTTTGGGCTCACAAACCCACCCTTGACTTTCCAAGTCATGATGAACTATGATTTTTCCAATATGATCGACCTCAATCTCCTCGTCTACATGGATGATATCCTAGTCTACGCAAAGACTGAAGAAGAACATGACAATCAGATAAAGGAAGTCCTGAGAAGACTGCAAGAAAACTGGCTAGCAGTTTCCCCAGAAATATGCGTCTGGAAAACCCAGGAGGTGGAATTTCTGGGGCATATCATTGGACAAGGAGGAATCAAGATGTCCCCAGAAATGGTCCAAGCAGTGCTGGAATGGAGGTCGCCAGTATCACTGGTGGAAACCCAGTCCTTCCTGGGATTCACCAACTTCTACTGAAGATTCATCCGAGACTATGCATGACAGCCCCAATTCTGGGGCACTTCGACCTGGGGCACCCTGTGATCATTGAGACAGATGCCTCCCACATTGCGATTGGGGTAGTACTGTCCCAAAGAGATGACAAAAACTGCCTGCACCCGGTAGCTTTCCACTCGCATAAGTTCCAACCTGTGGAGATGAACTACGAAATCCATGACAATGAACTTCTTGCAATCATCGACGTATTCAAGCAATGGTGACGATACTGTGAGGGAGCAATGCACCAGGTGCAGGTGTACTCAGATCACCAAAACCTCAAATACTTTACCACCACAAAAGTCAACTGCCGTCAAGTGCAATGGGTGCAAGAACATCAGGAAAAAAAATTTGCGTCCTGAGCATTCGGATACTCGAGATGCACTAGACTTTTCAGACCCTACCTACTTAACTCGGACGAGACTTGCCAGGGCACCATGTTTAGCGATACACCGTACCACGGCATCATGCGTCGGGAAGGAGCGGCTACAGCATATGCTTCAGATGAGTAGTATCAGGGCATTTCCCTTCTAGATGCAGTGCGTGTCTTACCGACGTAGGTAGTTAAGGTAAATGTCGTCGGGACAACAAGTGCCATGGCATCTGCCTTCTGGACAAAGAGTGTCAGTGCATTTACCTTCTGAACGCAGTGCATGTCTTACAGACGCAGAATGTCAAGGCAAATATTTTCCAGACGATGCATGTGTTACGCTTGAAGAAATATCACTGGCCTAGTTAGCAAGTGACAGTGGGAGACAGAGTCACAGGCTATCAGAAGGTATGCCTTTTGAAGAAAGATCACGGAAGACGTTCAGAGAGTCTAGGCAGGAGATAGAGGAACAGAGTTTAGCTTACAGCCGTAGCTCAGCTGTAAGAGATTAACTTCGGGATAGAGGGAAGATTGCAAACAAGTGGAACTGGAGGGGCTTGGGCTAGATCGCCTCAAGATGAGGGGATCGTTATCTTCTCAAGATGAGGAGGTAGGCCATGTCACCCTGACAGTGCATGAGAAAAGAGTCTGGACCAGACACCCCGCTCAGCTGCATGAAAACCTCATCTCCTCTTAACTACGACCCGGCCAGGACCAATGAAGTTGGCCATGTTCTGAGCGGGGTCTGACAGGACCTCGGAGGAATAATCCACCAGTCACCAGTTCTCACGCCGAGTCATCAACTCTCACGCTATGGCTCCAAGGATAAAAGAAAGAAGTTTTCTCGTTCGAAGAAAAAAACTAGCATGCTCAGACCTCGACACGCCTCCACACCATACCACTGAACCCACACACAAGATCTAAGATTATTCCGTTGTGAATTATCAAAAGTAGCCAGATTACCTTCGATTCTACCCACACTCCGGTTACGAGACAATCTCAGTGTCACACTATAATCTTCAATCCAAAATCACCCTACGTTCTCAAGAAGGAAACCAGCACATGCCCTCCTTCGAACGAGATCATGAATACCTCCTCGAACTTTCAAATGTATTCGAACCAACTTCCCAATACTCACTCGACTACACATTCTCTGCAATTGACGAAGAAATCGCAAATTACGAACAGTGGGAAAAATTCTTCGACGGTCCCATCCCTCTCAAAACAATTAATTATACCCTGGAAAACTGGTACACTCAGTACTGGTCCAACTGCGCATCTAGGCAACTGAGCGCTGACCTCAACGGATACGAATTCCGCAAAATCTGCGATTATACCTTTGAAGACGATGAAACCATCTATATAGGACACTTCCTACACCTATACTAAGAATGACTACCTTGTCGGACTTCAACATGCTCCATCTCGAGGCCCCCCAGGACCTTATGCAAATCACTAATGGAAGACCCATGTTGGAACCAGCAGTGGAAATGTCCAACCCAGCTGTTTGGACCTGAACTATGGTAAGGCAGTAGCGACAGGCCGAAAGCAACCTAAGACAGCTCACAGAGCTATGCGGCAACACCGTCGATCAATCAGACCAGCGAATGCAACAGATCGAGCAGGCCTACTATATGTTGGCAGAAGGCACTATGTATATATATGACCAAGTAAACGCTAACGAGGAAATCACAGAAGCCTGAGTCCGTACCGAGCTGGCTAATGCGGCAAACGCTCATCAAGCCCTCACTCAGAGTGTCTGTATCAAGATCCTGTCTCACTAGCCCATGCTGCTCGACAGGTAACGTAGTCTTGGTCGCTGCTCGGCAGTATTCAGCTGCGCTGTGGCGGTATCTGGCCTTGCCCTAATCTCTTCACGCTCGGCGGGGTATCGTTGCGGTATTCGGCTTCGCTCTGGTGGTATTCGGCTTCGCCCTAATCTCTTCACGCCCAGTGTGGTATCGTTGCGGTATTCGGCTTCACTGTGGCGGTATTCGGCTTCGCCCTAATCTCTTCACGCCCGGCGTGGTATAGTCGTGGTATTCGGCTTCGCTGTGGTGGTATTTGGCTTCGCCGTAATCTCTTCACACCCGGCATGGTATCGTTGCGGTATTTGGCTTTGCTGTGGCGGTAATTGGCTTCGCCCTAATCTCTGCACGCCCGGCATGGTATCGTTGCGGTACTTGGCTTCGCTGTGGCGGTATTTGGCTTCGCCCTAATCTCTTCTGGGGTCTTACAGGTGGTGGTCGCAGCGCCGGTTCACGGGGGTAGAGAGATAGGTCTGTGGAGAGAGATAATAGATTGTGTGGAGAAGAATCTCCAGACTAGCTACTGCACCCTTCCTTTATACCTTTCCTTTCCTCTGTGGAATCACAGCTTGCCCGCAAGACTGACACAGTTCCTCCCTAGCTGATCATGACTCAATTGCTGCACCCAAGGAAACACACGATCCTACTCGGCCCTTCATCCTCCCGCAATACGCAAGGCAGACACACACAACAGTAGGGAAACAACAAGGTAAGCAATAAACATAATACAGAGTAAAGCGAGGCAGACACGTAGACAGTAAGGAAACGTCAAGCGCAATGTGGTAAGCAATAAACATAACACAGAGTAAAGCGAGGCAGACACGCAGACAGTAAGGAAACAAGCGGGGAAAATCCTGGGCGGCCAGCGACCAGGTTCTGAGGAATATCGCTACCGGCGCGATATTGGTAGGGGCTGAGGTACTGCGGCTAGACGCGTAGGATGACAGTGGCCGTGGCGGCGGAGACAAGGATGAGCCATAGTGTGGCGAGGGTGAGCGCGGCGCCTAGGAGCCTGTCGCGCCAGGTTCGTGACAGTCTAGCAGGCAATCATTTAACGTACAGACGAGGTAGACCAGTGCCAGATATGCCAGGCCACTCAGCTTACCAGGGTGAATGATGCACTGGCCTTCCAGGCTGAAGCAAACACCGTTTGAGGACAACATCTGGCTACCTTCCAAGGCAATGTGGAGCTCTGGGCAGCCGACCACCAAAGAAAAATGACACAAATGGAAAAGGAACTACGGCAGGCCCACAACAAAATCCAGTGTATCGCTACTCGGATATCCTTGCCCGCTTCCCCAAAACCAAGATCCCCCATGAACAAACCACCTCAGCCATGGTGCAGCCCAATCTGGCCTCCTAGTACGAGCATACCAGGAAACTCGGGTGGGCCACCGCAACTGGCTGCCTGACCTACCTTGGGGAGCCCACTCCGAACGCAGCGACCCCCCATCCCACTCTTCCCGCATGCGCCAACTCCTGCCATACTAGGACTGACAATAGATCTGGAAAGCGGGAACCAAGGAGGAGGGGGTCGAGGACGTCTGAGATGGCCCTGAAGGCCAGCGGTATCCCCGTCCCCACCGCCATGATCCGACGACGACAACAGCAACAACAATCACAACGATGATGAAGATCTATACGAATGGAACCTCGCACCAATGGGCCGACCTCCCCCGCAGGCAGAAGAACCAACTCGAGAAAGACTGGCAACCATGCTTGCACCAGAAGAAATTGCAAGACTAGTCGGTCAAGGGATTGCGGTGGCCCGAGCACCCAAACAACCAAGACATGAAGCTCGCCTCAATACATCGTTCCTAAAAATGGAAAACCCAGAAAAATTCAACGGAAAGAGTACAACAGCTTTCAACCAATGGTGGAAATCAGTGACCATGTACCTGGACTTCTACCCGAAGACAGTTGACCACCAAAAGATCACATGGATCAGGACACTTCTGACCGACATAGCTCTGGTTTGGCATCTACACCGATACTGAGAGCTACAGGGCAATGACACCTAGACAAACTAGGCAGCAGCCATTCGAGCCGAATATCGGAATGAGCGGGAAGCGGCTGATGCCCAGCTAAAACTAGGGCAGCTCCGATACCAAGGGTCAATCTGAACCTACATAACAGAATTCCGGGCCCTGAACATCTTCGCCCAGGCAACAGGGGAAGCATTGAAAGAAAAAGTCGACCTCGTGATGACATCCGACATCCTGTGAATACGGTTTGCACACTACCTTGAACAATTCACAGATGATGAGGGCTTCCTGCAGACCACCTACCAAGCAGGCCTACAGGTCAAACGGTTGAAGGCCCTGGAAAAAGCACGAGAATCCACCAGACCCAGCCAGACGGAGGATAAAAAGAAGGACGCCGTATCAAAAGACACTTGGCACACAGAACGAAAGAAAGAACCTCAAATGGAGAATCAAGGGAAAAAAGAATTCTTTGGTCGAAAAGAAGCCTGAACAACCAAGGACCCAGCACTCAAAGGGGTCCCGCCGAAAGAACAGGAGTAGTATGGGAAAAGCAGGGAGGATTGCTGGCACTGCGGGAGGAGTGGCCACAAAACATTCGAATCCTTTTCCTTCAACACAATTAAGGGATCTGTCCTACCAAAAGCACCATGAATGGTATCGGTAGTAAGCCAGAACAAAAGAAAGAGATCCGAAGAACCGGAGGAACTGCCCACAGCTAAACAGCAGAAGGTAGCAGCTGTCGAAACCATAGATGTCGACACCAGTGCCACCCAACTCTGGGACGACTTGGAATCAGATTTTTAGAAGACCAGGGCAAGCCGCACCCTAAGGTCTACAAAATAATCTGTGGTGCGTTCAAAAAACGCAAAAATAAGGAACCAAGCACTGGAACCTCAACGAAAAAAGCGCGCCACTACGGCACCCGTCCCATAATTTTAATGATTTTACATTGGGACAACAAGGAACATACAGTACGAACACTATTGGACACCCGATGCTCAATAGTTATAATCAATCAACAAACGGTCGAGCACCTCAGAATCACCCGAAAAAGACATAACCATCCAATCCAGGTAGAAAACTTTACAGGAGAAATCGTTGAAGGTGCCGGACAATGGTATACGGAGTCTCTGTGCTTGCAACACCAAAAGCACTATATGGAGGAAAGCTTCGAAATATTGCCAATGGAGAAAGACGTAGATATATTTCTCCCTTTCCAATAGATAACAAACCACCCGCCTCAGGATGCATGGACAACAGAAGAAGTAAGGTTCATCAGTGCCCGATGCTTGGAAGAATGCACCAGGTTTGAAACCAACCAATTCTCCCTAACCTGGGATGAGTTGGTACTACATGACACCAAAGCCCAGGTCATAGGCCATGTATCAGAAATACAAAGCGAGGACCCTCTGGAACAAGTGCCTACAGAATTCCGTCAATACCTGCGGATAATGGGAAAAGAAGCAGCAGACACACTACTAGAACACCGACCATACGATTGCAAAATTGACCTAAAGGAAGGGGCTACGGCGCCCTGGGGGCTAATTTATCCACTCTCCAAAATAGAACTCCAGACACTTTGAGAATGGCTAAGCGAAATGGAAAAAACAGGAAAAATAAAAAGATCGACATCACTGGCAGGATCACCAATTCTGTTCGTACTAAAACCAAATGGACGAGGACTCCAGCTGTCTGTCGACTATCGAGGCCTAAACGCGGTCACCATCCCAAACCGATACCCGCTCCCGCTAATGCAAAGAATTGCAGGACCGAGTACAGGGCATGCAGTGGTTCACCAAGATGGACCTGAAAAACGGATTTAACCTCATCCGAATCCGAGAAGCAGACGAATGGAAAACCGTTTTCAGGACCTGGTACGGCTTATATGAATTCCAAGTCATGCCCTTTGGCCTCACCAACACGCCATCAATGTTTCAGGATATGATGAATCACGTCCTGTCCAATGTACTCGAAGTGGGAGTACTGGCATACATGGACGACATACTGATTTACGCCAAAACAGAGGAAGAACACGACCGACTGGTCAAAGAGGTGTTAGGACGTCTACAACAAAACGGGCTGGCAGTGTCTCCCGAAAAATGCGTATGGAAGACTAAAGAAGTAGAATTCCTAGGCTATGTCATTGGCCGAGACGGGATTCGGATGAATCAGGGCAAGATGGAAGCAATACAGTCCTGGCAGCATCCGATTTCGCTCATGGAAACCCAGTCCTTCTTGGGGTTCACCAACTTCTATCGACGCTTCATCAAGGACTACTCCCAAACAGCCAGGCCACTGACAGAGCTAACCAAGAAAACGGAAAAATGGAGTTGGAACGCAGAAGCGTAAGCAGCCTTCGACGAATTAAAGAAACACGTCACCACAGCCCCTGTACTAGCCCATTCGATCCAACAAAACCAGTAATCCTGAAAACCGACGCATCTGACTTCGCTATTGGAGCAGCCCTGTCACAACGTGATGAGGAGAACCGGCTGCACCCAGTAGCTTTCCACTCCAGGAAATTCTCCCTGGCGGAGATAAACTACGAAATCCACAACAAAGAGCTCCTCACAGTGGTGGACGCATTCAAGCATTGGAGACGCTATTGCGAAGGAGCAACACACCAGGTCCAGGTATTTTAGGATCACCAGAACCTGGAGTACTTTACGACAACTAAAGTACTAAACTATTGACAAGCGCATTGGGCACCGCAACTTGCTGGCATCAATTTCAGGTCTACTACCGACCAGGGACGCAAAACGGAAAACTGGATGTGCTTTCTAGGGGTTTGGAGTACTGCCCTGAAATGGGGGGGGTTAGAAAACCACCCAATAACGACAGTTTTAAGGGAAAAACACTTCGAGAGAAAAGCAATTTCCTTCGTCTGCTCATCAGCCAGGCTAACATTGCTCCCACCAAGGAGATGTTTAGAAGAATTCTTGGAAAAAATTGAGGAGGTAGGTAGACAAGATGAAGACTACCTAAAAGCAAAAAAGGAAGAGGCAACGGAGGATCCGTTACCAAAGGACTGAAAGGCCAAGGAAGGAATTCTGGAAATCCGGGGAGGAAAACTGTACTGAAAATCCATGCTCTGGATACCAAAAGGAATGATACAAGAGTTCATCAAGTCCGAGCACGACACAAAGGTTGCCGGCCATATGGGACAGGACAAAACGATTGAACTCATTCGAAGAAACTTTTGGTGGCCAAAAATGAATGAGAGAATCATGGATTCCGTCAGGAGTTGCCCGGAATGCCAGAAAAATAAGGTATCACAACACTAGCCCTACAGTCTGATCTCGCTGCTAGAACTGCCATACACGCCTTGGCAATCAATAGCAATGGATTTCATCACGGAATTACTGCTTTCGGAAGGTTGTGACCAGCTCTGGGTAATCATCGACCGATTCACCAAAATGGCACACATCAGGAAAAAAAAAAATTTGTGTCCCGAGTGTCCGGATGCACTAGACACTCTAGATGTTTCGGACGCAACCTGCTTAACTCGATCGCTGCTTGCCATGACACCATGCGTCCGGATGCAGCTGCCACAGCATATACCTTCTGTACAAGGAGTGTCAGGGCATTTGCATTCTGGACGCAGTGCGTGTCTTCCATACGCAGAATGTCATGGCGAATGCATCCGGACGATGCCTGTTATGGGACCACGCAGCCAGACGCGGCTGTTAAGGTGACTGCATTCCGACGCACCTGCTATGGCATCTGCCATCTGGACGAGGAGTGTCAGGGCATTTGCATTCTGGACGTAGCGCGTGTCTTCCATACGGAGAATGTCATGGCAAATAGCATCCAGACGACACCTGTCACGGCACCACATGTCCGGACGCAGCTGTCAAGGCGACTGCCTTCGGACGCAGCTGCCATGGTATATGCCATCTGGACGAGGAGTGTCAGGGCATTTGCCTTCTGGACACAGCGCATGTCTTCCATACACAGAATGTCATGGCAAATAGCATCCGGACGATGCCTGTCATGGCAACACAGCTGTCACGGTACTGAAAATCGTACGAAGCCTTACATCACATCCGTATTCTAGGACACAAGTGGCTGGTGGTTCTAGGGGTAGTCAATCAATCCAGTTGTATTCATTATATCTAACATACAGCTATATAGACTACCTCACAGAGCACCCAGCGCGAGCACATAGCGTCGCATCCATCATCGTGTCCAATGCTGCATGCATCATCGTGTTTATCGACCGCAAGTATCACCACCTGCATATGCTGTTCTTAACGTGCTTACCACAGCTCTACGAGTTTCAACAGTTGGAAGCTGGCAAGTAAGATGCGACGAGTACGTTGGCACACATCGTGACATTGTTATCGCAGCTCTCAGATTGTCAGAAACAGTGGGAAGTTGTGCAATACGACCAGACAAGTACGATGGCGAGTAAGAAGCTACTGGCATGATGTCGATGAGGATGATGGCGGTCAGGATCTGGCGGCGAGTATGACCGAGAGTAAGATGCGACAAGTACGTTAGCAAGCTTCGTGAGGTTATTAGCACAGCTCTCAGTTTGTCATAAACTGCGGGAAGTTGTGTCAAACGATGCAACGAGTATAATGAAAAGTAAGATATGACGGGTACTACGTTGGTGAGGATGGGGGGCAGGACCCTGGCTACGATGACGACAGTGAGTAAGATGCAACGAGTATGTTCGCGACCTTCATGACATTGTCAGTGCAGCTCTCAGTTTGTCAGAAACCGTGGGAAGTTGTGCCATATGACAAGAGGAGTATGATGACAAGATAAGGCAAGTACGATGTCGATGGGGACGATGGCGGTCAGGGCCTGGTGGCAAGTACGAGCGAGAGTAAGCTGCGACAAGTACGTTAGCAAGCTTTGTGAGGTTATTAGTGCAGCTCTCAGTTTGTCAAAAACTGGGGGAAGTTGTGCCATACGACGCGACGAGTATAAAGACAGGTAAGATACGACGGGTACTACGTTGATGAGGATGGTGGTCAGGATGCTGGCGTCGAGTACGATCGTGAGTAGGGCGTGACAAGTATGTTGCCGAGTTTTGTGATGGTAGCACAGCTCTCAGTATCAGAAACAGTGAGAAAAGGTGCAATGTGACCCAACGAGTACAAGGGCTAGTAAGAAGCGACAAGTATAATGGTGAGTAAGACGCAACGTATACTATAGCGAATAAGACGCAACAAGCACGATGTCAATGAGGAGGATGGTGGTCAGGACGCTGGCGTTGAGTATGATAGGGAGTAAGATACGATGAGTATGTTGGTGACTATTGTGACGTGGTTACCACAGCTCTGAATAAAGCAGAAACAGCGGGAAATTGTGCAATGACACGACGAGTACGATGTCGATGAGTATGTTGGCGATATTCGTGGCATTAGCGCAGCTGTCAGAGTGTAAGAAACAGCAGGGCATACGACGAGATGAGTATGATGACAAGATATGGTGAGCAGGGTGTCGATGAGGAGAATGGTGGTTAAACCCTGGCGGCAAGTACGATCGTGAGTAAGACACAATGGGTATGATGTCGATGCGGAGGATGGCGGGCAGGATACTGGCGGCGAGTACGACAGTGAGTAAGATGCGACGAGTATGTTGGCGAGCTTCATAACGTTGTTAGCGCAGCTCTCACAGTGTCAGAAACAGCAGGACAAACGACGGGACAAATATGAAAACAAGATATGGCGAGCAGGATGTCGATGAGGACAATGGCGGTAGTACGCTTGCGGCGAGTACGATCATGAGTAAGATGCGACGGGTATGATGTTGATGAGGAGGATGGCGGGCAGGATCCTGGCAGCAAGTATGACAGCGAGTAAGATGCGACGAGTATGTTGGTGTGCTTCGTGATGGTGTTAGCGAAGCTCTCAAAGTGTCAGAAACAGCAGGACATACGACGAGACGAGTATGATGATAAGATACGGCGAGCAGAGTGTCGATGAGGAGAATGGTGGATGTATGCTTGCGGCGAGTACGATCGTGAGTAAGATGCGACGGGTATGATGTCGATGAGGAGTATGGTGGGCAGGATTCTGGTGGTGAGTACGACAGCGAGTAAGATACGATGAGTATGTTGGCGATCTTCGTGACGTTGTTAGCGTAGCTCTCAAAGTGTCAGAAACAGCAGCACAAATGATGAGACGAATATGATGACAAGATACGGCAAGCAGGATGTCGATGAGGAGAATGGTGGTTGTAACCTGGCAGCGAGTACGATGGCGAGTAAGATGCAATGGGTATGATGTCGATCAGGAGGATGGCGGGCAGGATTCTGGCAGCGAGTACGACAGCGAGTAAGATACGATGAGTATATTGGCGAGCTTCGCGACGTTGTTAGCGCAACTCTCAAAGTGTCAGAAACAGCAGTACAAATCACAAGACGAGTATGATGACAAGATATGGCGAGCAGGGTGTCGATGAGGAGAATGGTGGTCGTAACCTGGCAGCGAGTACAATCGCGAGTAAGACGCGACGGGTATGATGTTGATGAGGAGGATGGCAGGCAGGATCCTGGCGGTGAGTACAACAGCGAGTAAGATGCGACGAGTATGTTGGCGAGCTTCATGACGTTGTAACCGTAGCTCTCAGTTTGTCAGAAACCACAGAAAGTTGTACCATACAACAAGACACGTATGTTAACAAGAAAGTTATAGCAAGTACGATGTCGATGAGGAGGATGGTCAGGACCCTGGCGGCAAGTACGATGGTGAGTATGACGCAACAGGTATGATGTCGAGGAGGAGGATGGCAGTCAGGATTCTGGCGGCGACTACGACAGCGAGTAACATGCGATGATTATGTTGGCAAGCTTTGTGACATTGTTAGCACAGCTCTCAGAGTGTCAGAAACAGCAGGACATACGACGAGACGAGTACGATGACAAGATATGGCGAGCAGGGTGTCGATGAGTAGAATGGTACCTTGGCAGCGAGTACGATGTCGTGTAGGATGTGACATGTATGATGATGATGAGGAGGATGGTGGGCAGGACCCTGGCGTCTACTACGATAGCAAGTAAGATGTGATGAAGAGTATGTTGGTGATCTTCTTGATGTTGTTAGCGCAGCTCTCAGACTGCCTGAAACAGTAGGACCTACGACAAGACAAGTATGATGAAAAGTATGATACGACGAGTACGATGTCGATGAGGAGAATGACGGTCATGACTCTGGCAGCCAGTATGATGACAAGTAAGATGTGATGGGTACGATGTCGATGAGGAGGATGGCAGTCAGGACGCTGGCGTCGCGTACGATAGGGGGTAAGATGCGTCAAGTACAATGGCGAGTACCATGCGAAGAGTACGGTGGCGTGTAGGACGCGACGAGTATGCTGGCGACCTTTCTGATGTTGTTAGCGCAGCTCTGAGTGTATCAGAAACAGCCAGAAGGGGTGCAATACAATTTGACGAGTACGATGGCGGTGGGTATGATGGCGATGCGGAGAATGACGACACATAGGTTATCTTGCGGACATTCAATTAGGCCCGCACTCATGTTAAGCGAGCCGACGCACGTGCTACTGCTAGTTATTCGTGCACGAGGGATCACTCGCAATGCGAAACCTGCGAGAACCACTCCAACAATCGTAAATACTATACTATCCAAGCTGGAAGGTGGATTGCGGTTCTTTCGTACTACTGAGGTGGGGCGGAGTACAGGCCTGAATTAGGAGGCAGAGGAAGTGAGAGAAATGGGCCTGCCGGCAGGGTCTGACAGGAAGGGGCGGGGATCCAGTAGAGAGTCAAGAGTAAGAGGGATTTTGTTCTTTCGTTTCTTTCCTTGGGCAGGGGGAGTTGCCACGTACCACTTGTGGACTGCTCGAGGTCGGGGCGGACGGTTAACAGGGTCGGACTGTACATCATCTCACCATGATCCAGTAGGGTCATATGTCAGTCATAGATACTATGGAACCCATTGTTTTTAGCCATGCAATTGGTCTCCGTGGTATCGGTCCTGCCTGTCCGAAAGTTTCAGCCTGCTGACTAACTACTGCTTTGCACTATTGCCATGCTTAGGTCTTGATTCTACGACTCGGCACTGAGAAGCCCGGTTTCAGCAGAGAACATCTAGTCGTCTATTCAAACAATCCTACGAGCCATCTGGCAAGTGAGCCATCCAGCAACCCGTTGACATGCGGAAGAAAGGAGTGACCTGGCGAGCGGTCCGGTGCATAAGCCATTGGTAAGCCAAAGAAAGGAGCGAGTCGGCAAGCAGCACGGCAAGCGAGGTGTTGACGAGCTGAATAAGTGAGCGAAGTGGTGACTGGCCTGACAGGCAAACCGCCAACAAGCAGAACAAACCAGCGATCCGGCAACCGGCATGGCGAGAAAGGCATCAGGGCCAGCCACGGCACCAGACGTTGGCGACGCAGCTGCCACAGTGGCGTAATCCAGAAGCGGCTGCCATGGCGATGTACGTTCGAACACAGCTGGCCAGAGCACCTCACATTGGAGACGCGGCCATGCAGGCGTCCATTTACCCACTTTTCATCAGGAAAAAATTGAAAATTTACCCCTACACGTCGGTAACCCCTGTCTGCGTCCGATGCTCCAGTAGCATCCCTAGCTCCGGTAAGCTTCCCTAGCTCCGGTAAGCTTCCCTAGCTCCGGTAAGCTTCCCTAGCTCCGGTAAGCTTCCCAAGCTCCGGTAAGACTAGTCATACTCCCGTAAGGTTTTCTAAGTATCGGCAACTGGTACAGTTGGTATTGTGACTCCCATGAATCGTCAGTGCAATTGTCTCAATCCGATGGTTTTGTTTTCCGGACACATACATTCACAAATTCACGATGTTCAAATTATTTTTTCTCCCGTCATTTCATCGCCTACGGTCACGATTGAAACTCACGCAATGAAGGGTACCGGTCCTCTTTACTGAAGTGCCAAAGATATCGAAAAAAAATTATTCAATATTTGTATTACTTGTATGCTAATCGGTTCATCAACTCCTCCGCTCTGTGCCCTGCCAGCGCTTCGAATATTTTTGAAAATGGTCACGGCAATCTCACACACGGCGTAGATTATACACCCGTTGACTGAGGTGTCTCTCGGATGAGCTCGCAGCAACGCACATCATTAGATCGCGCCTTCAGGACTGCCACGGTCAGGGGAGTCTGTTCAAATGACCAGGCTGCGTTTCAATTGCCAGCAGTGCTGCCAACTCCGAGAGTCGTCCTCCCAGCTCCTCGAGCACATGCGCAAATCCTCACCGCTGTCACAGCGACGCACTTTCTTGATCCGTGTCCACGAAACTCTAATCATCCTTCACCACTAGATCGCGCCTTCAGGATTGCCGCTGTCGGGGGTGTTTGTTGAAATGGCCAGGCTGCGTTGCAATTGCCAGCAGTGCTGCCAACTCCGGGAGTCATCCTCCCAGCTCCTCGAACGCATTCGCATATCCTCACTGCTGTCCCAGAGACGCACGTTCTTGATCCGAGTCCGCAAACCTCTAATCATCCTTCGCCACTAGATCGCACCTTCAGAATTACCGCCTTCGGGGACATTTGTTGAAATGACTGGGTTGAGTTGCCTTTGCCAGCTGAGCCACCAACTCCGAGTCATCCTCCCAGCTCTTCGAACGTATTCGCAAATCCTCACGGCTGTCCCGGAGACGCACGTTCTTGATCCGTGTCCGCGAACCTCTAATCATCCTTCGCCATTAGATCGCGCCTTCGGGATTGCCGCCGTCGGGGGTATTTGTTGAAATGACCAGGTTGTGTTGCCTTTGCCAGCTGAGCCGCCAACTCTGAGAGTCATCCTCCCAGCTCCTCGACATATTCGCAAATCCTCACCACTGTCACGGCGACGCACATTCTTGATCCGTGTCCGCGAACCTCTAATCTCCTTTGCCATTAGATCGCGCCTTCGGGATTGCCGCCGTTGGGGGTGTTTGTTGAAATGACCAGGCTGCGTTGCAATTGCCAGCAGTGTTACCAACTCCGAGAGTCGTCCTCCCTGCTCCTCGACATATTCGCAAATCCTCACCACTGTCACGGCGACGCACATTCTTGATCCGTGTCCGCGAACCTCTAATCTCCTTTGCCATTAGATCACGCCTTCGGGATTGTCGCCGTCAGGGGCGTTTGTTCAAATGACCAGGTTGCGTTGCCTTTGCCAGCTGAGCTGCCAAGTCCGAGAGTCGTCCTCCCAGCTCCTCGGGCGCATTCACAAATCCTCACCGCTGTCAAGCGCTCCCACCTCCTGCTCCGAATCTCACACGTAGGCTATCCACCCGTTGACTGAGTTGAACCTCGGATACCCCCGACGACGCACGTTGTTGATCCGTGTCCGGGAACCTCTTATCATCCTTTGCTACTAGATCGCGCCTTAGGGATTGCCGCCGTCGGGGGTGTTTGTTGAAATGACCAGGTTGCGTTACCTTTGCCAGCTGAGCCGCCAACTCTGAGAGTCGTCCTCCCAGCTCCTCGAGCGCATTCGCAAATCCTCACCGCTGTCAAGCGCTCCCACCTCCTGCTCCGAATCTCACTCGTAGACTATCCACCCGTTGACTGAGTTGAACCTCGGATACCCCCGACAACGCACATTGTTCATCCGTGTCCACGAACCTCTCATCATCGTTCGCCACTAGATCGCGCCTTTGGGATTGCCGCCATCAGGGGTGTTTGTTGAAATGACCAGGTTGCGTAGCCTTTGCCAGCTGAGCCGCCAACTCCGAGAGTCGTCCTGCCAGCTCCTCGAATGCATTCGCAAATCCTCACCGCTGTCAAGTGCTCCCACCTCCTGCTCCAAATCTCACTCCATCCGTTGACTGAGTTGAACCTCAGATACCCCCGACGACGCACGTTGTTGATCCGTGTCCGCGAACCTCTAATCATCCTTCGCCATTAGATCGCGCCTTCGGGATTGCCGCCGTCGGGGGTATTTGTTGAAATGACCAGGTTGTGTTGCCTTTGCCAGCTGAGCCGCCAACTCTGAGAGTCATCCTCCCAGCTCCTCGAACACATTCGCAAATCCTCACCGCTGTCAAGCACTCCCACCCCCTTCTCCGAATCTCACTCGTAGACTATCCACCCGTTGACTGAGTTGAACCTCGGATACCCCCGATGATGCACGTTGTTGATCTGTGTCTGCGAACCTCTCATCATCCTTCACCACTAGATCGCTCCTTTGGGATTGCCGCCGTCGTGGGTGTTTGTTGAAATGACCAGGCTGCGTTGCCTTTGCCAGCTGAACCGCCAACTCCAAGAGTCATCCTCCCAGCTCCTCGAATGCATTCGCAAATCCTCACTACTGTCAAGCGCTCGCACTGGTCTCATGCATAGACTATCCACCCGCTAACTGAGTTCAACCTCGTGGGTAGCTCGCGACAACGAATGTTGTTGATCCATGTCCGCAAACCTCTGTTCATCCTTCACCGCTAGATTGCGCCATCTCTATTGCTGCTCTCCGTTGAAATGGCCACGCCGCGTTGCATTTTCCAGCTGTGCTGCCAATTCCGACAGTCGTCCTTCCAGTTATTCGTGTGCATTCGCAAATCCTCACCGATGTCGAATGCTTCCACCTACTCCGTGTCTCATGCGTAGACTATCCGCCCGTCGACCGAGTTTAACCTCGGAGTAGCTGATCCGTGTCCCTGAACCTATCTCTATCCTTTGCCTCTAGATTGGCCCTTCCGGATTTGCCATTGTCGGGAGCCTGTGTTGCGCTGGCATGCTGTAGGAATAATTCAAATATCAACAGGATTATACTGGTAAGAAAGTCATCAGTCGTCGTGCTAAACAGCTGTGGTGAGATCGCAATGCTTGATTTACTGATCGAGTCTCACCACTGCCATATCTCACTGCTGTCAGACTCAGAGTCCGAATCCTCCATAACCGACTGACCAGCGGTTTCCTCAAGTGCTTCATCTTCGTCCATCGAATCCTCATCCATTTGATCTTCATCCATTGCAACCTCATTCCACGTTTCAATATCGATGAGTGAATTGACAAGCCATGTGCAGTTAGTCGTACTGTCAGGGTCAAATGGTATAAGATGCGCCGTTCCATCAATCTCGGAAGCATGGACGAGTCGGTATTCAGTCCCTGGCGTTGCTTGCACAACCTTCACCATCTCGGAAGCCCTTTCGACGGCACCCCCCGCAGCCATGGTCGTAGTCTCAACAAATGCCAACTGAAGGTCCGGCATTGCCTTGCGGTCCTTGATTATTGAAAACTTCAATAGCGAAATTAGCCGGACCGGCAGGCGGCCTTGCAGCGCTTTCCACAGAAGTGGTAGTACTAGCAACTCTGAGGTTGCCGGCTCATCACCTTGGACTGTCTGCAAGCTCGCCACCAAGCCCAGTCATGGCGTGGCGGACCCCCATGCCAGTGAGTCTCCAATGTGCATCGGAGTATTTGCTTCTCCCAGATAGCCATTCCATACTTTAGGACGTGAACCGCAATGGATTTGTATACCGCTATTGGTACCATATCGAGCTCCTCATCCTCCATGGAAATACCCTCTCCGTTGAGAAAACGATAGGTGGCAATTTCCATGTTATTCCGTAGCTGTGGATTGCCAATTTAGGCCAAGAATACACCAAAGACATATTTATTCGGCCCGGTAGGACTTTTAAGAACATGGGGAGGCCGCAGGTGAGAGTTATTCGGAGAAGTCATGTCGCAACTCTCAGGGTTGAGGTTTATCTTATGGACATCGAAGGCCTCAATCCTAGCATTGGACTCCAGGATCTGCGAGTAAAAGTCACCAGTTTTGTTGGAACCCCGATACCCTTTCTTCACCTCACTTTTGTGTAAGAGCTCTGTGGCAGATGTGGAGTGCTGCTCGAGGCTGCCAAACATCTCGATCGACTCCCTGAAATGGCTGGTGAGGTGGATCTTTGGGAAGTTGAAATGAGTATGTTTCTGGAAAATTTGAGCCCGCTCAGCGGTGAACTCGCGGTCGTAGGAGCTCGAGATTTTTTGGCGGTCGCAGCGGCGTGTCTTCTTAAACTCCAAGTCTCTTGCCTTGACGCTCTTGGCCTTCGCTGCTTTGACTAACACACGGATTTTTTTCGATGCCCGATGTTCCAGAAACACATCCTTGTTGTCGTGAAAGCAACTCAGGGAGGCTTCCATGGAGTCGAGGGAGATGGCATCATGCGTCGGGTATTGGCAGTACATGTAGAACTCGCAAAGTCCGCGGGCGCACAAAATAACTTTTTCGAATGCGGAACGCTCGGAGTTGGACGGACGACGTAGAGAGTTGGCTAGACAACCCACCAGAAAGCGGCTCATCTTTTTATACTCACCACCCGTCCATTGAACAATTTCCTCAAAAGATTTTTTGGGTTGTGTCATACTCAGGTAAGGTGGAATCGCCATCCATAAAGAGTTGAACAGGGCGAGCCGATGGTGCGATTTGAGAAAACTCATGATCCAAAGTAGCAAGTGCTTGAGCATTCCTACCTGTATGGTGTGTAGCAAGTCGGGTTTCGGTAGTTCAGTGGGGTTACATCGCAGTCTCCACAATACGTTATCGGTGGTCGTACGCACACCCCACTCAGTGAGTTGCGCAACTCTCTGAGTTGAGTCGTCATTGTAGAATACGCGCATGTATACTTGGTGATCACGGCGTGGGAATACTGAAGGATAATCTCCGAATTTCGAAGTGGGAACCTCACACCAAGGACAAGAATTTGCGCGGAAGGATTGTAGAGCCATGTGTTCTGGATAGTCGGCAAGCCATGCACCAATTCGGACAAAGCACTGATGCCAGTTGCCATCGCCACACAGAGCATGGAAGTACGGGCTCGGATGCGTATCGTTGGGATCACAATTTCTCGAGTGGTCAAACAACGGTTGCAGAACAACTTTCAGCACCTCATGGACAATCTGATGATCCCAGGTTGCTTGCTTTTGCCTTGAGATATCACTCTGTGCAGAATACTTGGCCTTCTCCGGCAGAACTGCAATCATGACAACCGAGTGAGTTGTCGGTTTCATCCTGACGGCTGAAGATAGATTCCCAATTGTCATGTAAACAGGCCAGATCTTCTTATCTCCTACATAAGCCGTAAGGTGGGTTGAGTCGGAGAGGAATATAAATGGAACGAGAGATGCGCCGGCAGGGAGCTTGTCTTGCTCATTCCACCACCAGTCCCCTGTATGCATTTCCCCGTATTGTCGAATACCATTGGTGAAGGACCTCTCAGGGCTGAATACCAAATTCTGAGAGTTGTAGGTCTGCCAAAGTAGCCACTTTGCAGTTTCGATCAGATCGCGATACCAGAACTTTATCGGGTCATGGTGGTTGGCATTAGGTGTCATGTCAATCTCAGCTTCCGTCCACGAGTTCATGCCGAGTCCATCCTCCATTTTCTTGATCAGCATTTTGAGGCAGTGGACAGACTTTATCGATTGCTGTACACTCTCCCGGAGTGGAGAATGCTGTCCTTTTAGTAGTTGATCCACTGCGGTTTGGGTGACGTTGTTCGATAGGCACCAATTGACAAATTCGAAAGACCTTTCATCCTCAAATGGGTGATATGCATACGCAGGATC
>Ga0307516_10001155_pt1 | contig 36941 bp, 48 predicted proteins | sample 19_EM_MG_FD_203310 | JGI IMG/M metagenome (GOLD analysis project Ga0307516, IMG submission 203310) | Populus trichocarpa ectomycorrhiza microbial communities from riparian zone in the Pacific Northwest, United States - 19_EM | ecosystem: Host-associated > Plants > Roots > Unclassified | place... | reverse complement strand
TCCGCAACCTGGCGCCCCGTCGTTCGAGACCGTTCGTTCGTCGGCGGCGTTTCGGCCTATCCAGTGCGCAAAACATATAATTCCCCAGCTAATTCGGTATTTCCGGAAGCACGACGGATTGACACTCGGAAGGGAGATCTTCGCAATGCATGTAGATAGGGCCCCAGCCCTGATGGTAGAGTTAAGCCATGCTGCGCAACATGCCAAACGCCCAGCCACTACGCTTCCAAGGCACCCAGAACAACACCTATAACTATATCTAAAGCTGCTAATCCGCCTCACATACTAGTTACTGTGTTCTTCACCACTGTATAGTTGAAGGGGGGGGGGGGTAAAAAAAACAGTATTTCCGCTAAACGCATATTACTATCGTATCGGAACACGAAAAACACGTATTTTCATCGTATTGATACTGTATCGCTACCATTTTGTCCAAGATGTGATAGCACTACTGCAATTTCTACCCTCCCCTCGACTATACAGTAGGTATGTACTACTGTGTTTTTCCTTCGTGCTGTTGCGACGATTACATTTTCTATCACTCGCCAGAAAAAGGGGCCCCTAAATTTTTGGGAGCCAATTCCACAAAAACGGGTAGTATGAGGGACAATTGCCGTATAAACAAAATGAATAGAAGGCGACACGGTAGCATGGAAACGAAAACAGAAGACGAATAAACAAGGAAGGGCCAAAGGAAACAATCAGTGAGCACAATACAAAATAAACAAAGCAGGTCAAAAAATGATAAGTGAACCGAATTACAAAATGAGCCACGGAAAAAGTTAGAATTGACGACAAGAAAGAAGTAGCCATCAATTGTTGTAGTTAACCGAAATGGCAAGAGAAACATAGTTAAGGCGTGCCGCTGAGTTCCAACGACAGGTGATAAGATCAACCCACAACCGAACAAGAGTATCCGTCTACCTCTAAAGCGCACAAAAATGGGTGGGTATTGCGATCTAGGGAACAGACCCTCGGGTTTGCTGGTCCTACCTCCTTGACCGACTCCTCTTCCCCTTCGTCCCTCCACTTCGATTTCTCTATCTTCTGGACAGAGCAAAGACGGCAACAATTGCCACAGCGAGAGTGACAATGGCTCCCGGCAAAATCAATTCATTGGGCACACCCGGAATCAGCTCGGGCTGAGGCGGCGCGATAGCTTCAGGTGGCGCCGTGAGTCTCTTCTTCGGCCTGCGTACTTGCTCTTCGGAATCGTCTGAGTCCTCGTCGTGGTCCTCGATTTCGATCCTTGACTTTCTCCTCGTCACGGTAGGTGGTTGCGGGTCTACGGTGGCGACCAGGGCTGGTTTCGAAGGGTCATGAACGTACAGGTCAACCTTGTCCCTCCCAGTACGCCTGGCAAGACTGACAGCGTCAAGCAAGTCAGGGTCCGAAGTGATGGAAATGATATCTCCTTCGTCGTCGACATAGCTCAACGCAAAGCCTTGGCTAATCAGCCTGCCATCCGCTCCAAACTCGGGCTCTCCGCCAACCTCGATAACCTCGGGTCCGAGTTTCTCGCTAACAGCACCAAGGAGTTCCATCAATCCTCCATTTGGAGCGGCCTGTACACGATGGATACGACCGCTAGGAGCTTTGAATTTGAACGCAAATGGCTGATCCATCGGATCAGCAATCGGGTCATGGATCATAGAGCCCTCGGAATGGTCTCCGATGTGGGACGCTGAATCGCCTGGCTGGATGGCGGCATCGTGACGCTCCAGGTGACCCAAGCTGGATGTGTGTCGCATAGCAGCAATCGGCGATTCCGTTCCTTGGCCTCGGACTGATGGTGTGGGGCCGCGTGCACTGGTGTGGTCGGAAATCTGGGATTCTGTGTCATTGTCAAGAGAAAGCCAGAACTTGTTCCAAGCGGGTCCCTCGCTATCAGCAGTTTGCATCGAGTTGATCTGTGACGCAAAGTCAGCCCACCGAATTCATTGATACGCCAGTTCCCGTAGATTTTACCTGTTCAAGAGTGGCATAGGTCAATTTCAAGACATCCACCATTCCGACAATCTCCCCCTCATTGTTCATGACAGGAAGGTTGAGGTAGTGTCCATCTAGCGGCGATGATAATGTCAGCGATTTTACTCTTCATTGGCAAAAAAAAAGTAAGGAGAGCCGCTAACCATGCATCTTTCGCAGGGCAGCTTGAATGGACATCTCCATTGGTGCGAAATCCGGATGAGGTGTCATGACGCGCACGACACTGCAATTGGCTGGGTCCAATCCCGGCGCGATGACACGCAGGACTACATCCTTACTCGTGAAGATACCCGTGATATTCCCAGCATCCTGGACCAACACCGCGGTCGTGCGGTTCTCCTTCATCATGGCCGCAGCATCTTTGACTGTAGTTCGGACGGTAACAACTGTAGGAGGATTGCCGTCCAGGACGGACTCCAGGTTCGGGCCGGACATCTTTTGCCGCAGGGCCTCGACGTAGGAGATGATTTGCTGGGGCTGCGAGGACCCGAGTTCCGACTGCACACCTTCTAGCGCATCGTAGAGCTTCCTGGAAGACGCGTACGCTCGCTCCAGCTTCTCCATAGCCTCGTAGAAACACTTGGTGATGTCCAGAATACCGGAGATGTCTTGATTCTCATCCATCACCGGTAGATGACGAAAGCCTTTGCGAACCATCAAATCCAAAGCGTCAGTAGCGGAGGTGTCTGTCCGGGCACAGAGCGGGTTTTTAGTCATGATCTGAGCAATCGTGATATCTCTAGCATCGATTCCGGCGCCTACAACACGAAACGCAAGATCCTTGGCAGTGAAGATGCCAGAGATGCGGTCATCATCATCGGTAACGAGTACACAGTCTTCACGCTTCGCCGCCATGAGCTGGGCGGCCTCCGCCACAGTCGTGAGAGGCTTGATCTGGAGGGCCTGGGATGGGCGTAGGGCCATGACCGATCCCGGGGCTATCTTGCGCGTCTGTCTAGCACGAGAAGTCGTACTCTTCTTCTTGCTGAGATCCGATTCGATCTTGCGACGGATGGCCTGTACAATAGAGAGAACGGATGTCAGTTTCAATTGTCCCTTTCTCACTAAATAGGGGCCGGGCTGCCACAACCCACACAGACGGAGGGCCGGGTATGCAGATGTCCACAGGCAGGACCTGGAGTATCTCCCCCGTTTCGTGTAGAGATAGAAGGACATGTACACACCTCATCTCTTTTCGACTGTCTCTTCCTGCTGTCGCTGACGCTGGGCTGGGAGTCTGAAGCCGGCGGAGTATGATTGTTAGGTACAGGGATTCCTGACGGAGCAGGAGTGGTGCTTCGACCACTACTAGTACCAGCTCTGCTGGGAGTACCTCTGAAAGATCCTACATGCGACATCTCGCTTTCAGCCCGCGTTCAGAGTTAGAGCAGATGGTGTTGACGAAGCGGAGGTTTGGTTGCCACAACTAGGGAGTGTGGAGGTGAGGGAGTGTGGAGGTGGAGGTAGAGGAGGTGTGGTGGGGGGGAGGTCGCTGTAGTGTAGTAGTGGGCGATGGGGAAGGGATGAGTGCTCGGTAGTATGTATCTAGCACCCAGATGGGCCCATGAAACGACACAGCAAACCCACCCTTGGCACGTCACGCACCTGGATCAGCCCGTGACCACTGACAGGAGCATCTGCCGAAACACGAAGCCAGAGGAACCCTCCTAGATAGCAACGATAATTCTATGCATTAACTACCTATCCTACACACGTGGGAAGTTTTTCATTTAAAGGGGCGAGGGAAAAAACAGCTGCGATTCCGTGAAAGGCAAAGACATTCCAACAACCAACAGCAAAAGCAAGATACTCAACCCCCTAAAACAACCACATCCCGATTACATGCTTCGCAACATTAAACCCAAGCAAGCTGGCCGCCCACAGTATAACAAGCACAACCACAGGGAAAAGAAGGACTTCGGTATGGTGTAGGAAAGGAAGAGCTGAAGCGTGAGAAGAGATCGCCGACCAATCAGCAAAACGCCCATCGTGCCAATCCGTCCGAGAGAACGGGGAGGGGGCTCTCATACCATTGTATCCGAGAAAGGTGATTACGCTGTAGAATGAAAATGCGATCAAGTAGAGTGAATTGCCGAAAAAGATTGATATCCTGCGTCATGTAAAAAGGAAAATCAGAAAATCGGTTGATTTGCACCCAAAGTAGCGCGTCGATAACCTATACATACCAATAATCATTCTTTAGGAGTGGCATCATCAGAAACTGGATGACATAGCTATGTTCCCCACAATTTCAGCCTTGCATCTCTGGCTCCACTCGGCAACGCGGGAAAACTCACAGAAACACCCACACTGGAAAAAACGCTCTGACGCTGATCTCGAAGCAGTACATGAACTCAAGGTCGCCATCTCCAGTGACAATTCCAGCCCGTGGTAACCTACCCGAAGGCGGAACTTTCAAAAACTTCCCACAGAGATAGTATCCAGCCGTCGCGAAAACGAGCGATGTGAGTAGGAAATGGAGGAACACGAGCGAGAATATCAGTCGTACGATCGAGCTGAACGCGGGCGTGTAGGCGAGACCCCAGGCGATAGCCGTAACCGTGAGGAAGAACGTGAGGAGAACGATGAAGGAAGGGTCATCGCGCGACCACGAGTTTTTGGTTTCTAGAACTCGAGGATCAGATCAGGTCTGCAACTGCTCTGAACGAAACCTACGTTTCTGCCGTTGCCCAACTGGAGTCAGTAAGCAGTATCCGTACAGCTACTGGACTTACTCACGTGGTAATAGATCGCTTTGAACACCTTCTTGGGCGCTATGATCAGAGAGGTCATTTCCCATATTGCAACCTATTTACCGCGTCAATCCCAAGACCGCCCCCGCGCCGCCGACAGTTCTCTCTTCCGCCAAAGGAAGAAGAAAAGACCTCCGGAAACGAACCTCGAAATCCATCTGTGGGTATTTGAAGATCCTCCGAAAGAATACCGGTAACCGCATCGTGGACCGTTCTCTGGCACCGGCGGTGGTGTATCGGGGCGCGCTGCTGTGTGGAGAGAAAGTAGTGCGATTGGGCGGTGGTGAGTACCGCGACGCCATTTTGGATTATTGACGCGCGGGTTTAGGCTGACTTGCAAACGGCGGTCTTGGAGGAGGTTTGGTGCGTTTTTGTTACTGGATCACGTTGCGACTCGCTCGCGGGGGTGGCTTCTCGATGACGTTCGAAGGTTGGCGACCTCAACAGCAAATCAAGCCCCCGATGAGCCGTCACGCGTGGCATGGAGTGTCACTCGACGGAGCCGGCCGCACCCAGACCCGGCATCGCCGACAGATGTAAAAGTATGTACCAGGGTTTTTTCTTTGTTATTCATGCTTGCATACAGCCTATGTATCTAGATATGTATGTACATAGACTATGGCAGCGCACTTTCTATGTCTCCCGTCCGCCGCCCGCGCGAGGCGGCACGTTCCTTTGCCCTCCGCCAGGCCTGTCCCAAGAAGATATATGCGCACCAAAGAAATTACAAAGGAAAAGAATCCGAACAAAAGAAAGAACAAAAGAAATCGTGACCCGCCCCCCAAACCCCGTCTGCGGATGCCATGAAAGAGGACGTGGGTAGAAACAGAGGTACCTCTCCGGCGGCCAGCTCCTCGCAGCACCCAACTCCTCCGCCTCCGCCCTCCTCTCCTCTCCCCGCTCCCTGTGCTCCCTGTGCTCCCATTCTGACACCTCGCTCCCCACGTCTTCCTCAGCCGGGACCAACCTTCCACATCCGTGGCGGAGAGGAAGTCTAGTATCGCCTGGCTGCATCTCCCATCAACCAAGGGGTCCCAGATCTTGAAACGGTCCGCTTTCCTTCCACACCTCGGCCCGCAGGATCTTCTGCTGAGCCTTCCACTCGGGGCACGCCTTAAAGAGGTGGTCCCGCGTCTGCATCTGACACCGACACCACCAGCTGAGCAGTGGGGCGGCTCTTTCGTCCACTGGAGGGCCTGTGTCGCTGCCCGCAGTGGCCATCGCCGCTTTGCCAAGTGAGTAGTTATTTGAAGTTACTGACTAGGCATTTAAGGTGATTGACTTGTCATTCGACGTCTGCGACCAGTCAATTTAACCCCAACCACTCACACTTATTGACTGGTCATTCAAAGTGAATGACCCTTCATTTTCCTTTTTGTATGTATTCGCTTAGAAGGGCAGCCTTTTTTTTTTTATCCTGGACACGATGACGCTGTGTCGCAACAGAATTGAAATGCTCTGCTGTAAAAAAAAAAAAAATTCCCTTCACTGGCAGCAACACGAATTTATTGACGGTCTTCTTTATTTACTAACGACGACGCCAATCGATTCGCACCCGCTCTCTCCCTATTTAAATTCTATGCCCGCACTTCACAACAAAGTAGTGATAGAGAACCGTGTGTTGAAACTTGTACCCTATCGATAGTGTTCATGGTATATAAAAGGTTTTCTCGCTTTTTAACCGTTTGGCGTGATGATCCCTGAGCGTGAGCTGCGAGTCCAGCCAGATCCCGAGCCCGCCGGTCGCCTACTTGCCTACTTGTTGAACGGAACAGTGTTGGCGCCAACCTTCACCGCCACCGTGGGAGGTCTTCTTCCTGCGAAAAATTGCCGCCTTTGTTTCCCTGGTCGAAGGCCACTCCGTTGTTCGCTGCCCAGTCATGGATGCCGCTGCTGCCTCGGACGCCACCATTTCATCGCCCCCGCTGTCCGCCCACCAGCCGATGTCGTCCACAAAGATATCATAGCCCGGCTCTGTAGTGCCCGGGACTGGCCTCTCCACCTCGTCAGAAATGCCCGACAGGTACGCGGCGAGGGCGACCGGGGCCGCTGGGGATCCCCGCGAGATGCCGGAATCTACTGGGTTTGCCTCACCCATTACTGAGTTTCACCTGCCGGTCCGACATGAAGCTGCCAGTCCACCCCATGAGGGCTGGCTCAATCTCGAGCGCCTCCATGCGCCTTCCCAAGTGCGCCTTGCTCACATTAGTGCCGACTTAACGTCCATAAAGAAGACACCCACCACTTCTTTTCCCCCCACGCGTTGGGTGCGATTCATCAGAACCGCCACCGCGCGGCACTCAAACTGGCCATCGTGTAGACCTCTTTCTTTCCTTCGCTCCAGGTGGTCGGCAATCAGGTGGGCCACGGTGCGCTCGACCAGCTTACTGATGACGTCCAGGAGGGAGATCACTCGGTAGGCACGGACCTTGGAGTAGTCTGGTTTCCCCGGTTTGGGGATGACCACTATTTTCGCCATTTTCCATAGTTCTAAGTGTAGCCGAGCCGAATGCACACCCGGACGACTGGAAGTGCATATGTATGCCGCTAGGATCGCCTGCTCCTGCTCCTGGTGGCCATCCGCTATGGTGTCGTCTTCGGTCACCAGAACTTGTCCTGCCCTGTTGATTGTATCCGGTTGCGGTCCACACATCATTCCCCTTTGCCTCCAGTAGGAATCGATTCCAGCACTCCCTCTTCGCCCGCCGGATCGTCCTTTGCAGGTTCCGCCTTGCCTCCTGGACGCGTCAGATACCTGCTCGCCCTCGGCGCGCCATTCCCACCTTTTTCCTCAGTGGCCTGGGCGGAGGGCGAAGGGGAGCTTGCAACGTGCCGCCACCGCGCGGACTGCGGACAGGAAAACCGGGCAAAATGTACGCCGCCATGATCTATATAGGTCGAATGCGAGTATGAATAAACAAAAAAAAAACCTTTTTCCTCAGTTTTGTGAGGTCAGTTGTCCACCACCGCTTCGACCTGGTGCACCACCTCTTCTTTCTGGCATAAAGATGTATGTACCAGGTATGTATATGTGTACTGTATAGTCTAGGGGAGGTAAAAATTGTAGTTCATAGTGCTATCTATCTTGGGCAAAACGGTAGCGGCTTAGTATCAATGCGGTCAAAATGCGTGTTTTTCATGTCCTGATACAATAGGTAGCAATATGCGTTCAGTGGGAAACAACGCCTCTTTTTACCCCCCCTTGAACTATACAGTGGTTATAACTGCATGGGATATATGTACCACTACTTAAGTGCCTGCTGTGCTATTAGGTACGTTATGCAGTAAGAAGTAGAGTACATACTTGTATCTCCCATGTGTCGGCCACGATGTCTTTTTGGATGTGTGATCGTCCCTAGGCACGGCCACTAAAACACCACGGGGTCCCACTCCGCGCGCCTGGCTAGGGTGGACCTCACGCTGGGAAACGGGCGCCCTTTGACCTCCGGGACCGCCCCTGCAGATCATCCCGCATTCCCATGTACTTTATGTAGTAGATATCCAGCCTCACCTCCGTTCCGCTGACACCTAGAGTATGTGTATCTGCGACCAATGAGCGCGACTGGGAAACCAACATGATTCCTCAGCCGCAGCTCAGCTGCACAATGCGATCACGCATAAATAACCACGGTAGGAAGTGGGACAAGCAGTAGGTATTCCTCTCTCGAAAGGGATGTTCGTCGGTGTCAAACGCCGGAACGGAGATGACGATTGAATGGATACCAGATGAGATGTTGGTGCGCGCGTATACGTAGATACATACCGCAATCGCCTACGGTGCTCGGAGGCGGCCTCCTGGGAATCGTTGGGTGCCCTTTTTTTAATCCACTGACAGAAAGCCCAAATTTCGGTGCGCAAAAATAGAGTGACGACTTCCCAGGTAGCTAGCCCACGTACATCCGCAGCGCCGCACAACCTTCGACGACATGGTTCATCCCCGCATTTTCAAGGCCCTCTCGATGTGAAGAAACGCTACATTATAGACGTCAGCATATATAGAGCCTAGCGCAACTCGCAGCAGGAGCCCTCGGCTCGGCTCCTCGCAGGAATCCGACCAACGGAAACATCTCGACAGATGCGGTCGTCCGGTTTCCGTATAATTTCGGTATGGAAGGAAGGTTGGGAAATGGAGCACTCTACTTAGCTGACGCTTTGGCATGTACTCAGTCGCAAAGTCCTCCGTATCGGCTTCACTTCATCAGATCGGGGTGACGAAAGTGGGAGTCAAGGGAAGTGGTGTGGATGGACACTCGTAGTGACTGCTTATGCACATGTCACTCTGGAACTGGGATGGAGCTACAAAGACTACACGGACAATTGGGAAGTAACGGCAAAAAAAAAGCTGAAACGACGGCGGATCCTGAAAGCCTCGGTCTCGAGAAGATAAATAGGCGGCAGTTGACCGCTCGGCTCCTCCGCACAGAGCGAGCAGCTGTTCGCTCAAATCTCACGATTAGGTGGCAGATCTGCCTGTTCTCGATTACTCATGGGTAGCTACCGTACCAAGTCTGAGTGCCTGCGCGGGTAGCCCCTCAATATATCTTATTCGCTTCATCTTCCCACCTTCCTTCCGTAGAGCTGCCTCGACACTCCGATTGACATCTAGGGACTTACATGTGTAAACTTGGATCGCGCTACAGCCACCTCGACCTGAGATTCGCGTAGCGACAGTTCTGTCCAACTCCGCGTATACATGTGGTCTCCTCCTGCTGGGTAACCTTGCACTGCTTACCATTCCTTCACTCTCGCGACTTCTCTAGTTCTCCATACGTCCTCTCGCCGTCCCTCCCCTCCTCCTACGCTCGTTTGTTGGGACTGAGCAGGTATCGCCCCCATACCAACGCTTTGGTTCAGGATCCCGGAGATTCTTCTCCACCGGAAACCTGGGTGTGCGTATACGGGAGACCCCAAATACACACGAGAAAAAGCTTCCAACCGTACGGAGCCAGAGGCTACACGGATGCTACACGCCTAGCTTCACCAGCCCAGCTTCAGCACGAGAGCCCTGTTCGCACATTGGACGAAGAAGAAGGCGAAGAAGAAGGCGAAGAAGAAGACGAAGAAGAAGCAGAAGGTTCTAAGCGGATCTGGCCGGCCTGCGTCTCCTACCTCTACCTATCTACATAACTATCTTCGGGCGGAAAAACGTGGGATCTCAGGCCAGCGGACAGACTCTCAGCTCAGCTCAACCCATAGGTACTCTACTCTACATACATGTACCTGCAGTGAGCTCTCTGCCGTGTTCCCCCTCCCTCCCTCCCTTTTCCCCAGCCAATCGGTAACCACCGCATTTCCCTGTCCTGTCGAATTACGATTTGCAGCAACTTCCCCGCTAGACGCTAGAAAGGTAAACCTCGAAGGAGAGGCGCATATCCATACATACCTAGTCCAGTTGGGTCCACGGACGTTGAACTAAGTGCTTATTAGAAGTTGGCTTCCCTCGACCATGGTGGCCCCTCTAGAGCCGGACTCCTCAAACCACCGATTCCATACCGCCGACAAAACGAGGCTCAGGCCTATCCAGAGGTCGATTTCTGGTCCGTCGCCGCTCTCGACAGCTTCTTCCGCCACGGATCGAACATCCTCGATGTCGGGCTACGGAAGCACGAATTCCAACAGGTCCCATCAATCAAAGTCAGGGGAAGCTCCGGACAGCGATCACCATCATCGCCATCACGATAGCAGCGGACGTGATTCCCACGATCTCTCGTTGACAAACGGCGGCAGAGTACGAGAATCACTCCTGGATAACCTCCTTCTCTCGTTCGACAAGATTGGCGACGGCACTTTTGGGGGATTCGACGCCTCACCTTTCTTCTCCAACATCGACGAAGTTGACGACGACGAATCTGTATATTCGCGGCGCGGTCGTTCCAACAGTGCCGGTTACGGCCCACAGTTTTCGTCCTCTGCCCCTAGACAGCTGGAATCTGCACACGATTACGGGGAAGGCAGCTTTGGAGTTACTTACGAGAGAGACACGCGCTCGCGAGGACGTGGAGGGCTAAGTTCATCACATGGTTATGCGAACGGTTACGAAACTTTTGAATCTGCACCTGCGCCCAGCATAAGAACCAGGAACCGTACACCTTCTCCGCCGAGATCGCCGAGACTTGTGCGACGACCGTCTAACAAGAGCATCAAGAGCTTGCGGAGCAGAAGCCGAGATCAACCATTCAACGCCCCTCCCGAACCCACGACACTCCCGCCGCTCCCGGCCTTTGCCAACCCTCCGCCTCCAGCGCCGTCAATGGGTACTTCTACAAAGCCAAGCGGGCGACCTGGATTCTTCAGACGGGTGTTTGGTGGTGGTGGAAGTTCTAACTCAACGCATACGCAAAGCACAAGCAACAGCAGCTCCAAGACCAGCATAGTGTCGAACCCCTCGAATACTCCCAGCGCGCCGAATCCACCGCCGCCGAATCCTCCAGTAGTTCACCAACCCGAACAACCGCAGCCAGTCCTTCACAAGAAACCTTCGTTCTTTAGAAGGCGGAAAAAGTCGCTGTCCGACATTGCAGCACTCCCGCCAGTTCCAACTATCCCTCAAGCTGCCCCCGCACCCATCTATGTTCAGCCCTCAGCCATACAAGACGATGCTGTCGTGCCCAGCCCATCTCCTATGTCTCTGCGCACTGCCATGGGCCCCTACATACGCCCAAACCCCAGGCCTGGAACACTCGAATCTACAAGGGAAGATCGCGAGACAGCATACCTTGCACGTAATGCGACGATCCGCACGGTTGCTTCTTCCGATCCTGTTTCGCCCCGGCGCCCGTCATTCTTCAGCGAGAGTTCCCGCGACCGGGATGTCCTACCACACCTGAGCATGGACGGCAACGGAAAGAAATACCACAAAGAGATGTGGGGTGGCGGGAGGGATATTTCAGTGGCCACCGATCACCGCGCGCCATCAAGATCGCCCACAGGTGGCATTGAGCGACCACAGACTTCACCCAATACCCCATTTAACAGTCGCACTTTCTTCTTGGACAAGGACGAGGACGACAAGGACATGCAGTGGCCACCGACACCTCCGAGTCGCGGTATATTAGCCAATGCCAGGACCAGCATCACCGGGTTCCTGGGATCGGGGAAAGAGCGGCAAGGCTCGGACACCTCTCTCGGACGCACACGCGAGTCTTCGGTTACATCCCTCAGTGCCGTGCAGAAATCTTCAACAGCTTCCCTCAGCCAAGCACGAAAGACCTCGGCCACCTCCAGAGAGAACGCCATCGTTGATGTGAAGGAGCTTGAAAGGCTCTACAACGAGGAGGATGCGAAGAAGAAGAATTTTGCACGTGTCGCAAGGGGCGATCAGTTGGAACTGGACACTACCAACTTGGAGCCACCGAAGCCCAAGGAAGGATCTTGGATAGCAGGACCAAGCCCCAGCACACCAACTGTCACCCTGCAGAAGGACGGCCCTGGTGAGGAGGCGGAACCTCTCGGCCACGAAGAAGAAACCGACAGTGCAGGTGATGACGGCTTGCCCGAGCCGTCGGCCGAGGACAATGAGATGGCGAAGAAGATTTTTAACGGTGAAGAGGATTTTGTTGCAAAGGACCGGGCGGCAGCTTGGTTGGGCGATAAGTGAGTGTGATCCTGAGCAGAGTCAGCATTATCGGAGCGAGCCACTGACTTGGATCAACAGTGAGTCGGGGAAGGCGACTATATTGAAGGCGTACATGCGACTCTTCGATTGGTCAGGAGTGAATATCTTACACGCGATGAGGATACTGTGTGGAAGACTTATTCTCAAGGGAGAAACCCAACAGGTTGACAGAATCATGGTTGCGTTCGCGCATCGATGGTGTGTTTGCAATCCAAACCATGGTTTCAAGAGCGCAGGTAGGCACCCTTGGTGATGCATCTGAAATATCCTCTTTTTAACATTTCGTTGCGACAGACATTGTTCACACGATTCTTTACTCATTGCTATTGCTGAACACCGACCTCCATCTCGCTGAATTGACCAGCTCGCAGAGAATGACGCGTGGGCAGTTCATCAAGAACACCATGGCTACGGTTCGACGCGGTATTCAGGAAGCCGCGGCTACAGCCGGTGTTGAAGAGGGGTTTAGACAGTCACAGGGTGCTACTGTGGCACGATCGCAGACCTCCTTTCACAGAAACATCGATGAAGACTCTCAATTATTTGCATCCGCGTCGGCTACTTTTCCCCTTGCTGCACCGGAACTTAGAGGACACAAAGCAAAAGGATCACTGGATTTTAGCCGGGAGTCGAAGGGCTCGCGGCTGAGTCGGATTGGAAACATCGGAAATCTCAGCCCCAGGATTCTACCAGAGGACTCGGCGGAGAAGTCAGACTTTGACCTGGACGGCGCGGTTGCGTTAGTCAATGCTCCGATCGGTGGTGGGCTCCGGCTGTGGGAAACCCAGTTGGAGATCGTCCTGAAGGACTTTTACCACTCTGTCAAGAATTCCGCTCTGCCTCTACATGGGGCTTCACAGGAGAAAATCGAGTCGTCTCAGTCGAGTGGGTTGGCTGTTTTCGGTGGGAACAACAGTATGCTTCGCCGATCACCAAGTACGATCAGCAAAGCGCCATCCGAACAATCGAGAAGGGGTGGAGATAGTACCAAGTTGGGTGCCAAGTGGTCATCGAAGAACCGGTCCCGTCAGAGGGTGTACAATGCATCGCATGCAGGATCGAGCAGAACCAGCCTTGAAGATAGATCGATGTGGAGCCCCTCGGCGTCTAGCACATGGAGCAAGTACACGCTCGACAAGACGCAGACCTCTATGTCCGTGGATTCCCTTGGCTCGTCATTTGCGCATTCCGGAGACTATCAGCAATCGATTGGATTCGCCGGTGCGCTCAACAATGCTATCATCCGGGAGGAAGGAGCCTCAATGACATCCACCGGAGAAGATGATTGTGTGGACATACTTGATGGAGATGACGCGCTTGAGCTGGAAGGAGCACCATGGGCTAAGGAGGGATTGCTCAAGCATAAGCATCACCTCGAGTCGGTCGATAAGCGGGCCAAGAACCGTGGATGGACTGATTGCTTTGCCGTCATCCAACGCGGTTACATGCGTCTTTTCCAATTCCCAAGCAAGAGTGGGAAGGGGTCGCATTCCTCTGGTGGTGTCGTCGGTGGTGGCAATTGGACGGAGAACGCAGAGCCAATAGGTTCGTTTCTTCTGCGACAGACCCTTGCTTCTGCTCTCCCGCCGCCGGGGTACTCGAAGGATAGGCCGAATGTGTGGGCACTTTCGTTGCCATCCGGTGCAGTTCATTTCTTCGAAGTCGGGACTGCCGAGATTGTCACGGAGTTTGTCACGACTGCCAACTATTGGTCTGCTCGTCTATCAAAAGAACCCTTGACTGGCGGCGTCAGCAATGTCGAGTATGGTTGGGGCGAATGTCTAGCCGGCATCGAATCGATTACTTCATCGCCGCCACCCGCAAGCAATCAGGACGGTACAGCCCATGGACGTGCAAGCCTTCAGATGAGCATTCGGTCCAGTATCGACCATGGCGCAGTGCGGCCGAGACTCCCGGGCGACAAGATCAACATCAAGGACTGGTCTCCCCCCACGCAGAGTATGTTGGCATCCAATCTCGCCGAAAGGGACCAGCTCAAGGCGCTCAAAAATTACGTGGAGAACATCGAGGCCGAATTGGCGAAACACAACGAACTCCAGCACGCCATGAAGCTGGCTGTACGTCTCACCATCACTAATCCTCCATCAATTCTCATACTGACTATCGATAGTTTTCTCCCCGCCACCCTAATAGCGCTAGAACTATGGCTAACTGGGAAAGGAAGAGCTCCTACCTCTTCCGCGAAATCATCAAATTCACCACTTATATCGAAACCCTCCAGTCAGCGATCGAGCGCCGCGAAAAGGTCAGCCAGGATCGGCTTTCCTGGGTAGCCGCAAAGAAGGATGTGGCCGAGCGAGATGGCGCATTCGTGATCGAGCGCGGCTTCGCTACCACTCCTGAGCCTACTCCAATAGAACTGGATTTGACCGGCTTCTCGACGTCTTTTGAATAGTCACGACCCCCCACTCGCCCACACAACACATGAATCTTATGGCCTTTGACGTTTTTCTATCCATCCAACTCGTCTATCAGCGCTGCATACTTTCCTTCTCTTTACACCCTCTTTTCCACTTCTGTCAACACTTCTCAACTTACTCAACTTTGTAGTACCCTCGTAACCCATAAGAAATGGAGGGGTTGTTTGCTTTTGCTTTTGCCTTTTGCCTTTGTTATAGGGACGGCGTTCTGTGCTTACTGTTTCTGCTTTGCTTTGTTTACTCTAGGGAAGGGGGGCTGGTTACTTATTTAATAGGGAGGGAGGAGGGGGAGGAGGAATGGATGGGGGCAATAGGGAGGGAGGAGGGATGTAATTGTTGGCTGAGATACAATGTACTCCATTCCAGAGAGCTAAATTGTATCTAGATATCGATGATTATACGTGGATGTGAAGCCTGGCCAGCCATGATGGTGGCCGGCCAGGCGCAATGATAGTACATATCACTCCTCTGGCTTCCGACTTCGAGCACGGCAATGGTCCCTCCTCGGGAGTATTTCTGTCACTGGGTGTACTATACACATATACACTTAAGTCCATGGTGGTGGGCAATCTGGGGAGCTAATTAATTGCAACTCATCGAGCCGACGATAGCTAGTCCATTCGTTTTCCCCCCGGCCGGCCAGTGACGTTTTATATTTTGTCTATGCCGTACATCGACATTGGATTGAAAACGAGTTCGATTTCTATCGTCACACCTCCCCCCTCCTTTCTACTGTCTCCATTTCCGTCTCCATCTCTGCCCAACCGACTGACCGGAATGCAAAACCTTCCCCCCGCACCACCCTCCACAAAAAAACCGCGAAGAAAAGGAGCAAAGAAGCAACACCACACAAATCATACATTCTCATGAAGAACCTAGCCGAAAAACATGGACAGAACATCCCAAACAAAAACGGAGACGCAAACGTTTCAAAACCTGGACGCCAAGAACAAACTGGGGGAAAAGACGCAAAAAATACAGACCTAGAGGGATGAGCATATAAGACAAAGGATACATATACACAGTAACGCAAAAGGAGAAAAAAAGGTGACCATACAATAGAGACCGGTGGGAGGGCCCGGATATCATCAGCCAGCAAATAAACAAACGGTGGCAACCCTCCCCTCCCTTTGTATGTAGAGAGAAACAAAAACCAAAATCCGGACCTATAAGAAAAACATCTACATGTCCACACTCATCCGGCAGCTACTAAGCTTTCGGGACTCATCATACCGCCGTTTCCGTCATCTCCCACCTCCGAGAACTTGCTGGCGCTGCGCTCCATAAACGCCGCCTCCTTCTTGAGGTCTTTGGCCGGCGCCGGCGCGTTCGGCTTCTTTTTCTTCTTGCTACCACCACCTTGGCCGCTGATAGGTCGCTTCCGGGGCATTGAGATCTTTCCTGTCGGTGGAAGACGTGGCTTAGGCGGCCGCTGCTTGAGAGGGAGGTCTTCGTCTTCGATAAGGGGTTGCTCGTTGTTGGCGTGGAGTTTGGCCAGGAAGAAGTTTCGCACCAGGTCGATCTGGGGTTTGAGAAGCTCATGAGTAACTGGTTCGAATGGAGGTGGAGGTTTATGGCCTTCGTCGGCAGTGATACCGGGGCTATGGTTTCGATGTAAGCAAGCGGAAGAGGTAGGATGGAGGGTTGGGTGACATACATCTGAATGGGCTGGTATGCTTTATTCACTCTGCCTTGGAGCAGGTGCAAGGGCACGGATAGGGTTGATAGGGAAAACTCCTTATCGAGACCAAGCTCCTTGAATCCGAAGAAATCATCGCCAATGTCCGATGCAAAGTCACCACCAATGAATTGCTCACTGCCATCAACAAAGTTGGCATCATCACCAGTGGAATCGGCAAGTGCAGGACGCTGAAAAACGGTCAGCACCAGAACTATCCAATGGATGCGCTAGTAGACCCACCAAGAGATCTGCAAGATGGGATTTCATGCGCTCGTGAATGCTGCTCAGCTTCGCACCGAGACGCTCGATGTCGTCTCGAATATAATTGTCCAAGCACTCAACATCCGCGCCGTTCTGGCAAAGTGTATGTAGTAAGGTTTCCTGCAACCAGCCGTTAATTTGATGTGACGTGAGAACCAAGGATCCGACGACCACCTACCTCGGCATCAAACCTGCGCTCGGGCTGGGGGGCCTCCCGATAAACCATTAAAGTCTTGCCAAGTTTCTGGAAGTAGTCCACTGCAATGTCGGTCGCAGCATCTATTGCGGTGGGCTGAAATTCCTCAAACCCCGCATGATAAAAGATTTTCCCAATTGTCCGTTGTAGAGCTGCTCGCGCAACGTTCGCACACATCACCGGTCCGTCATCAGATATGACAAAATCGTCCACATCCTTCTCCACAAACTCTTTGGGATCGTATCTCGTGAATTGGTTGGCGTACATCTTGAAGCAGACGACAGTTAGTTATTGAAGCTTCAGGATGAACGATCTTGTCGTACCTGTGTTTGAACCTGCATCTGCTTGACAACGCCAATCTTTGCACACAGTTTCCTCGTTTCTTGTATCTGCTTGATGTTTTCATCGATTTTGCCGGCGAGACTCGATTTCGGCGGGAGAAATATCCCCCTGGGTGCTAGCCTCACTCGTTCGTCGGGCATTTCAACCTCATCGTCATCCCCATCATTCGCCCAAACCGTTCTCCATGGAATGTCGGGCACGCAAGCTTGCGGATAATAGTAGTCGGGCAAGAGTATTCCATCTTCTTCCTCGGCATCCCCGAAGAGAGTCCCGACACTTAGGTCCTCCTCTTCGATATCCTTTAGATGCCGTTCGGCGTTCCTAATATGTCTTGCCATACCGATTCTCGAACGTATCAGAGCAGGCTCCTCGGGGTTGATTTTGTTCCCGCGAATTAGTCTACGGCGCTCGCTCTGGACAAACATCAGCACAATCCTCAGCCAGCCAGACAATAGGTGGGCCTTACCGCAATCTTTGCCCTCCCCTTCTTGGTGATCTTCTTCCACGCCTGGTACTCGGGGTCCTTGCTGTCATCCGCCAGCTTGTCATGGTCCAATTCCAGCTGAGAAATCCCTATGATCCCGTTCGGCATCGGTGTTCCACCGGTTGGTGTAAGAAATCCATTCTGACTCATCTGGCTTTCGTTTGGTGGGGGGTTTGAATCGGCGCGGATGACATTAAGAATAGGAGGTTTGATGTCAGGAGTGCCTTCCCGAGGTAGTGAGGTCCCTTTCCTCGCCTTTTTTGTGCCTGGTCCTTTTCGCCCACGGCTGGACATTATGGGTTCTAAACAAGGTGTTAACAGAACCCCCTAGCAATATTATCGCCGGTAGGCTACCATCATCACTTTCTCCTTCGGCATCAACCTCAGCAGCACCGGCTTCTTCCGCCTCCACCTCCGCTCGATCCCGGATGACGATATCCGGGATTAGTGGTTCTAAGGTAGCGGTGATCTTTTGCATGGCTTTCGCATGTTTGCGGAGGAAATGGTTTGGGTCAGCGTTGTACTTGAGGCAATTCGCCCAGATGAGATTGAGATCTTCGACGAATTCCTTCTTGCTTTTGTATTGGTGTTGCTTTAACTTCTTCATAACCGTACCGAGATCCATAGGTTGTTTAATAACTGCAGGTGTTTGTTAGTCAATGTGCGCGGGCGGAGGTGTGCCTTGTAGATATCTCACTCGTATAGTAATCCGGAGCTTCTCTCTTATTTACTCTGTTAAGGAATGCTGTGGAATGTTCCGTCATCGCACGCAACTCCAGAACAACTTTCTCCGCAGCTTCATAAAGCTCCTCCTGGCCAACCTTCTCCTCGCTCGCCCATTTAGACCGGTTCTTGCGCACCTCCGACATCAGGTTGCGCAACTCCGTATCCGAGATCTTAACCCGCTCACGAGTCGCATCGATTCGGGCAATGAGATGCTTCAAAGTCAAGCTTGATGCTCCCAGGTTAGCGCTGGAAAGCTTCCCCGTCTGCGTCTCCTGAGCGGCATTGGCCTCAGCATTGACCTGGCGATCCGATTCGTCCAACTTTTGTTGCTCGAGCATCGCATCGCGGTCGGTTTCCAAAGTAAAGAATGTAGTATGGAACGCTCGCTTCGCCGCCTCCTCGGCGGCTCTGCGATCGGCCTCCAATTTTTCCCGGGTCGCAACCATATCCTTGGCATCGATGCCTGGTCTGGACGGGGATCCAGTCGACGTCACCTGTGTAGAAGAAGACCGTTTCGGCAGTAGCGGTGGTGGCGGGGTGGCTATCTTCTTTTCGGGAGGCTCGTCCTCGTCCTCGTCGTAGTCATCGTCCACCACGCGCACGGGGGCTGCCAGCCTAGGGGGTTCCGCGGCGGCAGCGTGCGCATCGTCGGTCATATCATGGTCGGCGAGTTCCAGTGACGCAATGTCGAGCTCGGACGCGGCGCAGCACGGGTGATCGGAGCGAAACAGGGCGTTTATGGATTTCTCGAAAAGCTGGTATCGGTCGTGGAAGGCGGCCATGATAGGATCGGGTTGTTCCTCTCTGTCGGCCACGTCGCCACCGATCTCGGCTGAGAGTGTTCGCGTGCGATCGGCGCGGGGAAAGGAGTCATCGCGGGTGGGTTGTAAGCGCTGCCGTTGTGCTGGAGGCAGAGAGGACATGATTTTATACACAAGGGGGCACAGATTGGAGGAGATCTGACGCGAAGGGAGACGTCAGAAGCGTATTCAAGTAGCACGGGTCATAGCCCTCGCGTGCGACAGGCGACCCCCAAAAGTAGGGACTGGGGAATGGGATGAAAAGCGGGATTCGATATTTTTGCTTGGTTGTGGAAGAAGTATCGTTCCCTCACGGAGAAGGAGAGTTGGAAGTTGATGTTCAAGAGCCGCCTTAGTCAGGTAAGTCCCATCAGTCAGGTGGATAATATACGAATTGGTTGGCTTGTATGGGTATGGGTTCGTGTAACGAGACGCGGTTCGGCTAGGCGGCTGGTGGTGTGGCTGGTGGGCGCGGTCGTTGGCGGAGGCTAAGGATACGAATATGTCATCGGAGGTGGGGCGGGAGAAGGAAGAGAAGTGGTGCTCGAAACAGAGACGGGAACGTACATATAAGAAGAGGAGGCAATGGAAAGAGGGGAACATAGGGAATACACACAACAGCACGAACACCCACACCGCTATATGGCCACATAAGCATCATCCCCAACCACATCAGACATCTCCGCCATCGCGACAGCACCATCAACATCACCATCACTGCTACCACCAACACCGCCCAAAAACCCTCGACTCGGCCAAATCCCAACAAACACGAGGGACCGACCAACTAAGGGCCCAATCGAAACGCTGGGTTGAACGGACAGACGGACCGGAACCACGCTGCCAAACTGATGCAATCGTAGCGTACCCGTGCTGGCTCGAAACGACCATGAGGTGAGATTCTGCATCAGCGCGGGGAGCTGTTGTGTTGGTTGGGGCTTATTCAACGGACATCCGAGTAACTCATCCATACCCTTCCAGAATACGAAAACCCTTTGCCCTCACCTTTCTGGCCTTGTGCTTGATCGCGGCCTATCTCGGCTTCTCTACATTGCACCTTCCCGTCAACGACAAGTTCGTGCACTTCGTCACATTCCTGGTCTTGACGGTCAGCTACATCATTTCCCCCCTTCGACTATGCCCCGCACTCGTCTAATTTCCTGGCAGGTATGCTTCTACTGGATCCTCGATGCGAGCCGTCGCCGGGTTGTGAATCTCACGATGGGAGTCTGTACACTGGTCGGCGGAGTCGGTAGTGAGTTCGTACAGAGTATGGTCACAGTAGGTTTCCCCAAAAAACCGAGCATGTCCTGTTTCACCTGACCAACATTATCCATCAGAAACGTGAATTTGATCCTCTAGACATCGTCTCAAACCTCCTCGGCTCCGGACTGGGTCTGTTACTGTGCACCTGGTATCATCGACGGATGCTCGAGCGCAAGCGCCTCGCCAAGCTCTACCAGCCGGTCCCAGCAGAAGACGACTTGGAATTCGAGAACAGCGAAGAGCTACACGATCTCGAGGCAGCAACAGCAGGTACGCGTACCTCCACACCACCTGTTCTCGACGAAGCACGGGGAGGAAGTAAGGTACATGCAATCGTATGACGGGGGAATGCACATCCGGGCCGGCACGTGTGGAATGGGTGGGTTGGCCTTGTATACGTTGGGGTGGTTTTCTGCTTTGACTCGCCTTACGTTTGGCGCCGACAGGACAATTGCCTGCTTGCTCTGACTGAGCTTTGCCTTTACTCTTACCCCACCAACTCTATCAAGCATGTGGCTTTAGATCCTGGGCATCTGGATGCTAGGAAGTTCACTATGTCTGTGCGCGAGACGTGACAAGCGACGATAAAGAACGTAATGTGCACGATGACGATATGGTAAGGTTGCGCTGCAATTAGATAGGTCTTTTGGCTATTCAGTAGAATGGTGGAGGCCTATATATCCAACTACCATATCCGCATCGCGTTCGTGCGTCAGTTAGCATTTAACTAAGGCGTGAAGATGAAACCAGCACCTGCCGCCACTCAGAAGCCGTTGGGGTATAAGAAACAGAAACTCGTTCGTATTTAGCTGATAATAGAATAGAAATGTAGATTATCCGTTCATCCTTCCCGCGTACAGCTCCAATATGTGGAGAAGATCGGCAAACCGAGTGACATATCTAGAAACCACTTTGCCACTCAGTAGCGTGTGCGATAATGTTCCGATCAGGTGATTAGGTATTAGCGTGTCCACCATTTCAGTTGGCCAAGTTCTTTCGCGTCTTCCAGCTTCCACCACGCGATACTCCCATATCCACTACCACCATGAAATTCAATATTGAGTATGTTCACTGAGCTCTACGATGCCAGTTTCTGACTTAGTATTAGCGACCTGGAAGTTCTTTTCCCATACCCAAAGATCTACCCAGGTATGTTCCGGAGCTCCCAATGATATCTGGTAGCTGGATAGCTAACTGGGACTCGATCAATAGAACAATATGCGTATGTCTATACCAACGGCCACTGGCGACAGAGGTAACTAACGGATTCACGGGGAAAGCTACATGACAGATCTCAAACGTACCACCCCAGAACCGCAGCGACCGGTTCAGCAGAACTGACAAGCTCCAGGAACACTCGACGCGGGCGGCCACGGAATCCTCGAGATGCCTTCGGGTACCGGCAAGACCGTATCGCTCCTCTCGTTGATCGTAGCATACCAGCAAGCCTCCCCGGAACCACGAAAGCTCATCTACTGCTCGCGCACGATGTCGGAGATCGAGAAGGCTTTAGCGGAACTGAAGGCGCTAATGGCGTACCGTGCTAAAGAGTTGGGATATGTGGAGGAGTTCCGTGGTTTGGGGTTAACCAGTAGGAAAAATTTGTGCCTGCACCCTGAGGTGAAGAGGGAGAAGAAGGGTGAGGCAGTCGATGCGAGGTGTAGGAGTCTTACGGCGGGGTTTGTGAAGGAGAAGAAGGCCCAGGGAGAGGACGTGGAGGTTTGTGTTTACCATGATGTGAGTTGCCTCTCAGCGGTGATAGTGGGTTGGCTACTGATGTGGGCAGAACCTGGATCTGCTCGAGCCGAGTAGCCTTGTGCCACCGGGCGTGTACACGTTCGATGGGCTATTGAAGTACTGCGAGAAGCACACACAATGTCCGTACTTCAGTGCACGCAGAATGGTATGTTTAGTGGAATATCTGTCGAAAATTGGACCACTCTCACATCAAGAATGTGCCAGATGCCATTCTGCGATGTGATCATCTACTCGTACCATTACCTACTCGATCCCAAGATTGCGGAGCGTGTATCGCGGGAATTCTCCAAGGACTGTATCGTGGTATTCGATGAAGCCCACAACATCGACAACGTGTGTATTGAGTCGCTGAGCATCGATATAACGGAAGACTCTCTACGGAAAGCGTCTCGAGGAGCATCTAATCTGGAACGCAAGATTACGGAGATGAAAACGAGTGATGCTACGAAGTTACAGAACGAATATCAGAAGCTCGTTGAAGGCCTACGGCAGGAAGATGATAGGAGAGAATCCGAGGATTCGTTCATGGCCAATCCTGGTGGGTCCAGTCGAATTTCCATAGGGCGTATAAGCTGACGAAGCAGCAGTGCTACCTGAAGATCTGTTGAAAGAAGCAGTGCCTGGAAACATCCGAAGAGCTGAGCATTTTGTGGCTTTCTTGAAACGGTTTGTTGAATACTTGAAGGTAAGTACTATGCTGCCTTCAATTGTGTAGAAGTATGCTGAGGGTCTGTAGACACGGATGAAAGTCCTGCACGTCATTTCGGAAACTCCGGCATCATTTCTTAAGCATGTAAAAGACTTGACATTCATCGAAAAGAAGCCCCTAAGGTTGGTCTCTGTTCCCTCTGCCCTAGCTACAGGTATTGATAGCCTGTCCGTAGGTTCTGTGCGGAACGTCTCACATCGCTCGTGCGCACTTTGGAGCTGGCCAATATAGAGGACTACCAACCGTTGCAAGAGGTCGCGACATTCGCAACCTTGGTGGCAACGTATGAAAAGGGGTTCCTATTAATTTTGGAACCATTCGAATCCGAAGCTGCCAAAGTCCCCAAACCGGTCCTGCACTTTACCTGCCTGGATGCCTCTATCGCCATAAAGCCTGTGTTTGACCGCTTCTCATCCGTCGTCATAACTTCGGGGACAATCTCCCCACTGGATATGTACCCACGGATGTTGCAGTTCGACACAGTCGTCATGGAGTCCTATACCATGACTCTAGCACGACGTTCCTTCCTCCCACTTATCGTAACCCGTGGTAGCGATCAAGTTGCAGTCAGCAGCCGATTCGAAATCCGCAACGATCCCGGCGTAGTACGGAACTACGGCAGCCTCCTCGTCGAATTCTCCAAGATCACCCCCGACGGCATGGTCGTCTTCTTCCCTTCCTATCTTTACATGGAGAGCATAATCAGTATGTGGCAAGGAATGGGAATCCTCGACGAAGTATGGAAATACAAGCTCCTCTTGGTGGAAACCCCCGACAGCCAAGAAACTAGTTTGGCCCTCGAAACCTACCGCACCGCATGTTGCAATGGTCGCGGCGCAGTAATGCTCTGTGTCGCGCGCGGCAAAGTAAGCGAGGGAATCGACTTCGACCATCAGTACGGACGCACCGTGCTCTGCATAGGCGTGCCGTACCAATACACCGAGTCCAGGATCCTGAAAGCGCGCCTTGAATTCCTCCGCGAGAACTTTAGGATCCGGGAAAGCGACTTCCTCTCATTTGATGCGATGCGGCACGCTGCACAGTGCCTCGGCCGTGTGCTCCGCGGGAAAGACGACTACGGAGTCATGGTGCTTGCGGATAAGCGCTACGGTCGAAAGCGTGCACAACTCCCCAAGTGGATCGGGCAGGCTCTCCACGAGAGCGATGTCAACCTTTCCACCGATATGGCCGTTGCCGCCGCCAAAAAGTTCTTGAGGACAATGGCGCAGCCCATGGAGGAGCGCGATGGTATATCAACGTGGACGCTGGCGGAGCTCCAGGAACACCAGCGGAGCATTGCGGTGGGCGGTAGGGTCGAGGTGGCGTCAGGCAGGGATGGTGAACCGAAGGGCAACGTTGATGGAGCTGGTGATTCTGAAAGCCTGTATGATTTCTCCGACGAGGAGGAGCTGTCAAAGATGGATATCGATATGCCTCCCGTGACGGCTTGGTGAGTGGGGATGCAGGCTTTGTATGGGGGACTACTCATGCGGTAATGTAGAAGTGACAACCGAGTGATGCATCATGATTTTGCACTTAGCGCGCTCTAGTCGAAATCTTCAACCCAGATAGGTGAATACTACCTAAGTACCTAGGTAACTGCTGTCGATTGTGGCTCGCTCGATTTCCAAGATGGCAAAGAGTCAGATGTCAAGGATCAAGTATGGCGATCTGCGTCAATACAGTCCGTCAATACAAATTCCCAATCTTTCTGCCTGAACTACTCCGTTGAATAATCTGGGTACTGGGATGGACGGGGGCAGCTACCATCTGCTTCACCCACAACGAATCCGCCCGGACCATAGACATAGGTTCGGTGGCGAGTTAGCCCAGGCCCAGTCCGCACGTGACGCTTGGTTTCTCTCTCGATTCGACGGGGGGCTTGGAGACCAGCAGACCAGCAGACCAGCACAAAGCCCCGCACCGAGTATCCAGACTACCACACCACGACATCTCCCCATGCGGGCTCCCACCCCGCCGCGGGCCAACAGACCTCCGTTCGTGTGGACCGGCCCCCAAGCGCCGCCAGAGCGAGTGAAGGGACACCATGTTGGCCAGTAAGGACGGAGCACGCGGCGAGCTGCCATTTGGCCGTCCGAGGATCCAAGGGGGACTGCCTCCGATCCTCCCCGTCCGGCTGCGGTCGACCTGGGCTCGTTCTTCGTTCCGCGTTGAGATGATGATGATGATTCATTAATCCGACATTCGTTCTGCGCTGAACTTGGCTCATGGCTGCGCGTCGGGTCGGGTCGCGAGTGAGAGCTCGACGAGCTCATGTTGTTGCAGCCACTCAGAGCGAGAATCTCAGTATCGTGTTTTTGCTCACCCCCCCCCGAATGGTAAGGCAGTGTTTCTACTGGAGTGCTCGTCGTGCTTGCTCTCGACAAGACCGAGATCTAAGCCCGCGAAGGCCATTCGGCTTCTGCATGTCTAGATGTCCGGAGGGATGCCTGAATTCCTGCATGCTGCAAAGGACTGAGATCGTGAAGTCGTGCATGCACCTATCGCCACGAGAAGGAGGCCTGGCTGTCCTGTGCACGAGCTCGGTTTGTAGGTTCAGGACTTTCCACCTACCCATCCAAGCGGAGAGAATAACCGCCCTCTCGACAGCTCTGGTTGTGCAGGAAATTGAATGGAACACAAACTCCGGAGAAGCCTGGATTCACAGCTCACCCAATCGCTATTATTATTATTTTTTTGCATTTCTCGTTCTTTTTGCCCGCTCCCACAAAGACGGGGGAGTCGCTTACGTGAGCCAGCTCTGCTTTCCAGTGCTCTACATCCAGGCACTACATAAGTATACGAGGTTAACCAAGGTGGGGGCTCCCGACACAGCTCCCCGTACGCACGCACGCAACCCCCGCACTGTACCCCGCAGCCATGGCCACCGCGACCGTCGCCCACTGCTATTACTGCTTTGATGTTCTCAGCGCGAAGCTCGACGGACGGCCCCCGCGCACTCTCGCGAAAATTGAAGCTCTGTTGGTGGCGCAGAAGCTGTCGCAGCCGGACGGACATACCGCCGTGACCAACGGCCAGACGAACGGACAGACGAACGGAATCGCCCCGCAGCAGCCGGCGAAGCAGGTCGAAACACCGCTCTTCGTCACCTGGAAGAAAACCTCGCCATCGGAGGAGGAGCTCAGACTCCGCGGGTGCATCGGAACCTTCGAAGCGAAGCCGCTCGACAGCGGGCTGAAGGACTATGCCCTGACGGCGTATGTTTCACTTCCTCTCTCTCCTCCCTGCGACGCGTTCTAACGTACCTTCCCCCTGCCAAACCCAGTGCTCTCCATGATACCCGCTTCGAGCCGATCTCGCGCAGCGAACTCTCGCGCCTCGAGTGCGGCGTAACGCTGCTGACCGACTTCGAGCCGGCGAAGGACGCGATGGACTGGACGCTCGGCAGACACGGCCTGCAGATCGACTTCGTGTACCATCACCGCCGGTTGGGCGCTACGTATCTGCCCGACGTGCCGGTGGAGCAGGGCTGGACGAAGGAGGAGACGATTGCCAGTCTCATGCGCAAGGCGGGCTGGACGGGGCGCAGGGACGAGTGGAGTAAGGTCCCGCTCAAAGTCACGAGATACAGAGGGAGCAATGCTACCGGTAGGTGGGCCGGATATAGGCAGCTCATCGGCGACGGAACGGAGGCCGATGGAGAGGACGAAGCAGCGGATGACGATATGGACGAGGGCGAGGACGAGGATGAGGATTGATATGGGGACGGCGAGGATGACAATCACGAGTAAAGACGCTCGGTCCGGGAGGACTGCGGCGATATGATATAACACGTTTCTACGGCGGGATTGCCTTCGCTATAGAGAATAGATCCTCGGCATTTACGACGTGTAATCCCAGTAGCTCGGACTGCTCCGGGCTTTTTTTTTTCTCGCTCGTTCGTTCACTAATCGCACGCAAGACTGCTCTTCGGACGGACCGAGTCGTCCCATGCATCTGCGAAAACGCGAATGATATCCGGTGCAACCGCGCATGGAACAGAGCTCCGGCTTCCTGCCGTATTTCTCGGGCGGCTGGGAGATTCCCGCTCTCGAAGACTAATTCCAGAGCCGGACAGACCCAAGGGACGCTGACGGTTCTTGATTCCCCTTCGTCCCAGCCAGCCCGGGTCGCATGGATGAATCATCATCCGTGAACCAGGCCCGGCCAAACATCCTATGTATCTACCCCCCAGCCATCCTTGCTAGCCAACCCCACCCTCGCTCCTCGCCAACTGCGGAAGCGCCTGTCATGCCCTCCAGGTCCCCCCCCCAGCGGTTTGGGCAACAGCAAGCCTCACGTCTCGCTTCGGTTTCGAATCTGATGGAGAGAAAAAAAGGCGCGTTTAACTGGATCCATGCAATTTAACCGCTCCTACCACCACCACCACCACCACCACCACCACCACCACCACCACCACCACCACCCCGACAAGCAACGCACTGAAACAGTACAGCTGTGTCAAGAGTCGGACTCCCAAACCCAAACCCGGACAATATATGACGGCCTTGGGGGGGGAACGAGTTTTGACGTTTCGATATTGCTGGTCCATTCCGATACGATACGATACAATACGGCGTGGTGCGATGCGATACCGGCCACTCCTCCCCCTGGATGTTGGCGGCGAAGAACAGTGAGGCAAGCCACCAAAGCCACGGATTTCGCCTTGCAGCGCTGCTGGATCATCGTGCGTGCTGTCGGTGCGGTGCGGTTGTGTCTGGTACCTTCTGCAAAGTTGTAACAGCCACCCTCCGGAGCTTACTGCTCTTTCGTGAAGGGAATGGGGTTTTTGTTTTTGTTTTTTTTTGCCCATCCCTCCCTGCGGCGTGTATGTAGAAGCTGGAAACAGCCCGTATATATATACCGCGCCTCTCCCGTGCTTTCCGCGCTCTCTCCATCCACACAACAGCATCGTCAAAGCAACCGGTCACTTCCCGATACCCTTCTCCCCTTGGACTACTTGTAGTTCCTTACGTTCTTCGCATATATATAATATCGCACAACCGTCGACCGGCTCGACTCGGGGGTTTTTTTTTTACAACACACAAACCCGTACCATCTTTATATATATCTACATCACGCACTTTGTTGGGATCCCCTTCGAACCTCTACCACACATACACACGCACATACGTACAGTCCATTCGTCCACTCTCGTCTCCGTCGACTCGCACCCGCACGAGAAAAACCCCCCAAAACCGAAACTCGACTGCAAAAAAACAAACCAACCAACATGCAGACCACACTCACCACGCTCCTCGTCGTCGTCGCCTTCGCCGGTGTAGCCGTGGCCGCTCCCACCGGAAAGCTCGCCGCCCGTCAAGATGGTTCGTCCCCCCCCCTCCTTTTTTTTCGCCGCTGCACACCCAGACCGCATATCGCTAACTTTCGACAGTCATCACGTTCGGCGACGACGGAGTCCCCTCCATGTCCGGAGCCAACGGGGCCATCATCCCCTACAGCAACAATTAGTGCTCCAGCTCTAGTCGCTTGAGGGGGATGGTCACCGCCAATGACCACCCCGTGTGTGTGTGTGTTTGTGTTTGCGTTTCTGTTTCTGTTTTGTTTTGCATCGAGCGGCGAGGCTGGCGCGCGGGGTTCCCCAATCCGACCAAGGGTCTGGATGCACCGCTGGGCCATTTTCCTCTCCCGCTCTGGGGTGTTTTTTTCTTTCTTTCTTTTCCCCTCTCTCTTTCCTTTTCCCTTTTTTTCCGCGACGAATCGGAGTGGGTGTCATGTGTGTGTTTTGTTTGTCTGAGGTTTTTTTCTTTTTCGAACGGGATGACCCTCCAAAAGTACGTGCTGCAGAGTACTCGCCAGAGAGAGGAAGGCCACTGAAATGGGAGTTGGTTTTGGGGGTGTTTCATGAGTTGTTCCTTCCTCTTGGGGTTTATTTGGCTGGACGCCTAACTTATCCTTTCCTTTCTCTCTCCCTCCCTCTCTCTCCCGCCCTCTCTCTCTCTCTCTCTTTCTTTTGGCAACCATGGGCTGGGTCTTTGGAGTTTTTTTTGTTCTTTCCCCCTCTCTTCTTTCTTTCACGATGGACGGGCAGTGCCTGTGCGATTGTTCACCCCATGAGGATCGGTTTGGTTCCGGAGGCCCCCTTCTCCTACACCCTCCCCTTTTCATTACATTTCTTCATCCTTCTCTTTCTTTGGTGGATATTGTGCAGGGCCGGTCGATTGGGTGGGTGGGAGGGACATCTGGGTCCATGGATCGAGGGTATTCGGGTTGGCGGGGTGGCGAGAGGGGGAGATGGGGGGGTAGTCAATCGGTCGAGCACGTCCTTCCTTCGTCAAGGTGGATGGCTCCCGGAGAGAGGACTCGATAGCTGCAATCGGTCGAATACATTCGAGATTACGAGTCCACGAGATGCCATGTCCGCTTCGTCCATGTTTTTTTTCCCCGCGTGCGTGAGTGGGTCACGGAATGGGGCATTACGGCTGCCTCAATGCAATGGGGTGGAGTACATACATACAACGTGCAAACCGCCAACGATCTATGCACCTACCCTATCCCCATCTCCCATCCTCTGCACAGATCTAAGTACATACTTATATGTATATGATACACACCTGCACCACGGCTCGGCTCGGCTGCACGAGTGCGCGTAAGAGTGCATATCCCGCCGCCAGACGTCCTGCCCCCTTCCAGGCTGCGGCTGCACACACGCACGTCGCGGGCACGTGCATACAAGCGGCCGGCTACATAGCGACCCAACGCACTGTACATAGCCGGTGTGCTGCTGCTGTTCCCCGCTTGCGATGCTCACTTTGGGGGAGGGGGGGGGGAGGGGGGGGGGAGGACATGTGGGTTTGCTGCACTGCATGTCGTCTACGTTATCGGGTCACGTGTCATCACTCGGCACTCGTCCGTCTCCCGCCACACACGCCGCCCCCGGGTCGTGTTTCGGTGGGCAGCCTGTTTCTCTCTCTCTCTCTCTCTCTTTCGCTAGTTATATAGATAGCTGTGTATCGAGCGGTCCGATCTCGTCTCCGCTTCGCGCTCCCTGCTGGGGGGGGGCTGGGATGGGATGGAAGCGGGCGGGTTTCACGCGTTTTAAGGTTGTCTCGCTGGCCGCCGTGTGTTCGCAGGGCCCCGCTGTCTCGCGTTGGTTGGCGACGGGGTGTGTCCGTATCTATATGGTATCTAGATATATACCTAGATATATGTATGTAGTGTATGTATGTATGTACGTACGTACGTACGTTCATCGAACTACTGTCTTCCGCGCTCCGGCGAACGGCGAACGCGACCCCACCTAGCAGCCGCGCGTTGCATGGGTGCAAGGGGTGCATGGGGAGGGGGGGGCGTCACTGGCCGTCACTCGCGGCTTTGGCGTGAAACCTTCCGTACGAGCGAAGGAGGGGCAAACCCGACGGATAACGTTTCGGACCCCCCCCCCCCCCAAACTCCGACCGCAGCCGGTACATACTATACCTCCACATGCATACTTAAGAGGTAGTTACTCTCTACCCTTAATCTTACCTCTACATACAGTACATACATACTCTACATACATACATACTACATACATACATACATACATCGGGATATCTATCTATCTATCTATCTACCTTTCCCCCCCCTCGCATCGGAAGCTTTCCCGTCCACCTGGTCAGTGCGGACCTTTCCCCAACTCCGTACAGCAGCGGCAAACCCCAAAAGGGGAAGAAAAAAAAAAGAAAAAGAAAAAAGAAAGGAGCCCGTTCTCGCTTCCGTGCGACGGGGCCGGGCCGGACGCAGTATGTAAGCGTACCTAGAAGTAGATAGGTGCAAGGGGAGTAAGGGTTTCTATGTATGATTGCTCCGAGTGAGTGAGTGAGTGAGGGGGGGGCGGGTGGGTGGAGACTCGGCCGCATCACGCCGGATCACTCGCCGCTGCGCAGCCGGGTCGTCGGGTTGCATCGCCAGATCACATGTCAAGTGGGGGGGAAGCCTTCCTGCCGGAAAGATGGGAAGCCAGGGCGAGACAGCCGGCGGACAAGGGCCATCCGTCGCTTGCGTCCCGCTCAGCGCCAACCAACCAACGGCCCAGACCTGTTGGAATCCGCGGGTGCTGACATACTGATCTACATAGGTATGTACATTTTTCATCCGCGCCGGCGGGGAGGAGCGCCCATGGCCCATGGATGTCGCCAGAAAGGAACCGAAGCGCCCCCCCCCCCCACGAGAACGCCCTTTTCCTTCCGGGGGCTCGTGCGTGCCGCAGGGTCGTCTGGGGGGCGCGAGCTGCGGAATTCTTTCTTTTTTCCCCGAGAGAGAGAGAGAGAGAGAGAGAGAGATGAAACTCTAGCGGATGTCTGCACCCCTCTTCCGAAAAGAAGAATGAATGGGCGAAAACCCTACCGGGGCTATATACATAGTTGTTCGGGGATTTTTCTTCTTTTTTCTTCCTTTTTCTTCTTTCCCTGCTAGTCTCGCCGATCCGGTATGTACAACCGCGGGCTTGCGCCGTGCCAAGCCGGAGGAAAGGAAAGGACCCGTCCAACTCCGGACCCGGCCGGGACTCCCGCAGCATGTGGAGCTGCTTCGCGGTGCGCGGGCAAGGGCTGCTTTGGGGATGCTGGGTACATATCTACTTTACTTTGTATGCTCCGCGGGTGGAAGGCTATCCCCAGCCGTCTGTCCGCTCGCCGAGACGGCCGCTTGTTCCGGAGAGCCAGTCGCCAAGTGGCTGGCGTTGCTAGATATCTATTTATTTCCATCTATCGAGCATGCTCGGAGCCCAGGCGCATCGCAGCGCGGCAGAACGCAGCAGCCAATAGGGCGCGCGCGCGTGTCTGCACGTCTGCGTTCGTTCGCATCTCCATCTGCGTCCGGTTGAGCGGCGGAAGGGATGCGCTCCGAGATGGGCCGATCTTGGGGTGATCTCGAGTTCTTTCCGCAGGGTCATCTCGAGTTCGTTCCGCAGGGTCATCTCGAGTTCGTTCCGCAGAGCAGTGGGGGGGGGGAGGGGGGGGGGCGAAGAAAAGGAAAGAAGGCCTGGGACGGCGAGCAGATACTCTTCTCTACACATCTACCGCACTGGTAACTACATGCATACATAGACATCTACCGCACTGGCAACTACATACATGTGTACATAGACATCTACCGCACTGGTAACTACATGCATACATAGACATCTACCGCACTGGCAACTACATGCATGTGTACATAGACATCTACCGCACTGGTAACTACATGCATATGTACATAGACATCTACCGCACTGGTAACTACATACAAGGTATGTACATAGATATCTACCGCACTGGTAACTACATACATACATACATATGTACCGCACCGGTAACTACTCAACTACATACCTGCCGCATCCGACTTGGGTCGGTCGGTCGGTCGGTCGCTGTGGAACCCGAGATCGACGGTTGGCCGGTGGCGAGAGACACGCACCCACTCCGTCGCCCGGTCTGACGACAGCGCTCCGGCGGGGGAAGGAGCGCGCTCCGAGGTGTGCAGCAGATCTGAGTCCATGCCGAAGACGGCTAGACGCGCCTCGCGTATCTCCGCGAACCCACGCTCGCTCGCGCGCGCCCGGTGCGGCGGGGTGGGTTCCCGGCAAATGGACCGGGGGGGGGGGGGGCTCGGCGAACCGGGGAAATTGCCGGGCCGGGGCCGCGTTCTCCTCACCGCCTCACCGCTTCGCCGCTTCCCCTCGCGCGGCGGAGGGCCGGCCAGCGTGTGTCCGGGAGCCAGCGCCACACGCACATGCGGCCGCTGGTCGGCGGGCGGGCTGCTGCGCGGACTGCGCTGGATGCTCTTCGCTGGGCTCGGCGCGGTGCGGTGCAGAATTTGGAATCCGTCCGCTGCCCACATCCAGCTGCGCACTGGGGCTGAGCACTCCGCCGCCACCGTCTGCACGCCGCCGCTCTCACGGAGCGTGCGCGCGGAGCAATACGGCGCCGCAGCAGCCACGTCCTGCAGAGTGCTGCAGCAGCAACAGCCACGTATGTAACCGTCGCAGAGTGCTGCAGCAGCAACAGCCACGTATGTAACCGTCGCAGAGTGCTGCAGAGTGCCGCAGAGTGCCGTAGAGTGCAGCACGGTAACCAACTAGCACATCGCCAAGCCCATGCACTCGCATCTGGCTGGCCGATCGCGGTGCCTGAGACACTGCTCGTGGCATCGCGACGCAGGCCGTCCCGCTCCACCCGTCGCCATCGCCACCATCCATCGCCAGCAACGCCAGAGCAGAAAAGCAGGCGGATGACTCGACGCCAGGAAAAGAAAGGAAGAGACGGAAAAGAAAAAAAAAAGAAAAAAAGAAAAAAGAAAAAAGAAAAAAAAAGAAGAGTCCCGCGCTTGCTCTGCGTGCCTGGCCATGCTGTTCTCGCACGGCCCCCGCACCCGCCCGACCAGCCCGGCCGGCTCTGGGCCCTGGGGATGTGTAAGAGCCGCCGGATGGCATTTCGTGTCCCGTCCCTTCTTTGCGTCGGGAACTCTACCGCCCTCCGCGGGTGCATGTATGCTTTCCCGCTCTCCCGCTCTCCCGCTCTCCCGCTCTCCCCGTGCCATGGCCCTCGGTCCTCCTTCCGCCCGTCCCCAAGCTCTCCGGGCTTGGCGGGCTGGCTGGGGAGATGGAACCGAGCAGGAAAAAGAAGGAAAGAAACGCTGTCGAGTCCAACAGACTCAAGCGACTAACCCCCGGCGCTCCGCTCACACACGTTGTGTCTCGGTTTGTCCGGCCCTCGAACCCTCCCACCCTCCCTCCCCCCCCCACAGCTGCTCCGCCCACACCTCCGTCCCCACCCACCCTTCCCCAGCTGCTGCTCTTACATATCCCCCCCGTGTCCCCCCCCCTCTCCCCTCCCGCTCCATCACCAGCTCCCAGTCTGCCCTCGAGCTCGTCGCTGCATCCCGATACACAACACACTCCCTCCTCCTGCTCGGACATACAGAACCGAGCTCGCATCGAGACTCCCGTGCCTGCCAGTTCTCCCCCCCTCCACGCTTGGCCCGCCGCCCGGATCGCTCCTGTATCTATATTCACCGTCGTCAGTCGGCCGATCATGCCCCCCCAGCGGACGGCTCCCTCCAAGCCGGCGTCCAGGCCGGCCAAAAGCGAACGGACCCACGAAGAGAACCAGGAGCGGTATGCAACCGCTCTCCCTCCACAGCCGTGGTTTCGGATTGCTGACCACCCCCGCCTCTAGTGCCTACATCGCTGCGTCCCGGAGAAGCGACCGGAGTCTTGAGGCCAGGATCGAGTCCGCCCGTCGGGCTTCCGAGATCCACAAGAAGCGGACTGGCCGTGCTCTCCGAGTCACCGAGGCCGATGTCATCAACGAGGAGATGTACGAGGAGGAGGACGGCGATGCCGCGGCGTATCGCAGCCTGCGCGCTCTGGTGGGCGGCGGTTCCATCGACCGGCGCTTCGCCGCCTACTATCACCACCAGCTGCACATGCGCAACGCTGTCGACCGCGAGCTGACCCACAGGACGTCGACCGGCCTGGGCGTGGCTACCGGCTACTCCCAGCACCAGGCGTACCCGGGTCAATACGTGCTCCAGCAGCAGCACTATCCGCTCATCAGACAGACCCCGCAGCTACAGCTGCCAGCCTACCGCCAGCAGCCTTACGCTCCGCCCGGCCATAGCCACGGCAGAGCTATGTCGACGCACATTCCGCAGCAGCGGATCGCGAGGGCGGGCGAGCAGATGCCCGAGTCGCCCTCGCTCGCGCCGGTGACGCCCGTCTCGCCGGAAGTCCCGCTCGCTCCGGCCAACACTCACACGCCACAGATGTCGACGCCGCAGCCTTGTCGGGTCGAGCCCACGTTCCAAGCAGTCGCGGCCTACAAGTCCCCGCCGTCGCCGCCATCTCACATGGAGTCTCCCGTGTCGAACCCGGACGCCCTCTACGCGCTCTATCCGTTCTCGAGCGAGCTTCCCGCCGAATCGGCGCGGTTCTTTGCCGGAACGAGTGGAAACGGCCTTAGTTTCGACTGGTTCGACAGCGGCACCACGTACACGACCAGCAAGGGCTTCACCACGAGCTTGAGCCCCAGCCAGCAGAGCGACCCCTTCGAGTCGAAGACCGAGGACGGCCTCGCGACGACCACCGGGGAGCTCAAGTGGCAGCCCAGCAAGATCGAGCCGCAGTACTTCAGCGCGGCCACCCCCGGCTTCGGGGACGGCGGCCAAAGCCAGGGGAGCGAATTTCTCGACTCGCTGCTCGGTGGCGGGACGATGCTCACGGGGATGGACGCATTCGAGAAACTTGACACAAGCTCGCTCGAGCAGTACGCCGACCAGACCCCCGACAACGAGGTGTGGGGCCAGTTTGTGGACCAGGACTGGCTGCTGCTCGAGACACTCGTCAATTAGGGCGTCTGTTTGTCTTTTCTTTTTCTCCCCTTCATTTCTTTCTTTTCTGGTCTCTCGTATTATATTGTGGTCCCGCGCCGTTCGCACTGGACTACAACACATGGTCACGGCGAAACCGCATTCGACGCTCGCGGTTCCCCAATACCGCGGTCATTGGATCGCTGGCCTCTCTGGATACAAGGCGTTCGGCGCATAAAGGGCTGGTTTCCCCCACTGGTGGTAAAAAAAGAAAACATTGGCGTTTGTGTGCTTGGGGGGTTGGGGGTTGGGTTGTTTTCACCCTGGAGTTTGGGGTTACGATTCTTCTCTGGGCTCGGTTTAATCTGGTTTTTGTTCCCCTGTACTTTGTAGTTATTCGTGTTCCACTCCGTGCTCGGGGGTAGAGTGGGAACATGTGACTATCCGCTCTCGTCGTTCTTGCATCTTCACATGTTTGCACGTTTGCGAAACTTGTATGTAGCATAAGGTTCCGCTGGTCGATTAAAAAAAAAAGAGAGAGAGAGAGAGAGAGAGAGAGAGAGAGAGAGAGAGAGAAACGCATACACAGGACAAAAAAAAGCATAGTCCGTTTTTGGCACCGGGTGAATGAGGCCGAACTCCGGGGGAGAAGGTTCCAAGGTTAGAGTAGACTCTCGCCTTGAAGGAGTACAGTACAGAACAGTGTATGTATGCAGTTAGTCGGAGTGACTTTCCGGCCGCAACTATCCTCCCCTCCCTCCACACAAGAAAGAAGAAGCATACATATAGCTGGATAAGTGCATAGCCAGTGGCTAAGTGCATACCTAGGCCACGGACGGACGGGCGGATGGGCCCGGAGAAGGGGAGGGCAGTTCGGCACGAGCAGGAAGCACACCCGCGCCGCTCCGTCCGACCAGCGCGCACTAGATACGGCCCGGACCGCGCCGTGCACTGCAGCCATGGAGATATCTATCTGGAGATGGAGAGTGGTGTGAGTAGATTTCATCTGCATACATACATTACATTACATACATTACATAAATGTGTACATGTGTTGTGGGAAGGGCGGCGGCCTGCCGGGCCCCCCCCCCATTAGATACCTACATGTTCTGGCAGAGTGCTCGTGCCCGCGGGCAGTTGGCTGGCAGATCTTTCGTGCTTGCATTCACCTTCCCCCCACCCCCTCCCCCACCCAGTCTCCCCAGTCTACTACATATATAGGTAACATATGTGCAATACACACATCGGAGTCCCCTAGTAGCGCCAGCTTGAAATCACGGGGGCCACTTGTCGCAACGTCAGCCTGAACCTCGATCACTCTCTCGAGTCGCGGTCTTCCTGCCTTGCAACAATTCAAACATACTACTACTACAGTACAATGTTTGTATGTAACTACTTCCACGATGTAGCGTGATACGCGATGAACAAGAGAGAGAGGGGGGGGGAAGGTAGAAATTAGCAGCACCGGACCAGAGTATCCGCGATTGACCCCCGGTTCTCGTGCGGCGAATGGCGGACATTCATTGTTTCTGTCACGACCTCGACCTCTACATGGGGGGGGGGGGGGGGGGGGGGGGGGGGGGGGGGGGGGGGGGGGGGCGGGGGGGGGCGGGGCGGGGGGGGGCGCGC
>Ga0307516_10001154_pt1 | contig 36972 bp, 40 predicted proteins | sample 19_EM_MG_FD_203310 | JGI IMG/M metagenome (GOLD analysis project Ga0307516, IMG submission 203310) | Populus trichocarpa ectomycorrhiza microbial communities from riparian zone in the Pacific Northwest, United States - 19_EM | ecosystem: Host-associated > Plants > Roots > Unclassified | place... | reverse complement strand
TCCACTGGACTTATCCCCCCCCCCCCCCCCCCCCCCCCGAGCCGGTGCTCGGGGACTCAGTCATGTCCGGACGCCTCCTCATCTCCGGACGCCACCTTATTCTGACACACCTTGGCTGCAACGAAAGGCCCACCACGCTGGAAGATTTGGTGCATGCGCGCCTCGAATATCCAACCGGCAGAGATTTTGGACGCGCCCTGACCGAATAGAAAGTCGTACAACCTCTGGCCATCCTTCAACGAAATGGCAATCGTTGCCTCTGCAATCTTACGGCCGATGTCCGCGGTGGCTAAGCCGAAAGCTGGCCGATCAGGCACGTACTTGTAGTCATCTATTTTCCAAGGACGCATCGTATAAATAGTGTGACTGCAATTGACGCCATACTCCGTGGGCAGCACAATATTGGGGTCTAGTTTCACCGCCTCAACTATTTTTCCCTGCAAAAGATTTCCATACTCGTCCATTCGGCTCTTTAGGACCCCACTGACAGTTAGGCCGTCGTATGCGAAAGGTGGGACGGAATAGGACCATAATGGTCGATGAGTGTGAACAGCTTGTCCCACTCCTTCTGCGGGAGGCCATTGCGGGCCCTAAGTTGAACGTTAGTATATAGATTGAACAAGCTGGCGCAACTGCCAACACTCAACGTGTGCGCAAATGGGGAGGCAAGACTTACTTTTTTTGTTTTGTTTATTCATTACTCGCATGCGACATATGGAGATCATGGCGGGATATATGCAGTCCGTTTCCTGTCCGCTGTCCGTGCAGTGGCGGCTCGTTGCAAGCGCCCCTTTGCCCTCCGCCCAGGCCTGTCCCACGAAGATGTGATGCGCACCAAGGGAATTACAAAGGAAAGGAAGAGAAGCGAGCGTGACGGAGCAAGCAAAGAACACAGGAAAGCATCGCCTAACCCGTTTGTGCGGACGCCATGAAGCGGCTGTGGGCAGGAACAGCGGGGGTTCCCACCAGCGCCCGGCTCCTCGGTCCCCGCTTCGTGCTCCTCCATCCACTCCCGCACTTCCAGCTCTGACACCTCACTCACCGCGCCCTCCTCTGCCTCCGCCGGTACTCTCCTTCCCACATCCGTCGAGGCGAGGAAGTCCAGCACCGCCCGGCTGCACTCTGCCTCGGCCAGGAGGTCGCGCGCCTTCCACCTGTCCTTCCACCTACCCATCGCCTTCCTAACCTCCGCCCACAGGATCTTCTGCTGCGTCTTCCATTCGGGGCACTCCTTTAGGAGATGGTCCCGGGTCTGCGTTCGGTACCGGCACCACCAGCACTGTGGGGAGGGGCGGCGCTTCGTCCAGTTCAAGTACTGCCCGGTCAGCCAGTGCCGTTTCTTAAGCTGGTAGAACCGAGAGGCGAGCCTCTTGGTGCTGTTGGCTAACGCGCCGTCGGGCTTTTGGCTACCCGGCATGCGGTACTTCTTCTTGGAGGTTCGGCCCCGCTCCCATTGACGTGCCTCCGCCCACTTCTTCTCCGAGATCTCCCGCTTTAGGTTCGCCAAAGACCGGGGGTGCGACATTGGGCGGGCCTCCGTCCGATCCGAGTAACTAAGCCATTCTACCCCGCGGTGGCAAGACTTAGGCGGCTGCCGCGACTTCGTCCCAGTCCCAGGTTGGGCGGTTGAACTTCCGGGGCGAGTAATATTTGACTATATGCTTATTATTGTCTTTTGGGGCGAGGACGTCACCACGACCAGCCATTGGTAGTATTTCGCCTTTTGGGCGACTCCGAAGGCCTTCTGGTCGGCCAAAACCGATGTCCGCCTTATGTAACTCGGAGTTGATTTGTTCTTGGTCCATTTTGCAGACACCATTCCCGTTGATGAGGTAATGAGCTGCCGCGGTGAACACTGTGTCGCCGTCAGAGTTTTCGCCTTGCTGGAAAATAGTGGGCTTCCCCTCCAAAAGCCTCCCACGAGGACATACGAGAGGAACCAAGTCTTTCCGATACCCGGCTGGCCAAGAATCAGGATGATCCTCTCGCTACGGGGTATAGACTTGCTTTTATCGAGGTACTTCATGCGGCGTTTCCGAGCTTCAAGAAGAATACCGTACATCTCCCGGTAGGCATTACGGACGAGTGGCTCACTTGCCTCGCATGGCAGTCGTTTATCACCGCTAGTAATACGACTTAGCGTCAGCTTTACTGCGGTCCGCGAATCACCACTATTTATGTGTGGGTCCGTATCGCGGTTCCACGACGGATGCTGAAAGTCACAAAAAACGGTGTTGAGTAGGCTCTCCTCCTTCCCCCATAATAGTCCGTGGATTCAATCGAGTCTTTTGAAGGTGACTGAGCTGCGAAGGGTTAACCGGTTGGTCAGAGCCCAAATGGTCAGCAATACCTGGCCATTTCTCCTTGCCCATATTCTTGATCCTGTGCGCTAAGTCTGCAAGCTTGGCGCCAGGTCCCAGCGGCAGGTGACACCCACCCGTCCAGAAGCGTCGGTCTTCACCACGCAGCAGGAATGCCTTGCCATCGATCTTGGCATGCGCGAATGTCGCCCCATCCTCTGGATCCTTGAAAACATCCTTGATTAGGGGGTGGTCTAACACATCCTCTGGTGTCCACTGTTCGACGTCGGATGAAGTTGGAAGTTCTCCGTGCCATGGAGCAGGAGGTGACTGAACTGTAAAGGTGTTAGCCGGTTTGTCACAGCCCAAACGGAAAGCATTACCTCGCCATTTCTCCCTGCCTATATTCTTGATCGTCTGCGCTAATTTTGGAAGGTCACTGCAGGGCCCGATCGGTAGGCGACACTGATACAACCAGGAGACTCTGACATCGCCATCCCTCAGATATACGCTGCTGCTGATCCCAGCTTTCCGGAATCTCCTCCGACTCTTCTCATTCCATAAGATTTTTGCTATTGGGGCAAAGCTGAACAATTGATCTGGTGTCCACTGTTCGACGATGGGTGGAGGTGGAACTTCTCCGTCCTCTGTAATTGGTTCAACACCTGTCATCTCGACATCTGTAGCCATAATGTCGCCAGGCGGTAGACAGCGAGGGAAACACGAAAGAGTGGATCGGTAGTAGGGGATGTACGGGATGTAGGGGATGTAGAGGTGGCGGGCGTAACGGAAGAGATGGTGGTGGTAGCGGTGGTGCAGTTGTGAAGGTGGTTGTGGAAATGTGGGGAATAACGATCGTACCCGGACACGCAGCTTCAGCAGCCAAGCCTAACTACTGTCTTGGCACCACGGTCGCTGCACCGCAACCCAAAAATGTTCGGGTACATCATCACTGCCGTACCGCGGATGCGAGTATGAAGAAACGCGTGAAAATAACTAGGCCACAGGTATTTTTTATGAAAAAGGGCCTCTCTAGGAGTTGATTAACCGGTAGCAATGAGCCGCCGGGCGACCGTGCAAAGCGGGTTGGCCCCGATGCCGAACTTACTTCTGCAACACCGCAGTAAAAAAGGAACAATACTCCTTGCGGCTATGATACAACACAGCGCAGGCGCGAGTCCACCAGACATCTACGTCCCCACTTTTAATTTGCGCAAACTCATTCCTGACTACCTGTTTGGAAGCAGTTGGCTTGGTGCAAGAGGTAAGTTAATGTATATAAAAATACCAGGACGGGGCGCGCTTCAGCTCGCGGGGAATGTCGTCCAACCCACTGGGGCGAGCTGCAAGACTGCGCGTACCTAGATCGACTAGTTCACTCATACAGGTGACCAGGCTGACAACCCGGCGGGCCGACATTCCAAGCACTCCTCGGGACACGGCTACGATCGTGTGCATCTTCCTCTGACCTTGTTGCAGCGTGCACGATGTCCGCGCCGGGTAAGAGCATGGGACCCTGCCGGAGGGGCGAGGTTCATCGCAGGTGCTGCAGAGTAGCGATTTGCCGTGGAGCATTGATGAAGTCGGCCTGCAACCGCAAATGGTGAACCTCATAACTAGTCACAGAACCATGCGGGGTAGTTGCCCGCGTGCGTTCTAATCCCGGCAGGGTAACTGACCCGAAATGAAACCGGTGTCCCCCGCTACATTACCAGCACCTTAACATCTCTCTACATCTCAACCACCATACCAACCTCACATAGATTTGATTCATTACTAATTCGTCTAGGCGTTAAGGCATGTGCAGTCAAAACCAGAGTCGAGACTGGGGGGTAGCGGCGGTGGCGGTGGCTGGTCGAAGCTGCGCGATGAGACTGTAATCGAGTCTTGAAGGGAAGCATGAAATTCCGTTCTCGCAGTGCCAGCAGGCTAGGTGGTGCTCCAGCCGCGTGATAAACTTGCCTACTACCCTCTGGCTCCTTGTCGCAGCATGAGAGCAGTCAGTGGTCATTCCTGTATGTTATCGCGGACTACTTCTCGCTACAACTTCCCCACTGACTACCATGAGGGCGATGGGTATACAAATAGGCCGCAGCGGAGATCCGACCCCCGTACGATCGCCGAAAACTTTCACCCCACTCTGCTTTCGAGGCCGTTGCGAGGGTTCGGGCGGAGAAGACCCCACTAAGACACCCCATGTTGGCATTTTAACGAATGGCTTGCGACTGGAAGATACTGCGGTGGGCTACCCAATTGTGTGGAATAACGGCCAATCCTGGGAGGTTATCAAGAGACACGTTTGGCCGCAACCTGGAGGCACTCAGCGCCCGGTCCTCCCGGCCCACTGGGGACCGCTTTGTTACGACAGATGACTTCGGGACGCAGACAGTCTTTACCGACGCGCAGGCAGCCATCTGACCGATGGCGTCAGAAGAGAGTGGCCTGTTCGAATATATGGATCAATAAAAGGTGAAGATTGTAAACTGATTGTATTACAGCATTATACGGGCGCAAGATCTCTCTATATACAGGAAGGCCGTCGGGACAAAGGACGGAAGACTGCCCTCCCCGAGCCGGTGCTCGGGGACTCAGTCGTGTCCGGACGCCACCTCCGGTCGGTCATGTCCGGACGCCACCTCCGGTCCGTCATGTCCGGACGCCACCTCCGGTCCGTCATGTCCGGACGCCACCTCCGGTCCGTCATCTCCGGACGCCCATTATCCTGACATGGCCCCAGCCAGAGATACGCGCTCCACGCAGGGAAGCTCATCGCAGTACTACCAAGCGTAAGGCCAGCCCTTACCATCGAGATCCCGTGGTCCACGGCGCATGGCGAGTAGAAGGCCAACACATGAGCCAAGATCGCGGCAGACGAGGGAGCCACCCACGGTTTGGAACGGCAGAGCTACTTACGATGGACAGAGTTGCGTGCCGTGCCTCTGCCGCGGCCCCCACCACATCACCAGTGGGAGCTCTGATAGAAAGAGTGGGTGGAGTGTTGGAATATAGGGATCGATAGAGATGAAGATAGTGAATTGATTGATTGATGCAACTTCGAAGGAGGAACATTCTCTCTATATACAACGGGCCTGAGGGACTCGCCAGGGGTAAAGGACGGAAGACTGTCTCGCGAGCCGGCGCTCGGGAGACTCGGGCAGCTGTCATCTCCGGACGTGCTGGCTCCGGTCCGTCATCTCCGGACGCCGTCTCTTGTCCGTCATCTCCAGACGCCCATTATTCTGACACGGAGGAACGGCAATAGGCAGGAGGCCGGACCCCTCTGTGAGGAAGTGGAGATCCTGAGGGCGGAGATGCGTAACGAGATGCAAATGGGTAGTGCCGGTCACCGTACGGGGGCCCCCTAGTCGACGGCAGGTGCAGCCAGGTGGAATCCACCAGACCTCGTCTCCACTACAGATATGGGATGGCTGGTTCTAGCTACGGAAGAGACGGCCAGCTAGGGGTCGGGATGGGAGCTCAGGAAGCTGGGAGACGCGAGCAGTGCGGAGGCTACGGAGCTGGGTGTCGCGGGGAAATTGGGTGGCGATGCGTAGCGACAGCTGGCATCCTTTTTTGGGGAGGTGCCTGGGTGGAGTGCATGGCAGAGCTTGCAATTTAGTCCACGGTTCGGACAGCAGACCGTAGAGCGGAATAAAAATAGTGATGCCACAGACTACGTAGGCAGCATTCGTGTGTATTAATAATCAAATCCAGAATACCCTTTAGATATAGAAACAAATAAAAGTGCTGTTGGAAAATAGGGATCGATAGAGATGAAGATAGTGAATTGATTGATTGATGCAACTTCGAGGGAGGAACATTCTCTCCATATAAAACTGGCCTGAGGGACTCGCCAGGGGTAAAGGACGGAAGACTGTAGCTCGAGCCGGCGCTCGGAGACTCGGGCAGCTGTCTCCGGACGCCCATTATTCTGACACTTCCCCCCGTACGTAAGATGCAAAGAAACGCTGGAGAGAAGGAGAAAACGAAACGGCCAGTACATAAACAAACAGCAGCAGGCGGAAAAATATTGAAAAACCCAGTATCCTCAGATGCCTCATTAAAACTCATAACCGTGTAAAAACCTCATGGGAAAACCACGGACATAGGAGAAAGAGTGCATCCACCAAAGAAAGAAAGGAGAGGGAAAGAGAAACTGTTCAACCACCCGCCATGTGCTTCACCGGAAGCTTACTCTGGATAGCAGGCCGATTCCCAGGACGATCCATAAGAAAATCTGCCCATTGTCAGCATTGAGCGAACATAGCAACTCCGTCATAAGGCATGTTCGATTGCTCCGGTATGGGGACGCCGCAACAGCCCCGTATTCCCAAGCGCGCACAGCAATCGTATCTTTGAGAGTGCACGGCAGTTCCGGTGTGTGGTGCCGCAGCCACTACAGCATCACCAAGTCCCTACATCAGCTCCACATCCTTGAGAGTGGACGGCAGCTCCGGAGTGTGGTGCCGCAGCTACTCCAGCATCACCAAGCGTGCACACAGCTCCCCGAGGGCATGCACCAGCTCCGGTGTGGGGCGCCGCAGCTGCTCCGTCATCACCAAGCGCGCACACAGCTCCCCGAGCGCATGCGTCAGCTCCGGTGTGGAGTGCCGCAGCGACTCCGTCATCACCAAGGCGCGCACACAGCTCCGACTCCACGAGAGTGCACGGCAGCTCCGGTGTGGGGTGCCGCAGCAGCTCCAGCATTACCAATCGCGTACAACAGCTCCCCGAGCGCGTGCGTCAGCTCCAGTGTGGGGTGCCGCAGCAACTCCGTCATCACCAAGAGCGCACGCAGCTCCCACAAAGGTTTGTATTTGAAAACGCCGACGATAATATCGACCGATCGTGGTACGGCTCGAAAAGAAAGTGGCAAACGACGGTGGTATCCGAGATCGCTTCGTCGGTTCTGGCCAATTCCTGGCGAACGGCGAGTAGGCTCGAGATGTATTCAACGACCGAATATCGTAAAGGGAGAGTCGTATTCCTGGCCAAGAATTTCCCAGACGCGGGCTGCAGAATCGATTTCGTTCACGGGAGGACTTAGGATGAAGATTCGAATCGTGGGTTCAACCGATAGGTAGATCGTCGAAGCAGCGCGGTCGTCACATTGATAGTAGTCACGGCCCTAGGCAGTACATAGTGTCAGCGTGCGACCAAATATTTCGTTGCGGGTAACAATCTTGAGGGCACTCAGTAGTAGGGAATGATCTCATGTCGTTCTCCACGAGCGGTATTTTCGGGCGTTGAAAAGGCCGGCGACTACAAACGTGACGAGTTGTCTGGTTGATTCCGACCATCTTGGCGATGTCGCCAGACGCGACGCGGCTTCAAAAGTTCAGGCTTAAAAATCGAGAGAGCAGGGATGAGACGCCGAAGCGAGGCGCAAAACGGCAGGTACGGCGGGTGCGATTATTGATGGGTAGCCGGATTGGCAGAGCATTCAATCCGGGCTCATAACCTGTTAGAATATAGGGATCGATAGAGATGAAGATAGTGAATTGATTGATTGATGCAACTTCGAAGGAGGAACATTCTCTCTATATACAACGGCCCTGACGGACTCGCCAGGGGTGAAGGACGTAAGACTGTCTCCCGGGCCGGCGCTCGGAGACTCGGGCAGCTGTCATCTCCGGACGTGCGGCCTGCAGTCCTTCATCTCCGGACGCCCATTATTCAGACAACTGCAATGCTGCTCCTCTTCTTCTAAACTCTCCTCATCACCCCTGTGTACACTTGGCCCTCGCTAGTCTGCCTCATCTCACCACTTCTTCATCACGCGGGTCGATGTGCCCGAATATCTAGATTCCGGAGGTCATACCAACGGTTTCCACCGGTTCGCACGCCCAGTCTTACCACCCTTCGGCTGGGCATCTCGATCGGTGTGGGTCCGGTGGGCAGTCGATGCAGTGGGGGTATTGGTGCTCTGTACCAGTGAGCTGATTGACCAAACCGATACCCATGCCGTGGTGAGCAAACATGTGGTGGAGAGCGAGGTGATAGGAGTGGCTGTAGCGAGAGAGTGAGCCCTTTAGGGCCTGAGAAGTGTGGGTCGCGGGTGCCTTCCTGTGGGGCTGCACAACCAAACAGCGGTAGGAAAACATGGCGTGGAGAGGGAAGTATGGTTGTAGCGATCAGCCTCCCGCTCGGCCGACAAAGATGAATGGCGTAGCAGAATATGCAGCCGGAAACCATGTAGCAACACTTAGGCTAACACTGTAGCACCTAAGCGTGTGGTGGTGGAGGAGACTGCAGTAACTAGGGAAGAAGACTGTAGGTGGTGAGCAGCCAAGATTGGCAGAGCCTATGATGTGTGAGATGGTGGGTGCCACAACGTGAGACAGGGGAGGCAAACCGAAGTAGATGCTGTGGGGAGCAAAAATGACGTGGAGAGGGCGGCGCGAGTCGAAGAAATAACCATGAGCCACACGCTTGGCCGTGTGAGGTGGCCGGTGACAGGGAGTCAGCCCTCACGGCGATGCCTGGGGTCGCGACTTTGAGGCGGTTGACTTTCGGGAGCTGGTAGGAATGGGGTAAAGGCCTGTGGTGGCCGCAACGTGTGCAGATAGCTCGAGGCGTTGCTCGCTCTCGCGTTGTTGCTGCTGGTGCTCCGCTCCTGGTGGCATCTGCGGGCCGCAGCGGGTGCAGATAGCTCGAGGCGTTGCTCCCCCGGGCGGTGTTCCTGCCGCTGCTCCGCTCCTGCGATCCGTCGGGAGGCATGGTAATCGAGCTGGTACCGTCGTGGTGAACCGTTTGACAATAGATGCCGATTCCGCGGTGGTGAAACATGCGGTACCGGCGGACGAGCAGGCGGTAGTAACAAGGGAAGGAGCCCGTAATCGCCGAGAACATGCACGGCAGAGGGTGCAGCAGCAGTGGGATGAACCCAAGGAGGCGCCGCTACGGTGGTGAGCAACACATGGATCCAGTGAGCAGTGGGTGGTGCGTGCAGTGGTTTGGGTGTTTGTAGCAAACTGCCAAGGCGGTACGGTCGAGTGAGTGTGAGTCAGTGGCCGTCGCGGGGGACTGCAAATGGAGGTGACAACACAAACTGGCAGTGGTGGTAGGAGCTGTCGCAGGTGTGAGGTTCACTGCAGCAGTTGTAACAGAAAACCGTTTGGGAACGGCGATGTCGACACCGCGACGTGCAACCGGGTGGTGTTTTAGACCGACCAGGCGGTCGTAACTGGGGAAGAAGCCTGTAATTACTGAGGGTGAATGTGGAAGAAGGCTCCGCAGCAGTGTAGAGAGTGACGACCGTCTCGCCGATGCCGAGGCACACAACTATGTGTTGGTGGTGGAGAACCTTGTTGTAGTATCTGGGGCGGAATCCCGTAATCGCCGAGGGTACGCGGAGGAAGGTTCCGTAGCAGGGAACAGAGTAGCAACCGTCTTGCTGATGCTATGGCACGCAACCGTGCGGGTGGATGATAGTTGTGTTGGCGGAAAGGCGTGTGACCGCCGAGGAAGTGAGGCAGAAGGTGCCACAGCAGTGAACCATTTGGCAATGCCGGTGCCGATGCTTTGGAGGAGAGAGATGTGGCGGAGACGGAGGTAATAGTAGTTGCGCTAAACCGCGCTCTCGTTCAACGGGGGTGTTTGACGTAGAGGGTGCCGTTGTAGGGCAACATTTGGTGAAACAGATGCCGATGCCATGGTGAGCAAATCGGAGGGCGTTGGCAGGGGTGGTAGTGGCGAGTAACTAAGATTGACAGATCCTATGACGTGTGAGATGGTGGGTGTCATAGCGGGAGACGGGGCAGGCAAACCGAAACTGAGGCTGCGGGTGCAGGGCGCGGGTCGTGGAAGTAGCGATGATCCACATGCTCGGCCGATACAAAAGTGTGAGGTAGCAAATTCCGACTTCGTTGGAAGGGGGTCAACCCTTACGCCGATGCTCGGGGTTGTGACATTGAGGTGGTGGACTACCGAGAGCCGGTAAGAACAGGGAAACGGACCGTCACCGCTGCTGAATTGTAATGCCGCGGGTGCCATAGCGGTGATCGGTTTAACATCGGACGCGGATTCCACTGTGGGCAAACATGCGGGGCAGGAAGACGAGCAGTTGGTAGTAACTTGGGGAGCAGCCCGCAATCGGCGTGGACGTGTAGGGTTTAGGCTATTGTAGCTGTGGAATGGGAATCCAAGAAGGCGTCAATGCGGTGCCGGGCAACCACATGGTGGGGTGAGTGGTTGTAGTGGTTGCAAAGATCGAAGCCCGAACGCAACTAGGAAATATCAGTCTATGGCTGCCGTTGCGGGGGACTGCATGAGGAAACGGGAGGCGGGCAAACCTGACGGTTACTTCGAACTGGCAGTGGCGGTAGTAGCATGGGATCCTGCTGGAGGTTCGAGGTACATCGCATGTGCTGCAGAGTGGCTATCTGGTGTGGAGACTTGATGTGGACTCGGCCAGCATACGCAAATGGAGACCCTCATCAATAGTCGTGGAGCCATGGCGGGCTGTTGCCCGTGTTCGCTATAATGGCGGGCTGTTGCCCGTGTTCGCTATAATCTCGGCAGGGTAACTGACGCGAAATAAAACTGGTGTCGCCCGCTACATTATCACCACCTTAACATCATTCAACACCTCAACCACCCTACAGACCTGACGGCCATACATTTGTTTCATCACTGATTTGTCTCGGCGTTGAGGCTTGCGCAGTCAAACCAGGGTCTAGACTCGGGGGGCGATGCTGAGGCTGGTCGAAGCTTTTTTTTTTTTTGTTTATCCATTACTCGCATGCGACCTATGGAGATCATGGCGGGAATATATACAGTCCGTTTCCTGTCCGCTGTCCGCGCAGTGGTGGCTCGTTGCTAGCACCTCTTTTGCCCTCCGCCCAGGCCTGTCCCAAGAAGCAGCGATGCATCGCACCAAGGAGATCACAAAGGGAAAAACAAAATGAGAAAAGCGAGCGAGTACGACGAAGGAAAGGACGAAGGAAAGAACACCGCCTACGCCGTCCCTGCGGACGCCATGAAGTCGGGTGTAGGCGGGAGCAGCAGTGATTCCTCCCCGCCCCCCTGCTTCTCGGCCCCCCGCTCCCTGCTCCTCCATCTACTCCCGCACCTTCAGTTCCGACACCGCGCTCACCGCGTCCTCCTCTGCCTCATCCGGCTCCCGCTTTCCCAGATCCGTTGAGGAGAGGAAGTCCAGTACCACCCGGCTGCACCTAGCATCTGCCAGAAGATCTCGAACCGTCCACTGCCTCTTCCCCCTCCCCCCCGCATCCATCTGCACCTCGACCCACAGAATCTTCTGCTGCATCTTCCGCCTTGAAGAGGTGATCCCGAGTCTGGTTCCTGCAGCGTCACCACCACCACTGTGGGGTGGTCCGGTTCGTCGTCCAGTGGAGGTACTGCCCGGACAGGCAATGCCCCGTCTTCAGCTGGCAGAACCGCGAGGCGAGCCTCTTGCTGCTGCCAGTAACCGCGCCGTCCGGCTTTTGACTCGTCGTCATCTTGTACTTCTTCTGGAGGTCCGGCCTACAGCCCACTGGCGTGCCTCCGCCCACTTCTTCTCCGACATGTCGCGCTTGAGTTTGGCATGAGACCGCGGGAGAGGCATCGCTCGCACGCGGCCGATCGAAGCGGGGCGACGAGGCGGTAATCGAGTCTTCAAGAGTATCATAAAATTCCGTTCTCGCATTACCAGAAGGCCAGGTGGTCCTCCAGCCGCGCGATCAACTCGCCTACTACCCTCTGGCTCCTGGTCACAGCATGAGACCAGTCAGTGGTCAATCCGGTATGTTATCACGGACTACTTCTCGCTACAACTTCCCCACTGACTACCATGAGGGCGATAGATATACAAATAGGCCGCAGCAAAGTTCCGACCCCCGTACGATCGCCAAAAACTTTCACTCCACTCTGCCCTCTAGGCCATGCTAGAGCGGGAGCTGTCACAATAATGGGCGACCGCAGCTGACTGGCCGGACACAACCCTACAAGACAGCTGCCTGAGTCTCTGAGCATCTGCTCGTGCGAGTCAGGGCAACGCCTAGATGTGGCAACGCTTCTGGAGCAAGAGGCCATTGCGAGGGCTTAGGCAGTGAACACCCCACTATTAAGCATCGACTCGAGAGCGAGCCTTCGGACACCCTATGTTCACGGATGGCTTGCGACTGGAAGATACTGCCGTGGGCTACCCAATTGTGTGGTATAACGGCCAATCCTGGGGGGTTCTCAAGACACAGGTTTGGCTACAACCAGGAGGCATCCGGCGCGCTTGACCGCCGCCCTTCCCAGGGCTCTGGTGACGGCTTTGTCACGACGGATGACTCCGGGACGGGGCGAGGTGTTTGCCGACGCGCCGGCAGCCATCAGACCGATGGCGTCAGAAGAGACAGGCCCCAGCCAGTGATACGCGCTCCACGCAGTGAAGCTCATCGCAGTACTCCCAAGCGAAAGACCAGCCATTACCATCGAGATCCCGTCGTCTGGGGCGCACGTTGAGTAGAAGGATAACGGGTGAGCCAAGGTCGTGACAGAGGAGGGAGACACCCACGGTTAGGAACAGCAGAGCTACCTAGGCTGCGCTGAGTTGCGTGCGGTGCCTCTGCCGGGACCTGTCCACATCACCGGTGGGAGACCTGAAAGAATGAGTGGGCGGAGGAACGGCAATAGGAAGGAGGCTGGACCCCTCCAGCAAGCAGTGAGGATCGTGTGGGCAAAGGTGCGCAAGGAGATGCGAATCGAAAGTGATAGGTCACCGTCCAGGGGCCCCCTAGTCGACGCGAGGTGCAGCCTGGTGGAAGGCATCAGACCTCGTCTCCAGTACAGTTATGGTATGGCTGGTTCCAGCTAAGGAAGAGGCTGCGGGCTAGGGGTCGGGATGGGAGCTCAGGATGCTGGGAGAGGCAAACAATGCGGAGGCTACGGAGCTGGGTGTCGCGGGGAAATTGGGTGGTGATGCATAGCTACAGCTGTTCCTATCCATGTCCACTTTTGTATTATCTAGGATGAAAATGAAGGGGCGGAATGCGATTACCTTCCTTTGTGATTTTCTTCGTGCACGTAGTATCTTTTTTTTTTGGCAGGTGCCTGGGTGGAGTGCATGGGAGAGCTTGCAACTAGGTCCACGGTTCGGACAGCAGACCGGAAAGCTGAATAAAAATAGTGACGCCACAGTCTAGGTAGGCAGCATGCATGTGTATTAATAAACAAATGCAGAATCCCCTTTAAATACAGAAACAAATAAAACTGCAATGCTACTCCTCTTCTTCTAAACTCTCCTCATAACCCCAGTGTACACTTGACCCTCGCTAGTCTGCCTCATCTCACCACTTCTTCAGCACGCGGGTCGATGTGCCCGAATATCTAGATTCCGGAGGTCATACCAACGGTTTCCACCAGTTCGCACGCCCAGTCTTACCACCCTTCGGCTGGGCATCGCGATCGGTGTGGGTCCGGTGGGCAGTCGATGCAGTGGGGGTATTGGTGCTCTGTACCAGTGAACTGATTGACCAAACCGATACCCATGCCGTGGTGAGCAAACATGTGGTGGAGAGCGAGGTGATAGGAGTGGCTGTAGCGAGAGAGTGAGACCTTTACGGCCTGAGAAGTGTGGGTCGCGGGTGCCTTCCCGTGGGGCTGCACAACCAAACGGCGGTAGGAAAACATGGTGTGGAGAGGCACGTAGCGGTGGTGGCTGCCTCCATATGGGGCTGCACAAGCAAACAGCGGTACGCAAACACGGCGAGGAGAGGGAAGTATGGTTGTAGCGATCAGCCTCGCGCTCGGCCGACAAGGATGAATGTCGTAGTAGAATATGCAGCCGGAAACCATGTAGCAACACTTAGGCTAACACTGTAGCACACAAACGTGTGGTGGTGGAGGAGACTGCAGTAACTAGGGAAGAAGACTGTAGGTGGTGAGCAGCCAAGATTGGTAGAGCCTATGATGTGTGAGATGGTGGGTGCCAAAACGTGAGTCAGGGGAGGCAAACCAAAGTAGATGCTGTGGGGAGCAAGCATGACGTGGAGAGGCCGGCCCCAGTCGAGGAAATAACGATGAGCCACACGCTTGGCCGGGTGAGGTGGCCGGTGACAGCGAGTCAGCCCTCATGGCCATGCCTGGGGTTGCGACCTTGAGGCGGTTCACTTTCGGGAGCTGGTAGGAATAGGGGGAAAGGCCTGTGGTGGCCGCAGCGAGTGCAGATAGCTCGAGGCGTTGCTCACTCTCGCGTTGTTGCTGCTGGTGCGCCGCTCCTGCAGGCCTCTGCTGGCCGCAGCGGGTGCAGATAGCTGCCTTCCCGTGGGGCTGCACAACCAACCAGCGGTAGGATAACAAGGTGTGGAGAGGCACGTAGCGGTCGTGGATGCCTCCATCAGCGGCGGCACAAGCAAACAGCTGTAGGCAAACATGGCGTGGAGAGGGAAGTATGGTTGTAGCGATCAGCCTCGCGCTCGGCCGACAAGGATGAATGGCGTAGCAGAATATGCAGCCGGAAAACGTGTAGCAACACTTTGGCTAACACTGTAGCGCACAATCGTGTGGTGGTGGAGGAGACTGTAGTAATTAGGGGAGAAGACTGAAGTCGCCGGGGGCGCATGCGGAAGAAGGTTCCGCGGCAGCGAGCAGAGTGGTAGCCGTCTCGCCGATGCAGTCGCACACAACTGTGTGGTGGTGGAGTAGAAGCTGGCCGTTGTAACTAGGGAAGAAGCCCGTAATTACGAAGGGTGTATGCGGAAGAATGTTCCGCAGCAGGGAACAGAGTGGCAACCGTGTTGCCGATGCTCTGAGACGCAGCCGCACGGCGGTGGAGGAGGAGCAGTTGTGGCGGTGGAAAGGCGTGTGGCCGCAGAGGAAGTATGAGGCAGAAAGTGCCGTAGCGGTGTTCCATTTGGCAATGTCGGTCCCGGTACCCCGGAGGGGAGAGATGTGGCGGAGACGGAGGTGGTAGTGCTACTAGTCGCGATGAACCACGCCCTCGTTCAACGGGGGTGTTTGACGTAGAGGGTGCCGTTGTAGGAGAACATTTGGTGAACCGATGCCGATGCCATGGTGAGCATATCGGGCAAAGGAGGTGGCAGGGTGGTGGTGGTAAGCAGCCAAGATTGGCAGAGCCTATGATGTGTGAGATGGTGGGTGCCACAACGTGGTCAGGGGAGGCAAACCGAAGTAGATGCTGTGGGGAGCAAAAATGACGTGGAGAGGGCGGCGCGAGTCGAGGAAATAACGATGAGCCACACGCTTGGCCGTGTGAGGTGGCCGGTGACAGGGAGTCAGCCCTCACGGCGATGCCTGGGGTCGCGACTTTGGGGCGGTTGACTTTCGGGAGCTGGTAGGAATGGGGGAAAGGCATGTGGTGGCCGCAACGTGTGCAGATAGCTCGCGGCGTTGCTCGCTCTCGCGTTGCTGCTGCTGGTGGTCCGCTCCTGGTGGCCTCTGCGGGCCGCAGCGGGTGCAGATAGCTCGAGGCGTTGCTCCCCCGGGCGGTGTTCCTGCCGCTGCTCCGCTCCTGCGATCCGTCGGGAGGAATGGTAATGGAGCTGGTGCCGTCGTGGTGAACCGTTTGCCAATAGATGCCGATTCCGCGGTGGTGAAACATGCGGTAGCGGCGGACGAGCAGGCGGTAGTAACTAGGGGAGGAGTCCGTAATCGCCGAGAACGTGCAGGGCAGAGGGTGCAGCAGCAGTGGGATGAACCCAAGGAGGCGCCGCTGCGGTGGTGAGCAACACATGGATCCAGTGAGCAGTGGGTGGTGCGTGCAGTGGGTTGGGTGTTTGTAGCAAACTGCGAAGGCGGTATGGTCGAGTGAGTGTATCAGTGGCCGTCGCGGGGGACTGCAAATGGAGGTGTGTCGAGGAGGAACACAAACTGGCAGTGGTGGCAGGAGCTGCCGCAGGTGTGAGGTACACTGCAGGAGCAGTAACAGAGAACCGTTTGAGAACGGCGATGCCGATACCGTGGCGCGAAACGGCGGCGCGGCGGGGGATGACGATGTGGTAGTAACGGGGATGACAATGTGGTAGTAACGGGGATGGACCCCGTCGCTACGCGGCAGCTGAGGCCGTATGCGCCGTGTACGTGGCTGCTGTCGGTCGGGGCTGTTCCGTCACACAGGTGGCGCGCACACAAGAGGTGTAGCACGAGGGGGTGGTAGGAGCGATCAGCCACGCTCGCGACCGACGGAAGTGCAGGGGAGCGGCAGCAGCGGGGGCTGCATGAGGGAGGAAGCGGGACGAAAGAGGTGCGGGGAAAGACGTGCGAGGAAGAGGTGGCGGGCAAACGCGGGGTCGAGCGGCGAGTTGACGGGACGGTGTGGCGCGCTCGGAAGTGTGTGCAGAGGTTGGTCGCGACTGGGCTGCCAAGCCGGGTGTTTGCTTGTCAGTGGTTGGGCGTGTGAGGCGGGGGCGACAAACGGTTTGCTGCACATCGCGGTCAAACCGCGCTGTTTGCTCGCAGCAGGATGCAAACACGTGGCTGCCGGATAAGCAGGTTTTGTGCTCCCTCCATTCCTCGTTTCGTGGATGCACTATTTCTTCGCGGCCAGTGCGTTTCCCACGCGGTGTATTACCGTCTCACGTCTGATGATACTGGATGTTCAATGTCCCTTCTCCTCTGCTGCTGTCATCGCTGATGGCAGTTGCTTTTCACTTTCTCCTCTGTTTTTTATTAGTTAAACCTACCCGCATTTCACCTACATAGATCATGTCTATCTTCCTCCCCTGCGTTCCTTTGCAACTTCTGTGCGTCGCCCTGGCGAGTTTCTGGCGCCGATTGTATCTACAAAGAGTGAATGTTCTGCCGTCGATAATGTATCGTCCATCAATTCACTATCTCTAATACATCGCCTGATTCGATCCTCCCGGAAGAGACCCACTCCGAGCCAGTCAATCCTGCAGATTTGAGACGGTAGGCGACGTGCGTAACAAAGCACAAGTGGGTTTCTTTGTCCGCTCCCTTGGTTGTAATCCCTTTTACCACAGTACTCGTTTTGGCGCCCGCTGCTGTTCGAATCCCGCGATGTAGTCCACTGTCCGGGATATCTAACCCATCGCACTTCTTAAATTCCATCCGAAGGGATCCTCCTGCTGAGATACTGGTAGGTCCTTTGTTGATGTCCTGCTCGACGCGTGACTCGATTCCGGTAGTCTGCCTGCCGAGGGTACCATCCCCCGGGTGCGGGACCCAAATCCGATCGTATCCGTCCCAAGTTTTGTAACCCTGCGAACCCAAATGCTCCGCCGCCCCTCGTGACATCATTCGGATTTGATGCGCTCGCTTCAATGATGCTGCTACTTCGCTAGACCCAAAACTGAAACGCTGCCAAGATCTTGGGGAACTACCGCACTCCGCTCCCGATTGATTTCGTCACGGCCACTACCTCCGTTGCTGCTCGGTTTCACGTCCGCTGCAACGCTAACCTGTAAAACAGTGGTTGTCGCTTTGCAAGTCCACGCCCAAGCCCTTTGCGTGTCTCACACTGAGCACGGTCACCTGAGTCCATTGGAAAGTCCTTTGTTTCCTCCCTATTTTTGCGTTGCAATCAGCAAAACCCTTTGCTTTGTCCAAAGTCTCTTTGTTTGTTCGTGGGCGCGGACGAGCTGCTGGTGGGTGCGACTCTACCTACCTCCTATTTTTGGTCTTGGATACAAGAGGAGAAGAGGTTAAAGTTAAGGCGGTGAAACAAGATGGAGCCCTAGCACAATAATTTGTCCAGCACGTGCTGGAATGGGGCAAACCCTAAAACAGTCCGGGTGCTCGCTGATGGTGTGACCAATCCAGCGGAATGAGTTTCTCCGAACACCATCACTCTCACCACGCTCGAGTTGTTGTGCTGCGAAGTAAACCAAATCCAGCGGAATGTGAGTTTCTCCGAATGTCATCACTCTCTCATGCGCCCGATCCATGTGACCCTTTCCCATCCCTTCCCACCCCTTTGTCTTATCGCTAGGCTTTGTCTATCTACGTGCAAAGACTGGTGATTCGCCAATGGTAACAGAACACAGCAACCCAACTCAGCCGTGTATAAATGGCATTGAACCGCTCCGCGGGATTCCAACCAAAAAAGCATTCATTCTATCAAACAACGACAACTGGGCACCTACAAAGACAGTAGGGTGGTGCGAAGTCGCCCACATCAGCGGTCGTTGATCCCGCGGGGCTATTCTCACATCGACACCCGGCCGGTCGATACGAAAAAATACCCCCAGCACTTGGGTCGATCCGGCCTGTCGGTATTGGCCAAGGAGAAAACAAACACTGGCTCACGGGAAAAGAAGTGGCTACCCCCAGCTGCACTCATTCGCCATGAAAAGAGGTACGACATTCCTGCGACGAGGTGCAGTGGTATGATTCACGTATTGACCAGTTTGCATAGGGCTCTCCAGTGTATCGACAGGCCGCAGCTGGGCCACTTCGACGTCGGAATTCCTTGTCAATGACATCCCGTCAGCGAGACTGGTGTGGACCGGTGTGATACGAGGATCACTAACCCCTGCCTTTCTGCAACCGGTTGTCGCGGTACTCTCAAGCCTGTCCACAGGCCTCACCTATGTTCATTCGACGTCAGAATGCCCTGCCCCCATCTCGTGGCTAGGGCGCCCTGGACCGGCGATCGTCCTGCATCGGTGGCTGTCGATCAACACTAGAAGAGTGACCGGAGCATTATCCCGTCAGCTCCTCTTCCGTGCCATTGGACGTGGTTGTCTCCAGCCGCCAAATCCGAATGATGGAGGGACGGAAGACTATCGGTCTCCCCCGCTTCGCCGAGTCTCAGGCGATAAGAAGACATCTTCAAACCGGCAGCAAATAACACCAAATCGTCGAGCGCGAAAGGCACAGGTATCCACCACTTGGGAGCAAGGTTACCGCCTCGATTCGACGAGTCTCGATGCCGTCTTCGTTCTCTCAACCCGTACGCCGGAAGGGACAAAGAAGCCGGGGAAGGAGAACAAGACGAATCCCCGTGGCGTCAAGAAGGACGGAATGCCTACCGGGACTGCCAGTATCTATACGATCCTCAAGTTCGCAAACTCAAGAACGCGAGCTCTACAGGCAGAACAGATCCGGTCTTTGATCCGCCAGTCTGAGTGTACTTGTGCCCCTCATTCGTCATTCCGACTGCAGCAGAGAATGATGTCAGTCACCGGGAGGACGCGGACGTGACGGTGGATTCGCCGACGTTCCCGCTCCCGGTACCCTTACAGTTGCCGGCCAAATTTGCGCACCAATGATCAGGACTCCAAGTGGAGGGCACTGTCAGTTCTCTCGCGTGAAGCAGAGCGAGGCCTACAGAAACGATTGACAGAACATCCAGTCTCTGTTGACGGTGGTCCGATGCATACTCTACTAGGAGTGCGGGTGAACGCTCTGAAAGATGCCCCACGCCCTCAGGGAGAGTGGCATCTTCTACTTATCCCACCCGACGACAACGGTCCCTCGACTCGGGCGACTTGGCGTCTGTTGACGGTGGCCCGATGTATGCTCCACTATGGACTCGGGCGACTAGACGAAGAGGTATCCCGACCGATGGATACTGCAAAGAAAACACACCAACATATCCTCGACTCGACAACACAATGGAACTCGCGACGAGTCCGAAGATGTCCTCAACTCGGGAGAAAGGAAACCGCCCCGATTCGACGGGACTAGATACCGCCATCTAGATTGGAGCTCGGATACCCTGCGAAGGAGCCTCGGTAAGCGATGGGAGAACGAATCTCCTTATGGCCGGCGTTCCATCTTCTTATGGCCGGCGTTCCATCTCCTTATGACCGGCATTCCTCACTCCGCCCCCAGCTACGACCCGGACCCTGCGAAGGAGCCTCAGTAAGCGATGGGAGAACGAATCACCTTATGACCGGCATTCCTCACTCCGCCCGCAGCTGCCGAGACCAAGTCGCGGTGTTGCCGACGTATCGGTCGGTCGGGAGGATGACAACACCGTTCGACCATCACAGCTGAGGAGAGGGTGGAAAGCCAATGAAGATATCCCCGTACCGACATCTTACTCTATTGGGCTTCGGTAGCTGGTTCCGTCGTCGCTTCACCGGGCAACAAGATACAGTTACCTTGGTAGCTTGAAGTAACGTTTCACCTCCTGCGGCATCCATGAACTCCTGATGCGGGCACGAAGATATCACCAAATGCCGTCGATGTGAAGTGCCGTTGCGTCGCCGTTTTGCAGTACCAAGTCGTGGTGTTTCCTGATGCGGGCACCAAGATTTCACCAAATGCCGTCGATGTGGTGAAGTGCCGTTGCTTCGCCGTTTTTCAGGCTCAAGTTGCGGTGTTGCCGACGTATCGGTCGGCCGGGAGGATGACGACGCTGTTCGACCATCACAGCTGAGGAGAGGGTGGAAAGCCAATGAAGATATCCCCGTACCGACATTTTGCTCTATTGGGCTTCGGTAGCTGGTTCCGTCGTCGCTTCACCGGGCAACAAGATACAGATACCTTGGTAACTTGAAGTAACGTTTCTCCTCCTACTGCTTTCAAGAACTCCTGATGCGGGCACGAAGATCTCACCACCGTCGATTCGACAAGACTGGGTGCGGCCATCGTCGTTCAACTCGCATCTGCAACCAACGAGTCCGTCCAGAGAGAGGTACACACACAATGTATCCCGGTTGGTTCGACCAGGACAAATTTTACTGGAAGCGTCGTCGGTGTCGAGGATCCAGTGGAGGCAACTAATGATGCCTGGTTCATGAATGGACCAACAACTGGTTGGACAGTGGGAACATTGCACACGACGAATGCGCACATGTTTCTCCGAGGAACCAACTTCGGCGTCACGAATTCGGACGGCATTCACCCAAGGATACCACAAAGCGACGACATAGTATTCGGTCGCGGATCAAAGCTAAGATATTCTCGACTCGGCAGCCGAAAAATTGGTGACTCGGACGGCTCAAAATCTCTTTCTATAGAAGCAGCCCCCGACGTCGATGGACAAGCTGTTTGTGCGCGAGATTGAGAAGAAATTTCCCACCTGCTGGATGACCGGATGAGAGAGCGGGGCAAGCTACGATACCACAAGGCGAAACCTATTCAACAGATGTCGGATCAAGACGAAGACATTCTAGACTCGGCAGCCGAAAATTGGAGACCCAGACGGCTGGACTAGGAGTACACGGCTGCCAATCTCTCTCTTTATCGCAGCAGTGCCTGAATCTCCCACCTGGTGACAAAGCTCCCGATCGCTGGATGTCAAGATGAGGGAGCGGGGCAAGGGTCGGGGCGGGGGCTATTCTCGACTCGGTAGGCGATTGGATAGCGCATCTCCATGACCAAACAAAAAAACAAATCACTCCGACCGCAGCAGTCGAGTTGGCGACCCGGACGACTGGATTAGGAGTTTGAAACCTGTGGAACTGAAGTAAAGTTTCTTGCATCTTGCACATACCCGTCTTATGTCTCCTGCGTCCTGAGGGCACCGGCTCCTCAGCGACGAGAAGAAGCAAATTATTTCTCATGACGACACCATTACCTGCACGGTGGAAAGCACTACTTCATATACCCGGTAACAGTGACGTCCCCTTCCCGACTTCAGCATTCCCTGCGGTCCCTTGGCAGGGAAACATAGTACATTATTCCTCCTGGCGACACCATTTCCTCGACGGTTGCTGCTCTTTCCTTTCTGGCAGTAAATACAACAAATTCCTGGAAACAGCGACGTCCCCTTCCTGACTTCCAGTATTCCCTTCAGTCCCTTGACAGGGCAGTAGAGCACATTATTCCTCCTCACGACACCATCTCCACGACGGCGGCCACGGCTCGTTTCTCCTCGTTAACGATACATCATATCCTTGGTGGCAGCCGCGTCCACCATACTGGACGGCTGCGCAAAGTGCGATCCCCGTACCGATGACAGACACATCACATTCTTTGAATAAGCTGCATCCCCCTCATGCCGACACCGGTCCCTCGACCGCCGAAAGAAGCAAATTATCCCTCCTGACGACAACATTCCCGCGACCCCGCGGTAGAACACTATTTACCCCCCTAGGTGAATCCCTGGTGACAGCCACTCAAGACATGATTTTATCCCTCCTGAAGACACGATTTCATCCCTCCAGAAGACACGATTTCATCCCTCCAGAAGACACGATTTCATCCCTCCGGAAGACACGATTTCATCCCTCCCGAAGACTCTATTTCATCCCTCCTGAAGACTCCATTTCATCCCTGCTGAAGACTCCATTTCATCGACGGTGGCCTCGGGTATTACTGGAGTTTCTTGCTTGTTCCTCCTGACGGCAAACAAAAACAACCACCGGATTCCTCCTCCCGACAGCACCGTTTCCTCGACCGTGGGCGCGAGATAGGTTTATTCCTCCTGCAGGGTGTCTACGCTTCCTCGACTGTCAGTATATTTAGTCTTCCACGACGTCGCTCTCACTGACTGTGCTGCCCGTTGTTTAGCCTTTCTGCGCGGCGTCCCCCCATCATCTCGCTGCAGAATACCGACGTGTCGCTGCTGCTGCAACAGAGGGGTCGGGGGGCGGCCGTACCATCGGTTTCTGTGGCGTTGGTGTGCGCGTCTTCACTGTGGAGCTGTTTTCTTGGTCCCGTTGAGTCTGGCGTCAGTGTTCGGTAGAGAGCAAGGGAGAAATGGACGGAAAGCGGGAGGTGGCATTGTCTTCTCTCGGTCAGCCGGGGTGGACGGGAAAGGATTGCATGTACTGCAGTATAATGCACAGACCTCACGCGTTGGCAACCATGATTGTTCACGAGCCGGAGTGATTCAGATCTCACGAAGGCACAGATGTGGAGCAAACATTAGAACATTCAACCCTAGAAAACAGAGCGTCGAACCGAGCAAGCCATCCTAGCAAACAACCGTTGAAGCGCGCAGGCAAGACGAACAAACAACCATCGAATCGCGCAAGCCAGGATGAAAAGTAGCCACCCAACGGCGTAAGGCGCCCTGACAAACGACCATCCAACGGCGTATGGCAGCCTGGCAAACGACCATCCAACCGCGTAAGGCAGCCGGACAAACATCCGTCCAAGCAGGCAAGCGACACTGACAGACAACCGGCCAACAAAGCAAGCAAGCACGATAAACAACCACCACAACCACCTCGCAGCGCAAGGCATCCTGACAAACAGCCGTCCAGCGACGCGGACGGCCGCAACAAACAGGCGTCCCACCGCGAAGGCGGCACCAACAAAGAGCTGCCAAACCACCCAGGCGCCACCGACAATCAAACGTCCAAGCGCGTAAGCCAGTCTGAGAAACAGCCAGCGAGCCACGCGAGGCAGCCTGACAATAACCAGTCGGCGAAACGTGTATGCCAGACTGACAACCAGCCAGCGAAGCACGTACGCCAGCCTGACAGACACCCACGGGCCCACCGACACATATAAAGCAAACCAAAGATAAACACAAGACCACACGTAAAGACCAAGACCAAACAGCAAAACAGCGAACCAAACACATACGAAAGCCCACGTACCCAGACATATCGCAGACAGCGATAGCGTTATCACCACAAATAAAGAAGTCGCAAACACACCAATATAGGGCAGGCAACAAAAGACCTGGACCGTTGACCAGATGAAACTGGTTGCGGACAGCACAACACATGGTGACAACAGACGGTGACGGGGGCAACGACTACCAGCACGCAACTGGCAGCCGGAACGAAGGCGACCTAAGTCCTGCCGGAATCGGCAGTCTCGAACGACAGTCAGCACCACAAGATAGAAAGCCGCACGAGGACGGCGAAGGCTCACATTCACTCTTGCCGGACCCTGCCGCTCCTCTCCACCTTCCTCGAGTACCCACAGGTTCTCCCACATCTTTCGGACGATCGTACGGTCGGAGTAGCCATCTTCAGTCTCGTCGATCCACCGTTGGATGTACTCGTCCTGGTCACCGTCGCGGCCAAACTGCTCGAAGGCCTCATTGATGGAAACGCGGTCGAAGCCCGGGGGCATGTTATGTGCCTGGAATGCCTGGAAAAAGATCGGAGTCGCATAATGGTAGCGCGTTTGTCCGTCCACATGAGTCCCGATGGCCATCCACTCCTCTCGGTAGGCATTGACCCCGTGCGACACCTCGTTGTTGTATTCCAGGATTTCTCGGCGCCCCGCAAGAACCGTTCGCATGCCGCTGTCATTCGGGTCGACCAGGCGAGGCATATGTTCGTCCTCATCAGAGTTACCGACCTGGGCGAGCGAATGGACCGGGTGACCAACTGCCATATTGGTGAACGGCGTCCGGAGGGGAGACTGGATTGAGGGGCCGGCCCGGGCGACGCCATGCGAAGTACGGCCAAAGCTGACAGTGGGAGAGGAAAGCTGGCTGTTGGATACCTCGGTGACTCGCTGCAGTTGACGCGACGGAGCCGGGCAAGATCCGGAGGCGATACCGGGAGGGTAACTGGATGGGCCATAGATACCAGGCTGCCAATTGGATGAACGGGAAATAGGAGAGTAGCTGTGTGACTCAGCGATACGAGGCATTTGATGGGATTGAATAGAGCTATACCTGCCGGCGATACCGCGATTGTGACTGGACGAGCCGGCGAATGGAGGGTTGTACCCCGATACGCTGGCCATGGGAATCTGTTGGGCGGCCATACTGGACTGGTGGCCGGCGGCGCGTGTCTGGTATCGGGCCTTTCGAGACTGTTTGCGGGTCATGCGACGTTGGTAGTTGGATGGGCCTGTCATAGGGGGCTGGTAGTCCGCCAGCGGAGGCAGGAAACCGACCATGGGGTGCTTGTAGCCGAGCGTGCCCTGGTAACCGGCCATCGGCAGTTGATAACCGGGCATCGGAGGATGCAAACCAGCTCCCAGAGGATTGTAGCCGGACGCCGAAGACTGGTGGATGGCCATGTGAGGATTGTAGCCGGGTGCCGTAGGCTGGTGGATGGCCATGTGAGGGTTGTAGCCGGGCGCCGTAGGCTGGTGGAGGGCCATGTGAGGGTTGTAGCCGGGCCCCAGAGGCTGGTGAATGGCCATGTTAGTGCTGTAACCGGGGGCCGGAGGCTGGTGGATGGCCATGTGAGGGTTGTAGCCGGGCCCCAGAGGCTGGTGAATGGCCGCATTAGTGCTGTAGGCGGGAGCCGGAGGCTGGTGGATGGCCATGTGAGGGTTGTAGCCGGGCGCCAGAGGCTGGTGGATGGCCATGTGAGGGTTGTAGCCGGGGGCCGGAGGCTGGTGGATGGCCATGGGTGAATTGTAGCCGGGCGTGGGAGATTGATGGTTGGCCATGGGAGGATTGTAGCCGGGCGCCGGAGGCTGGTAGCGACCGGTGGGAAGCTGCTGGCCGCACGAGCCGGCCAAGGGAGCCTGGCTGCTGGAGGGAGCCCAGTTGGATTGACGGTAGCTATGAGACTCAGTGATCCGAGGCAGCTGAATGGGGGTGGGGCGGGGATCTCTACCTGGGGGCGGTGCCATGGTTGTAACCAGATGAACCAGCGATAGGAGGCTGGCCGGCCACGGGGTGCTGATAGCTAGATGGGCCTGCCATCGGAGACTGGTAGTCGGAGTGAGCACCGCTTGTTGGCTGGTAGCGAGGTGCCTCCTCGATACGAGGCAGTTGACGGTGCGGAAAAGAACTAGATCCGAAGCCGGTACCAGGCGTGTGGCTGGGTGCGTCGGTCGTGCGATACTGGGAGCTGGAGTAAGCACCGCTGGTGCCACTGTCGCTGGGTACCTCGGTGATGCGGGGCGGCTGACGGGGAGGGATGAAGCCAGCTCCGGCGACGATAGCAAGCTGGTGGGCAAACGGCACGGCAATTTGGTTATAGACAGTTGGCTCGACAGCCGGAGGCAGTTGGTGGGATGGGATGAAGCTGTATCTGGGGGCGAGACCGGGATAGTATCCAGACGGGCCAACGGAACCAGGGTGGTGGTGGCCCGACAGGCGCGGCAGGGGCAGCTGCTGGTAGCTGGAGGGCTCGGCGCTGGGTGGACGGTAGCTGGGCAAGTCAGCGATTAGCGGCGGCGGAGGGGGAGCGGGGGGGCTCTACCTAGGGACGACAGCGGGATTGTAGCTGGGGGAGGCGGGCATGTCCGGCTGGGAGCTGGAGGCAGCACCGTCGGGGTGATTGTAGCTGGGCAGCTCGGGGATGCGCGGCAGTTGATGGGAGGGAAGAAAGCCGAATCTGGGGACGGTCCCAGACGCGTAGCCGGAGGCGCCGTCGACGTGGGGCTGGTATGCGGAGGACGCACCGCCGGGGGAATGGTAGTTAGGCAGCTCCGCGAGGCGGGGCAGCTGACGGGGAGCAGCGACGCCCGCTCCGCCGGCGAGACCGGGCTGGTCGGAGGACGCGCCGGCACCGCGTGGCTGGGAGCTCGAGGGCGGACCGATGGGGGGAAGACGGACGGACGGCGGCTCTTGGGACGACGCAGCGGAGTGAGCAGCAGCAAAGCCCGGCTCGCAGATGGAGGCGACAGGGCCGGCGACGAGCGCGAGGGTGGGGGGAGCTCTGCCGGACGCAGTGGCTCCGCCGGGCTGGAAGCTGGACAGCGCAGCCAGCGCGGGCTCGCAGATGGCAGCGGAGGATGCCGCCACCGACGGAGTGGCAGCGGCGGCGCAGCCGGCAGGAGAGACAGAGCCACTAGCAGCAGCGCTGGCGGAGGCGGGGGACTCGACAGGGGCGACAGACGAGGGAGCCATACTGAGAGCGAGCAGGGGAAGAGTGGGAGCTGGAGGTTGTGAGATTGCGAGAGGGCTGGGGATTGTGAGAGAGCAGGCAGTTGCGGGGAGCGAGGACGAGCAGGAGAAGGATGAGGGAGAGACGGTGCAGAGCTGGGGGGGGGGGGGGGGATATGAAGGCGACGGACAGCGGGACGCAGCAAGCTTCCTCGGCGCAGTCGTCGCACGCACGGGGCGAGGGGGAGGATACTTTTTCCGCTTGATCGTGCGCCTAGACTGCGGTGGCTCGAGCGTATTTTTTGTGCTTAATCATGCTTCTGCTCTGCAGCGGCGGGTGGGGCAGCAGAGCCGACGCTGCTGCGCTGGAGGGGATCCACCGCCGGCTATGGGTCTCGGGGGGCGACGTGTGCCGCTGCGTCGTCGCCGGCGCCAGCCATCGTTTTCCGTCTTATCCGCGGAAGCTCGGAGGCCAGTCCCCAAGGTGTATCGCCAGCGTCCGCCACCCAGCGCACTACTCGCAGCGGCGACGGACAAAGGCAAAAGTTTGCGTGGATTCTGCCCCGCCGTCGGCCGGCCCAGCCCCCCCCACCATTCAGCGAGCCTGGACAGCGCTGGCGACGGGTGGAGCTGCGCAGACTTTTGTGGGTTCAATCGTACTCGCACACGAGAGCACTGGCGGGGCAGAAACGCAGTCGAACACTCGCAGCGCAGCCAAGGTCGGTTGCGGTGTCCGCTGCCGGGGTCCGCCATCACCGTCCGCCACTGCTGTCCGCCATTTACTGCTGTCCGTCATCGCTGTCCGCCATCGATCACTGTCCCCCCTCACTGTCCGCCCTCACTGTCTGCCATCACTGTCTGCCATCACACTCTATCATGGCTGTCTACCATCAGTTGCTGCCATTACTGTCTACCATCACCGTCTACCACCACTGTCTACCATCACCGTCTACCACCACTGACTGCTATCACTCGCTGACATTGCTGCCTGCCATCACTGTCTACCGTCACTGTCCCCCATCACTGACTTCCATCACTAGCTGCCATTGCTGTCCGCCATCACTCTCTTTCATCACCGTCCGCCGTCACTGTCCGCCACCACTGTCCCTCATCACTGACTGCCATCACTCGCTGCCATCACTCGCTGCCATTGTTGTCCGCCATCACTCACTTTCATCACCATCCGCCACCACTGTCCGCCACCACTCTCCCCCGTCACTGACTGCCATCACTCGCTGCCATTGCGGTCCGCCATCACTCTCTTTCATCACCGTCCACCATCACTGTCGACCATCACTGCCCACCATCACTGTCCCTCATACTGTCCCCCATCGATGACTGCCGTGCTGTCCGCCATTGCTGTCCAATTTCCGTTGTCCAACTATGAGTGTCCCCACCCCCCCCCCCCCCCCCCAGGTCGAGCGATCGGCACTGCTAGCATTGTTCGCCACCCGTCCCCTGCTAACTAGCGGGCGCCCAGCGATCGGCACCGCGAGCATTGTCCGCCACCCGCCCCCAGCTAGCGGGCGCCCAGCGATCGTGGCCCACCATCACGGCGCTGTTGCGCGGCCAGAGTATTGTCCCCTTCCGTCGCCTTGGGTCGTCTGACCTCCGTTTCTGTTGCGTAATCGCCCGCGGAAGTCCGAGACCCCCGCCGTCCGCAAATCCGACTCCCCAGCCGTCCCCCACCTCCCCACTGCTGCTGCAGAGCCCGCGCATATAAACCGCGCTCCTCCCGCCTCCATCGTCGCTTTCGCCCACCCGCCATCCTCCTCCTTCCTCCACCACTGCCCAGTAAAATACATTCCAACCCCTGTGAGTCCCCTCAAAATTTCGAATCCCGTGAGCCCCCACCGGTGCGCGTCCAACGCACACTCTCCCGCCCCCCCGCCCACCCCGCCACCGACCCCGGCGCCTCCATCCCCCGTGCCCTCCCCCATCATGCCTCTCTACACTCCCAACCTCTCTCTTATCCGCAGTATTGAAAACTGCAACCTCAACTCCTGGCTGCTCAAGGCCAACCATGACCGCACCATTGCCCTCTGCGCCCTTCAGGACGGCGAAGATCTGACTGCCATCCGCCATTACCACGACATGCGCCGCGTCATGTACGGCTTTTTCACACCAATCGCTGGGTTCGAGCGTCTTTTGGCCCACCGCAGCCCCGCCGTCTTGCACGGTAAGTACGCCACCCTCGAACATGCTCTCAGGGTGTACGAGAAGGCCGTCGAGAGGTCCCGCAGCGACGAGAACACCGTCTTCCAGCCGGTCGACGTCGAGGTGCTCCGCTCCTTCCCGATCTCTGACGTTACCCTCGACGACTACCTCGGCCGCTTGGAGGCCGAGGTCGGAAAAGACACCGATTCTCTCCTACGCGCCTATCAGAGGTCCTCCTGGTACAGCGAGCTGGAGGGCGTCTTGGTGGTTGATCGCGACGAGAAGGACGACAGCGGGGACGAGGAGGTGGAGTCGACTAACGGCAGCCTCTGCACTCCGTCCTCCTCTTCGCAGGGCGCGGGTCCTGCCACCAACGTCACCGCCACGGCCACCGCCACGGCCACCGCCACGGCCACCGCCACGCCCACCGCCGACGAGGAGGCGCTTCTCGACCAGACTGACGGGTTCAGCTGGGTGGATGAGGAAGAACTCGAGCGCGCGGCTGAGGACCTGCGCGCCGTTCATGATCACTTTGCCATGAACGGCTGCCGCGGCAGGAAGAGAATTCGCTAGTGGGATGTCGTGCGAGGGATGGGGCGAGACACACACAGAACTGATACGCGCACTGCTTTACTTTACTTTCTTGTTCATTCATTTTTTCGTTACCGTGCCACAGCTGGGTCTTCTTTCTCTGTCGTAGCTAGCACCTTTGTACAGTATCTGATGAAATGTGTCGCCGTCCACCTGATTGACCCAGTGACTTGAAGTGCTGTCATGCACATCATATATCTATGCTGCCTGTTTGTCTCCGTCCAGATGATTGAGAGGTGGTCGCTATCTTTCCGCTTGACCACTCCTCGCTCCGTGCGTCGCTCCAAGCCGGCCGTGGCTTCAGCAGGCGCCTCTCCGCCGGCTGCGGCTTGGGGAGGCTTGTCTGTCAGCTGGCGGTGGATTGCGGGGGCCTCACCCCCAGCAGGCTACGGCTTCGGCAGACGTCTCACCACATCCACGTGTTAAGCCCACACTTTTTTTTTTGATTCTCCGTTCACATGCGACTGGAAAACATCGCAAGACTCACTCCAGCTCTGCCTCTACTGTGTCGCCGCCCGCCTCCCCCCCCCCCAAATGCGACTGGAGACAATTGCAAGACCGCGCACCTTCTTTTTCTTCTTTTCCTTGCTCCTTCTTCGGCTACCACCGAAGAACATCACACGACTTGCTGACCTCTTTTTTTTTCGTTGATTGATTTCTTGTTGACAAGCAACTGGAGAACATGGAGGACTCAGAAAACACCCGGTTTTTTTTTTATATTCGTTGTGCACATCGTTTTTGTTTTTTGATTAAATCCTTGTTCACTGTATGTTAAGTTGAAGTGGGAGTACACAAAACGGTATTTCCCTCGTATGGAAACACGAAAAACAGGTATTTTCATCGTATTGATACCGTATGCGCACCATTTTTGTCCAAGATGTGATAGCACTACCACAATTTTTGCCCTCCCCTCCAATACAGCACATACAAGTGAAGAACCCCGCAAGACCACTCCAGCTCTGCGGTTACTGTCTCATCCCCCCCCCCCCCCTCCCCCGCCCGCAATGCGACAGAGGACAATCGCAAGACCGCACACCTTCTGTTTCTTTTATTCCTTGTTTCACACGACTTGCCCACCTTTTTTTTTTTCGTTGATTGATTTCTTGTTCACATGCAACTGGAGTGCATCGCAGGACTCCGAGAACACCGGGTTTTTTCCTTATTCATTGTCCACATAGTTTTCGTTTTTTGATTTGTTTCCGGTCCACTCGCAATTGCATGACCGCCCACCCTTTTTTCTGCTCTTGAACGGCTTGCCGGCCATTTTTTTTCTTTCCATCCCTTGTTTCACATGACCTGCCCACCTTTTTTATTCCATCGTGAATTGATTTCTTGTTGACGTTCAACTGGAGAACATCGCTGGACTCAGAAAACACCAGAGTTTATTTTAATTCATTGCGGACATCGTTTTCGTTTTTTTGATTTATTCCTTCTTCACATACACCTCGAAAGACTTACTCCAGCACCGCTGTTTCTGACTTGCCGCCCACCTCCCCCACCCCCAATGCGACTGAAGACAATCGCAAGACCGTACCCCTCGTTAGTCTTCTATTCCTTGTTTCACACGACTTACTGATGTTTTTTTCTATTGTTTGATTTCTTGTTGGGATGCATCTGGAGAAAAGCGCAGGATTCAGAAAACACCACTTTTTTTTTCATTCATTCTACAGATTGTTTTCATTTTTATTTATTTGTTCCTTGTCCACATACACCTCACAATACCACTCCAGCTCGTTGGTACTGTCTCCCCACGCGGCTTCGACCCACGCCGCCGCCCCCCAACGCGATCGAAGAACATGGCAATACTGCTCTTTGTTTTTATTTTGTTTTATTTATTTCTTTTTCACATGCGACTGGGGGAACGCCGCAAGACTCCGCGGAACACATCATTTTTTTTCCCCTGGATTTCTTGTTTGCTGGCGACCAACAAAACCGCGATTCCCAAAGCACAGCGGTTTTTTCCCCATTCGTGTCCACATGGAGCCTAGCCTTTTCTCCCTTACTTCAGTGGTCACACGCAACCTTCGTAGAACGTGGCGAGTCTCGATGCCAGTGTCTCGGTGACTGTCGGGGGTGCACCTTTCTTTCCACTTCGACTCGTAGCGCCCTTCCGACGGGTTTTGCAGCCGTGCGCCATTCTTTCCGAGTCCGAATCCGCCCCTCCCTGCCCATCGGCGTCCTGCATGGCCCACGAGCGCCGTGCGTTACTGCAGTTTGCGCCGCTCTTGAGATGCCGATTGTCGTGCGCCGAAACGATTCGCGCCTCACTGCGACGATCCTCCCGGTAAGGTTCTACCAGACTTGAAGTTTACTTTCATAAAAATATACACGATGCCACTGTTCGGTGAGAAGGAGCCGCGCACCCTGCCGACTTGCCCACCGTTTTCTTCTCTTCTATTCCTTGTTTCCCACGACTTGCCGATCTTTTTTTTTCGTTGATTGATTTCTTGCTGGCATGCAAATGGACAATAGCGCAGTGCTCAGAGAACACCGGTTTTGTTTTTATTCATTGTGCACATCGTTTTCGTTTTTTGATTTATTCCTTGTTCAGCGTATGTTTAGTTGAAGGGGGCGTACAAAAAAAGGTATTTCCCGCTAAACGCATGTCACTATCGTATGGAAACACGAAAAACAGGTATTTTCGTCGTATTGATACCGTATCCGAACCATTTTTGTCCAAGATGTGATAGCACTACCACAATTTTTGCCCTCCCCTCCAATACAGCAGCTACAACTGATGAACCTCGCAAGACCACTCCAGCACTGCTGTTTCTGACTCGCCGCCCCCCCCCCCCCATCGCCCACCCCCCAAATGCGACCGCAGACAATCGCAAGACCGCGCCGATTCTTGTTCTTGTTTCGCACGACTTGCCGCCCTTTTTTTTCCTTAATTGATTTTTCGTTGGATGCAACTGGAGTACATCGCAGGACTCCGAGAACACCGGGTTTTTTTTCTTATTCATTGTCCACATCGTTTTCGTTTTTTGATTTATTTCTGGTTCACTTGCAATTGGAAGACCGCCCACCTTTTTTTCGAAGATTGATTTCTTGTCGTTGAACTGGAGAACATTGCTGGACTCAGAAAATACCAGTTTTTTTTTTTAATTCATTGTGCACATTGCTTTCGTTATTTGATTTATTCCTCGTTCACATACACCTCGCAAGACTCACTCCAGCTCTGCTGTTTCTGTCTCGCCGCTGCCTCCCCCCCCCTTACCCCACCCCCCCGATGCCACTGAAGACAATTGCAAGACCGCATCCCTTGTTTTCTTCTCTTCCTTGTTTCCCACGACTTGCCGATCATTTTTTTTCGTTCATTGATTTCTTGTTGGCACGCAAGCGGAGAACAGCGCAGGTCTCGGAAAGCACCACTTTTTTTTCATTCATTGTGCTGATCATTTTCTTTTTTTTATTTATTCCTTGTGCACATACACCTCGCAATACCACTCCAGCTCGCTGGTACTGTCTCGCCACGCGGCGTCGTGCCCCGCCGCCGCCCCCAACGCGATTGAAGAACACTGCACTCCGTTTTTATTTTGTTTCATTTATTTCTTGTTCACGTGCGACTCGGGGAATGTCGTAAGACTCGGCGGAACACATCATTTTTTTTCCCCATGGATTTCTTGTTTGCTGGCGACCAACAAAACCGCGATTCCCAAAGCACAGCGGTTTTTTCCCCATTCATGTCCCATGGAGCCTAGCTTTTTCTCCCTTAATTCAGTGGTCACACGCAACCTTCGTAGAACGTGGCGAGACTCGATGCCAATGTCTCGGTGACTGTCGGAGGGGTGCACCTTTCTTTCCACTTCGACTTGTAGCGCCCTTCCGACGGGTTTTGCAGCCGTGCGCCATTCTTTCCGAGTCCGAATCCGCCCCTCCCTGCCCATCGGCGTCCTGCATGGCCCACGAGCGCCGTGCGTTACTGCAGTTTGCGCCGCTCTTGAGATGCCGATTGTCGTGCGCCGAAACGATGGGCGCCCCACTGCGACGATCCTCCGGTAAGGTTCTACCAGACTTGAAGGTTATTTCCATACAATACACGATGCCACTGTTCTGTGAGATGGAGCCACTCACCGTGCCGACTTGCCTACCTTTGCATTCGCGCGGATCTCGATACCGCTGCCTGGCCTGCCTCGTAAAGGATCCTAGCTGACCGGTGCTTTCTCACCTATCCGCTGGCGGTGACTTTTCCCCATTCCTGCGAGCCGGCGACCGTACAGCCTTACAAGCCGATACCGTCCACGCAACGTGCAGTACACATCCTTTCCAGCCGACGCATCCATGCTAGCAGATACATCCTTGCCCGCAGAGACATCCTTCCTGGCGGCACTCGTTATCGGCGCGTGCCCCCCTCCACCCCCCTTCGCCTAGTCTTGCACATGCGAAATGTCACCCCCCCTCCCACCCATGGATACTGTAACCCAGAAAAGAGAGTAGTCCGCAACCAAGGGGAGAAACGTTACCGGTCCTGTATGAGAACCGCTACCGGTCCTGTATGAGAACCGCTACCGGCCCTGTATGTGAACCGTTACCGGTCCTGTATGGCGTGGGTACAAACAGCAGTAGTTCCGTGTCGCGCCGCGTTTTTTTTGCCTTTGCTTCACTCATGCACGTCATCGAGGCCGTGGCGGGTCGCGATGTACTGTCTCACCGGGTTCGTAGCCGCGAAATGGAGGGGGGTGTTATCGTTCCAAATTCCCGGATGCGACGGCAACAAGGACAAAACAGTCCATGCTTCTCTCCGAATCATGCCACTCAAGCCAGCTTCCTCATCCGTCGGTGGCAAAAGACTCGTGTCGGCTGCTCCATCCATCCGTACCAAGAGACTCGACATTTCCAATTAGGGATGTCAAATTACCGTAAAGTCTGAGGCGTGACGGTAAAGTGTCACGTAAAGTTGCAAACGCTTGGCGGCTGACATGGGTGGCCGCGGGGGCACTGGAGCCGGAAGGTAAGTGGGGAGGTAAGGAGGAAGTAAGGAGTAGATAGCGCCTCGAGTGGAGTGAGGAGGGGTAAAAAAAGGCGGGGGACATCGATAAAAAGGAGGGAAACCTTTCGAAGAACCTGTTCTGCAAAGAACCTGAATCTCTTCCCAAAGCAAGAAAAATCTATTCTCCAACCCGAAGAATCTGATATTCCAAGAAGAAGAATCTGATCCTCCCCAAAATGCCGAACGCTAAAATGGATCGCGAGGTCGCTGCAGCGTTCTCCAGGGCGAAAAAGGCTGGATTTAAGGTATGTTCTCCAGTGGTGCTCTGCTGCCGTTCCCCGCAAATCAAAGTCTCATGAATTGAATTTTAGTGTCCACGAATGAGTTGTAATTATTGCGGCGTGGAGTATGCCCAGAATACTACACGCCAGCACCGTCATCTGCGGAGATGTGCACCATACCAACAGGCGGTCAGCGACCGGGCGAAATCCGACGCTGTCGCCGGTGGGGCGGGGGCGGCTTCAAGTTCCGCTCAGTCAACGGTCGCCGGAGGAGCCGTCGCGGGCGGTTCTTATTCCCAGACGCAGGAACCGGTTGCCGGAGGAGCCGTCGCCGGCGGTTCTTCATCGCAGACGCTAGAAACAGTTGCCGCAGGAGCTGGCACAGCCGTTTCTTCTTCCGAGATGAGTGAAATGGTCGCCGCAGGAGGTGTTGCAGAGCTGCCCTCTTCCGAGGCGCAGGAAATCGCTCCCGCAGAAGGTGACATGGACGTGTCTTTTGAGGAGATGATGGAAATCGTTGCCGGAGGACGTGAAACGGACGTAACGTCTTCCGCGATGGAGGGGGTGATTCCCGTGGAAGCCGCCTCGGAAGAGGCTTCTTCGGAGATGGAGGGGACGTCCGCCGGAGAAGACACGGACATGTCGTCTTCGGACATGGAGGAGGCTACCGGAGGTGAGAGCACGGACGAGTCCGGTTCCGAGACGGAGGAAGTGGTTGGAGAAGCCGTGGCTACTCCCGAGATGGAGGAAGTGGTTGGAGAAGCCGTGGCTACTCCCGAGATGGAGGAAGTGGTTGGAGAAGCCGACACGGATGTGGCTCCCGACGAGATGGAGGGGATGGTTACCGGAGGAAATGCTACGGAGGTAGCTTCTTCCGAGACGGAAGAGATGGTTGCTGTCGGAGCAGCCCCCGACGTGGCATCTTACGAGTCGTTGGGGGAGATTACCGGGGGAGATTTCGCGGACGTTTCTTCTGGGGAGGAGGAAATGGTCGCCGGAGGAGCGGAGAGGGACGTGTCTCCTCCCGTGGTGTGGGAAATGGTTGCCGGGGGGGCTGGCGCGGACGTGCCTCCTCCAGTGGTGGATCCCGGAGTAGCGGCCACAGACGTGGCTGCTGCGGGGGAGGAGGAGACGGTCTCCGGAGGAGCAGCCGCAGACTTCGCTTCTTCCGGGGAGCGGGAGATGGTCTCCGGAGGAGCGGTAGCAGACGTCGCTTCTTGCGGGGAGGGGGAGATGGTCTCTGGGGGAGATGGCACGGACGTGTCTCCTCCCGAGGAGAAGGTTCGCATGTAGAAAGAAGACCAGCTTGGTGGCTGTGCCTTCGATATCGTCGCCGACGAAGCGACGACATCACGAAGCACCCCATTGTTAGCATGAGTCTTTGAGCATGTGTTCCGGCTTTGGTTTAGGCTGTTTATTTTACTGTTTTTTTTTCCGCTTGGGTTCCATTTTGGGTTTAGGTCATTTGGTTACAGACTGGTGGAGGAGGGAAGGTACAAATGGGCAGTTTTTTTTCTCTTTTTTTTTTCTTTTCCTTCTTTCGTTTATTCATACGTACAAATTGGAATTCATACGTACAAATTGGACAGTGTACATTGGCGTAAATGTTTTTCGATCAAATCGTCCTTTGCTTGCATCGCTTTCTCGGGCGACGAACGGTTTCCTCTACCTCTTGGCTTTCATAGCACCTTTGCAGTGTGCTTTTCACCAAACTGATGGAAGATACGCAATGGAAACGGGGTGAATGGCCAGTTTCAGGATCACACCACCGGCCACCAGTCCTACCGCCTATGAAGAACAAAAAAAAAACCTGTCCTACCGCTTATGAATAACAAAAATAAACCAGTCCAACCGCCTATGCATAAACAAACAAAAAAAAAATCACTCCTACCGCCTATAAATAAACCAAAAAAAAACCAGTCCTACCGCCCTGCCATACCGTCACCAGCTGCGCCGCCAGCTGCACCACCGTAGCCATGCTTGGCAAACAATATTACCGCCACAACCTCAACTGCTCAGTCTCAATAGGTGACAGGACATGACATGACACGACATGACATCGGTGTCATATTACCGTTGGCATCCCTAAAATTTTCCTTCTGTCCGTGGCAAAAGACTCGAGTCAGCATTCCTCGCCCCCTCCCC
>Ga0307516_10001153_pt1 | contig 36972 bp, 52 predicted proteins | sample 19_EM_MG_FD_203310 | JGI IMG/M metagenome (GOLD analysis project Ga0307516, IMG submission 203310) | Populus trichocarpa ectomycorrhiza microbial communities from riparian zone in the Pacific Northwest, United States - 19_EM | ecosystem: Host-associated > Plants > Roots > Unclassified | place... | reverse complement strand
TCGAATGTCTTTTTTCGTAAAGTGGAAATCAGAATTATTGGAAGAAATATTGGCACTTGGTGGGGGAAAGCGATTTCCAGGCTCGTAAGCCTGCCAAAGTAGGGGTACTTTGGCAGGCTTACAATCCAATCAGATCGTGATGTCGAGGTGTGCAAAGGTAAGAACAACAAAGGGAGAACCTAAATAAGGAAAGGTGCGGGCGGTGCATCGCGCACGCTCGCATACGTCCCGAATTCCAACACTCCTCTCGAACGCGCTCCTCCTGCTCGCATTGCTTCTGCCATTGCTTCTTTGACGGCTCTTCTCCGTTTCTCAGCCCGCTCTTTCTTACCCTGTTATGGGAAATATTTCGCGGCGTACCCATCAAAGTCAGAACGAGACTTTCATCGCTTTCCATTATAGCAGACCGGACCTGATCCTCGGATAAAATCTTCATATTCCTCTTGCCGAGGTTACTTAGCTCCAGGCTACCGTCAACCCACAATGAAGCTGTCGTGTATGCGATGTACTCGACCAGGTCTGGCGTGACCCAAAAGTTTCGCGTCAGGTGGATTGTTACTTCGTCGATGGACATTGCGTATGGTTGTCTCAAGCTGCGAGACAAGGTCGTACAGTAGTCTCGTGAGCACAGATCTCGACTCAGCTCTTCAGTTGGTCCGTATACGGACTTCCAGCAATACAAAGATTAAAGAAGCATCGACCGACTTTCTTGACGACATCGCCTTTAATTGAATGATGGTCAAAGAAAGGAACGGCCTGCCCCGATACGTTGAGTGCGTCCAAAGAGGAAGGTGTTGCGCGTGCCTTCGAATCTGCATTAGTAAATGCCTCGGGGAAGGGCACGTCAAGGAGATTGTGATAAATGCGCAGCCCCCGGAGCGCTCCTTCAGTCCTCTCTTCACCATGGCTGCTCCTACCCAGCAAACCACTACTCACCCAACGGTACCCCTCGACGCTGTTGCAATGACGCCGAAGCAGCTCTGCCGCTACCTAGTCAAGGCACCCCTCATGTATGTCCCCAGGAATTTATCATACCCACTGCTGCCGTGCTCAGCTGATATAACGATCACAAAGAGGTGTCCTTCAAGTTGTATCAGAACTACGATCATGCGCCGAATGCCCAGCCTTCACAGATAATCAATTTTAGGATCGCCGAAGGTGACTGCATCATGACCACCCAAATCGCGGCGTTGGCGAAGTTTTATGTGAGTCCCGAGTCCTCGAATCATCTACGTCGTCTGGCTATATGTATCATATTTAAACTGACGCTTTCAGGTCGTTTTGTCTGGAAACAAGATCCGAAGGATGCCGCAGGTTCTCCCTTAGACCGAAATCCACCAACTCGAGCGAGAAAGGGACCCAAAAAGGGGACACGTCACGCTGGGCGATGGTAGCTCCAGCCCGCTTTATCGGGTCTGTTTCGAGATGTATAGTGTGTTGCCCAAACTTTGTTCCAGCCGACGTCGTCTGGTGGGTAGCAGAGCAACCTGCCCCACTGGGGTACAGGCTTCTCCGGTGCGCAGTCGGGGGTTTCTTGTTTCTCGGTGGGTCGGCGATGTTTCTAGTCTCCACGACCATCCTTCTCCGCTTGCACCCTGAGGATCGCTATTCCATGGCAGCCGGGGTATGCTTCTGGTACTTGGATTCCTTTTTCTGCAATTGGCCTTCCAGCTCACCAGTCGTTGATGGCGCAAAGGTGGGCCTTTGTATGCGTTAATGTTAATCTAGAATCGAGCTGTGTACTTGTTCGAATTTTACAACGTGCAGAAAACTATGTGCAAACCGCGGGAGGGAGGCAGACGGGACAAGTTCCCAGCACAAGCTCAAAACTGTTGACCTTGAAAGCAAAATCGGTTCTCGGATACCGGGTAATAGGGAAGCGACGTACCGCGTCTTGGAATGGCTCGTTTACTAGAGTGTCGACTTCCGTCGAATCCCGATACGGTCCCGGTCCTCCATGCGATGCTTCGTATGATTTTAGTGAAGTATTTTCTTGGTACAACTCGTCCCTCGAAGTGGATCCCTGGGGGACCACTGCGCTAGGATGAAAGAGGGATACACTGTGATCGCTTGCTTTAAAAGGTGCCATCATTCGATCGCGTAGATCCTCGAGATGGGTTTTCATCATTGTCTTCTCTCGAGCGCGCTCCTGTCACTCCCACTGCTTCAGTTCTTCCTTGCTTCGCCCATGTTTCTCAGCCCCCTCTGCTCGAAACTGTTTTTTGGAGCGTTCCTGGACGATGGCGATATCTTTTCCCTCTATTGAAAGAATCGAAAATCGGTGAAGTTAGAAACCATTCCCGGTCTCAATCGGAAAGATTTCGCGGCGCACCCATCAAATTTATAGTAGGCCCTTCACCAGTTGGCGTTGTAGCAAGCTTGACCTGGTCCCTGGATAAAACTCTCATATTCCTATCCTCGAGCGGAAAAAGATGGCGGGAATGATAGGGAGACGGATGCGGCAGCTACAATTCATCGAGTCAGTTTGAGATGTCAGAAGGTAGGGCACTAAACCGAACGATAGCATAGAACGTATCACCGGGGTTTCCGATGCCGAGGTTACTAAGCTCCAGTCTACCGTCAGGCCACAAGGATGCCGTAGTGTATGCAGTGTACTCGATATTTGGGTCCCAACAGTCTCGGGTCACGCGGATGCGTATAGGGTGTGGGTCGCCTAGACATCGAGGTTGGTCGAAGGTTTCCGGACGTTGTCCCACAGCGTTGAGACATCCCAGAACCAGCAACGACAGTCTCGGAATAGGAGAGTAACACCGGGGTCAGCTCATCGTAGAGTAATCAAGCCGGATTGCATTCGATATAACTTTTAGGCCCTGCATGCTCGTTCGACCAGAGTGCCGGTGACTGGTGGCAAGGATGCCGCTCGGCCGATGACCCGTTCTGGACACATGGAGCCGTGATGCCGCTTGATAGCCGGAACTGATCATAAGGCACGATCCTTGACTCATCCCACCTCTTCCATAGTACTTCCTCTATAGTCCTCTGGCCACCGACTCACGGTCTGCAGGACGCCCAGGAACTCCTTGCCAGGGATGTCATCTTCCGCAAACACAGAAAATAGCCCACTACTCCCAGTGAGAGATGAGGCGGTTCATAGACAGTTCTCTGACAGCAAGAAACGGGTCCTTCTGGCGCTGGTCTCTGGCTGCGGCTTGATACCTTGTATGTCGCATTCCATATCGCACCTCAATCTCATTTGCCGTTCTTTGCGCTCCTTTTGGCAGTTTTGGTCACCGGCACGTTAATTCCATCCATTCCGCAGATAGCCGATGATCTGGGTACGACGGCGTCTGCCGTTAGGTTCGTTGGTTAATACCAATATGACGACTCTTTGCCTGACTTTTCCTCGTTTCTTCTGGGACCTTTGCCTGAAGCTTGACCGTCAGCTTATCAATATTTGGGATCTGTGTTGGCGGCCTTTGTGCGGCAGCGTATTCGTCTTCTTGTACGTCCCAATCCAGCTATGATGCATTGTCCAGGTGATGACCAGTTTCTTACTCCCTCTACTTAGATGGCCGACGACCCGTCTATCTCGTGACGCTGGTGCTCTTTTCCGTTGCATCGATCGGCGTAGCGCGTTCGAATAACGTCGTTCAACTCATGGCTACACGGTTCCTGCAAGCCTTTGGGGCGTCGCCTGGGATTCCTATAGGAACTGCCGTCGTCGGAGACCTCTACAAATTGGAGCAGCGCGGCAGTGCGTTGGGAGTCTTCTTTGCAGTACGTCTTGTCATAGCTTCCTTCGTCGATACGATGAAGTGCTTTTCTTGTTAGGCTATTCTTCTGGGTCAGATATTGGCGCCGCCACTTGGAGGTCGGTAGATGTTATACCTGATCTCATTTGTGTCGTGATCCTCATGACTTCCATGCAGGATTTGTAGCACGTTATACCTCGTGGCGTGTAATGCAGCTTAGCCTGGGTGTGATGGGTGGTATCATCTTTGTTTTCGTCATCCTATTCCTCCCCGAAACAGGCCATCTCGGCAGCACTCCTAGGCAGGGTCGATGCAAGTTCCTAACCGTCAATCCCCTGAAACCGCTGTGGCTAATGCGTAGTCCCAATCTTCTCGCCATCGTAAGTAGCAAATGATTCGCTCGATGATTTCGCAGAATTCTTATAATCGCAGTCACTGTCGTGTTTTATCGTTTTATTTGCGGATTGTGGTCTGTCAACTTTGACATTCCGTGTTTCCTCGTCGCGTCAACCAATCCTACTCTAGTCTTACTTATTCCTTTGGCTTACACCCTCGTAAGTTCGACCCACTGACATCCCCTCATGTGGCCTTACACGCCAACCAGGGTACACATTACAACATAACCGATCCAGCCCTCATCGGTGCCTGCTTCCTACCGAGCGGAATCGGTAACATGAGTAAGACTCCACCACCTGTCACTCTCCCTCGGAACAAGCGTATGACTGACATTACCCCCCCAGTCGGCGCAACACTTTCCGGCAAAATGTCCGACAGGTCCATCGTCCAGTGGCAAGACCGCCGAAAGGGCGTCTGGTACCCGGAAGACAGACTCCGCGTGGCGCTTCCAGCCGCCCTCTTCGTCGTCCCACTGGCTGTCCTCATCTTTGGAATATGTACGGAATACATTCCAGAGACGCCCGGTCTCGTCATTACTCTCCTTTGTCTATTCATGAATGGCCTTGGGGTGCGTCTCATTCGGGACCAAAGTTAATCAGAAGCTTAATGGTGTTCTACAGAGGGATTTCGTCCTCAGTCCATCCACAGCATATATTGTGGATTTCATGCACGAACAAAGCGCCGAAGCCGTCGCCGCATTTGTGTAAGATATATATTTTCCATATGATCCTCCACTTTCTGTTCTTGTGTAAATGATCGTCTCACACCTTTCCCAAGCTCTCTGCGGTCGGTGTTTCTCTCGCTCTCGATCGCTGGAATCTTCCCGCTCATCACTACGCTGGGTTTGGTTGGAACCAACGCATTTACGGCGTGTATTGCATGCCTTGGTTATCTGTAAGATTTCCATCTATATCACTTGTCCTTGGTGAAAATTGTTTAATCCCCTGACGTAGGATGCTGTTTTGGACTGTGAAGTACGGCGCGAAGATGAGAGCTTGGGTAGACATTGGATCTTCGGATTCGGTTACTCGAAATAGCTGAATTTTGCAAGAGTGCATCGTTCGATGTTTCTGACACTTCGAAGCCAGATAATGGTCGAATTGCCAGGTATCACTTGAGGGGGAGCTGGTTTCACCTAAATTACTTCGACGTTTCACAGGAAGGCAGACATTCTATTTGCATTCTATGTAGAACAAAGGGGAAATAATCAAAAAAGATAAAAGAAAAACACTGAATGAAAGAAGCTCCACGGATCGTGATTGATATTCATGTCCGCCAGTAATTCTAGAGAGCATTGATCGCCATTCAATAGGAACTCTCGTTGCGAACGGGGAAGTATCGGTATCCAAGAGGAAAGGATGAGAAAGAGTCGAAGCAACGAGCGGCGGTCGAAAGAGAATGACTGAAGTTGATGGCAAAAGAGCGGCTGAAGTTGGTTTCCATTTACGAAGCAAAAGGCAGGTTCTGACTCTAAAGACGGCCAACACCAGGTCGCCGAAAGGAATGACACAACGAGTTGGACGGAATGAAAGACAAGGACCTAAAGGAATGACTGAGGTTGGCTGGCAACGAGTGACTGAAGTTGGCGTGCAAAGAGTGACTGAAGTTGGTGAGCAAGGAGCGATTCAAGTTGGTTTATACCACTGAGGATAAGAGAAGAGAGCCCCAGAGGCGGTTCAACCAGGTCGGCCAAAAAGAATGACAGGAGTTGGACTCGGATTAAATATCTGTGTCGCCACAGCACGGGAGCTAGTTAGAGCGACATCATCTTCCTCTGTCGAAGTCGAGAATCTAATTGATGCGCGATGATGATGCACAAACGAGTAACTTCACCCACATGCCGATCGATTGCGATCCCACTGGACTAGATAGGATCGGTTCCAATGGGCACAAGAGGATGCCCCCTACTCGCACGCACCGCCTATCCGATCCTGTAAAAACCACCTCACCGCAGTGCAGGATTCCCTACAGGCCGTGATTGTCGAGGCGGATGTGCGCGAAGGTTTGAAGGAGTCAGGCAATGTGCAAGTCCGGAGTTATCCCGATCGAATGTCGTTGACAGAAGAGTAGCTTCGCAAACACCCCAATCAATTGCGAATCCGCAGGGGCCAGGGCCAAATAAGGTCGTTTCAGATGCGCACGAGAGGATGCCCCCTCCCGCACGGACCGGCTACCGGGTCTCGCAGACCCCACTTCACGGTGGTATAAGATCAGCACCTGAGACAGCAATTGTCGAGACGAATGAGCCTGAAAGGCGACATGCAAGTGCAGAGTGACAGTGATGGTACCATATCGGAAGTAGGTCGACGCCGTTCCTTTGCGGCCTGTTTTCCTCGGGGTGAATGATGTTGATGATTCGCTAGTACAATGTAGTACAGACGAGTAGCTTCACCATACGCCGATCAGTTGCAGTCCCGCAGGACCAAGTAGGGTCGTTTCCGATGTATACGAGAGGATGCCCCCTCCCGTACACACCGCCTACCCGGTCCTGCAGAACCCACGTCACGGTACGATAAGATCAATTACAGCGATGATCGCCGAGAGCCATAGCCGGGGAGGGTGACGCGGAGTCCAGCGGGAAAGCGGAGGCATAGAGAATAAATCCGGACTGCTCTTCTTATGGTCCTGTCCTCTCGGTGACGGTGATGATGGCCCTGTTGATGCGCGATGACGATGCACAAACGAATAGCCTCACCTACACGCCGATCGGTTGCGATCCCACAGGGCCAGATAGGGTCGTTTCCGATGCGTACGAGAGGATGCCCCCTCCCGCACGCACCGCCTATCCAATCCCGCGAGAACCACCTCACAGCAGTGCAGGATCCACCACAAGTTATGTCGTCGGGACGAATAAATCGCGAAAGGTGAGGGGAGAGACGACAGATGAGGTTGCCGGTATGGACGTGATCACAAGCTCGGTCATGGGTCAAAGACTTGAGGAGATCTGGCCTGTGTGTAAGATTGAAGAGGACAGCTCCAGGAATGAGACGCGTACCAAAGACAGTTCCAGTTCCAACCCGTGGAATCGGAGTGAAGACTGTAGACCATGGATCAGCCATAGACTACCGTCCGGCACCAGAGTCCGCGGTCTAAGATGGATAATCGCGGAGGTTGGAGATGTGACACCGGCGACAGCGATCGGTTGCGTAGAAATCGAGACGCGCCTCTGGTAGATCAATTGTCTTGCTCCCAGTTGATATGCGTCGGCGATGCGCAGACGAGTAACTTCACAAATCCCCGATCAGTTGCGATCCCTAAAGGACAAGATAGGGTCGTTTCCGGTGCGTACGAGAGGATGCTCCCTCCCGCACACACCGCCTATCCAATCCCGCGAGAACCACCTCACAGCAGTGCAGGATCCACCGCTATGTCGTTGGGACGGATAAATCGCGAAGGGTAAAGAGAGAGGCGACAGGCGAGGTTGCCAGCCTGGACGTGATCACAAGCTCGGCCGAATCGGAGCGAAGACTGCAGATCATGGATCAGCCATAGATGACAGCGGGAGCATGAGAGACGGCAAACCTGACACAAAATCACCAGAAAAATGAGATGAAGACAATGCTTGTAGGCCGAAGAAAGGAAAGGAAGAAAAAGGAAAACAAACAGAAAAAGAAAGCAGACAAAACAGGCAAGCAGAAGCGTCAAGGCCATCGCCTGACGCCCATCCACACTCCCACCAAACAACCACCACAAAACAACCACCACCAATACCCTAGCCTCCAAGCTACCCTTCAAGTGGACCTTCGCATTCGTGAAAGCAATCCGTCGCTGTACGATGTGAATGTCAGAGAATGCAGCACGCTTCAAAGCATAGCGCACTCACGGTTGTCACGACTGACCCGCACTTCTCGCTAGAATGATAGGACGATCTTCCATCCCCTCCCCGACCTAAAACCCCACGCGATCATGCTACAAAATAATGTCACTCAAGGAAGTTAGCGGAGGATGGAGACGCGGGGACTTACGACAGACGGTATGGTATATCGTGGTCGCCAACCACCATGATTGACCTTCATTTCGACGGGGGGACAACCTGCCTGCGTGGCCTCGCGGCCACTTACAGCAAAGCCAGCGTCAAAAGGCGGACAACTAGGAAATGGCGATCTGACTTACGGTGATCGCCCTCACCCGTCGCAAACATCGTCCGCAGGAGAAGCGGCCTGTCGGGACTCTCGCCCCCTAGAAAAGCTGAGAAGGGGACTTCAATGGACACAAGACAACTTACGATGACCGCCCTCACCCGCGCTTCATCCACCGCTGGACATTGCCAAAAGCGGGTACCCACAGGCATGCCTCATCTGATATAAAGACAAAAATCGGTAAAGGCGAGTTGACAGAATTCAACGGAGAACTCACTGGACATGTCCTGGGGGACCGTCATCATCGCTCTCTATCCTCTCTTCCAATGAGACCCCGCCCCACCTGAACTTCTCTTCCCTCCCTCCCTCACCCCAACTCACCCTCAAGCTCTGAACCAAACGAATGTGTCGGTGTCGTCCTGATAATGGCGTCCTAGAGCATGACCACCTGTAAAGGAACCACCGTGAGCGTGTTCAAGGCGAGATAAAAAGAAGGACTCAGCGTTAATGTTCGTGATGACAGCATGGATCGATGGCCAAGACGCCAAGGGCGGGTTATTAAGTGGATGTGAGGAGTGAGTAACTGAGGGAGGAAGACATGGGAGATGATGGAAGGAAGGGAAGAGGCGATGGGAGTGTGGCTAACCTTGCGAGGTATTTATACAGTGCAAAGGCATTTTCCGGGCGTGGTTATGTCTCAGATCTTTCCGATGTGACTTGTGAAGAACGATGTCGATGACGTCGTGGCTTCCACTTGCTCAACCGACGCGGCGTTATGGCCAAACAAACGCGTCAATACCACAGCACGTGATCGCGTCATCCGATGCCGAGTTCTTGTTCTGTCTCCTGCTCTTTTGCGGGTCGTCCGCTGTTATCATCAATAAGTTCTGTATATTCGATTTCTATTTATGGAACCTACGTATAGCTCGACTGAGACATGAACATCAAACCATCGATATCAAGTTTTGCTTCAGCCTGCGAGACCCAAGAAAAGGCCGTTTGACTCGTTCTCCCCAGGTCAAGATATCGTGAGTTCACATGTTAACTGTGCTCATCAATTCATAAGATTGTATGTGACCTTCCAGTGTCGGCGTCTTTGATTCGAGGATTTGTTTTTGGCAGCTGAAAAGGACGAGCTACAGCTTATCTTGAAACAAGCTATGGGCTGAGCTTTTGGTGCGAAAACCCCCAGTATGTTGTCGTCGCACTCTTATCCCTCATCACCACCAAATTCTGCGAGCACAGGTGCTGCGAATTCGAATCAACATGAAGAATGCGAGATCGTTGACGGAATGACGTAACCTCTGTGTGTTCGGAAATCCTCCAAACTCCTCGGACAGTCAGCGTCGACGCCTCTCTTCCTCCCATCTTCTATCTCTCATATACAACCGCAGCTGCAGGCCGGCGCTGATTTTATCTATCTCACTCCACGATTAATATATTCGACTTCGACATCCAATCACAACCTCGCCCACAAGAAACCACGAGAGTGAGAGCTCTGGAATCAATGTGGGTTTCATAGATTTCCTTGCTTCCCTTTAGGCGGGTTGATGAAATATTCGTAGGTACCCGCGACGAGAGTCTGAGGAAAAGCGGCGGCGCAAAGAAGGCGTTCTCAGAGCCGGAGTATGGCTCGCCAGACTACGCTCGTCAAATGGTACATCATCTCTCTTCTTCTCCTTGGCGGACGCTAATCACACTTTTTGGCCTAGGCGATGCGCACAAATACGACTATGAACGACACGACGATTATGATTACGGAAATTACGAACTCTTCACCAATGCAGACCAAGCACGCGTGAAGACCCTCCAAATGATTCGTTCCTTGGAGATCATCTCCGCTTTACCACCTCTCATTCCCTCCCCGGCGTTTCCTTTCTCGCTGTTCCCTCCGCCCCACTCCTCAGGATTTGACATCCGATCCAGGCTTTTCCTCAACGACCTCGCCGCGAGCTCGCTCTCGTATGCTTCGGGAACCAAGGACAACGACACCGGGTTTGCACAGACAGGGCACTTCACGTTCTCGCCCCAGGCCACATCGACGCCTAAACTTGGCCGCGGGGTTGGTGCGAGCTGGTTAGAGTCTCCCGGGGACGGTATGTGCGATGGCACCTGCGGGTATTGCCCGTTTGAAGACAGTGAGGGTTTTGGTGAGGAAGACGAGGCGGGAGAGGCAGGAGAGGCAGGGGAGGCAGGGGAGGAGGACGAGGTGTGGAGATGGAGAGAGAGACGTGCTGGAGCGTCTGAGTCAACGCTCGCGCCGATATCTCCGGTGTCGTCGTTTGAGACCTCGGAACAGATCTGGGGACCACTCCGGAGCGGCTCCCTCTTGACGAAGGCTAGGAGCAGTGTGTGGAAGTTTGGCGTGGGTGATACCACTGTGTTTGTGGTTGATAAAGTGGGAGGGTTAGGGATCTCGATGAAGAGGACCAGGCCGAAGGATGTTTTTGATGAAGATGACAGTCGTGAGAAGGACCCAGGAGAGCTGCCAGAGTGATGGACAGAAAGATAGGCACTCTATATTAAGTTCGATTTTGGCGTGATATGATTTTTCGTTCGAAGGCAACTGTACGTTACCAGCCAGGAGGAAAGCAGACAGGGTGTCCCATCGCAACGTCGAAACTTTTGATCTGAGATGCCAGATCAGTTCTTGGAGACCGGGAAAATAGGGAGGTAGGGAAGTGACATCAGGATGGAGCGGCTTCGTACTGGTGTTTGTGGTTGTGGCGGGTACAAAAACGGTTGTGGTGCTAAATGATCGTTGGTAGCGGCCGGTGACTCGGAGACCGGGACGTCTGGAAGCATGACGAGGTTCATCTCCTCCTCGACGAGGATGAAGGCTTCCTCTTGCTCTTCGTCACCTTCTTGCGGCCTTTCTTGAAGGCGAGCCGAATAAAGTTCCGCGTTTCATTGGGCTCTTGAAGGTGTTCTTCAGTGGGCTCTTCAATATACGAAGTTTTTCGCGAGCTAGTGATGGGACGATAACACTCGTGCACTATGAATCATGGGGTGTGAGGGCGCAGTGAGATGGACCTGTTGGCGAGTGTGTAAATCAGCATGCAGGCATTTAAAGTGAGACGGGACGTACGAGCACGCGTGGCTAGTAGGGCTTCACGTAGTTCCTTGGGTGGGTAGGCAAATTTGAAGTGCTTTCCATGAATCAGGATCTCGGAGTTGTTCATGAGAGGAATCGTCGTGGGCGATTCAGAAAGGCTTTACAATCGTCGGCGAGGAGTTGGTCGATGTCATCTATGGTCTTTCGTTTGCTAGCGAGTGGATTTGTGGGAAAAGATTTTCAAGGGTGATAAGTGTTGGTGAGGAGAGGTGGTCGTACAACGACAGCGGCGGGACTGGATACCCACCAGAACGGGCTGTCGGTGGTGGTTGGTTTGGTGTTGGATGGGGATTTGTGGGGACGGGAGAAGAGGGGACGGCGGAGGGGAGTGCGCGAGAATGTGCACCTCTGGCCATCAGGTTTTCGGTGAGGGTCTGATATAATTTGATACTCTTTATCATCAGTTCACACACTGAGATTGAAAATATGGCCTTATCAGGCTGTATAATTGGCTGCAACTCTGGAGTAGAAGTATCAGTTGTTGGTGCTTTGCTCCTCAGCCCACCACCAAATGAGCAGTGAAATATTCTCATTTTTTCTTACTAATGGCTTGCAATTGACTATATTGTGTACATCAAGAATGGATTGACTTTTTCTGCACTACTAGTATGCTGTGTACAGTTCGACATAAGCTAAATGTGACGGAATCGATAACGGAAGCACAGTGTCCTTCGACAAGATGGAATCACCCGTTGCGCCTCCCGTGTTGTCATCAATCAAGACGCTATGAGTTATCACACAAGAACCACGAGATCCGGTTGACTTGGCTAAGACTCCAGGTTAGTATATGATAACAAGAAGACTGCCGAAAAGGCGTACCTGCTGGACCAGCCTGATATTGGACATTACAAGTGTAGTATATAGAGAAAGCTCTTGAACCTGCATCCACACCACTGTGACTGAATCACCTTCTACATCAAGTATGGCCCACCTGTCTGAGACAGCATCCACATGGACATCCCTTCCTCGGACATGTTGAGGTGGTGTCTGTTGAAAGACGTATGTCCGAGACATGCATGTGACGTCATCACATGATGCATCATATGCTTCCGGTATTGTCTTATATACCGATGACGCCGTATATAGATTAGATTAGTATCATTACCATATCTAGATACCTTGGGCGTATATAAAGGCACTTGACTTGCCCCAGCAATATAACTTGACCCCAGTAGTCTACTTCTAAGTACCCTCTACAACTAGGTAAGGTAGTTGCACTCTTCCGTAGTCCACCTTCAACAGGTTATGGGCCCTGTCTGCCCTGGCTTATGCGCTGAAGCGCAAATACCAGTGGTGTTGACAGGCTTTGCCTGGTTGTACGTAGTGGTCAATACATCACGCAAAGCCACCACCTTCAATGGCAGTAAGGCTCTTATTATCACGATTGATTACTGGCTCCTCCCCAGTTAAACCACTAGCCTTCATTGGCTATCGCTGCAGACAATGTCCACGATTAAGCGATACATAATGAATCACTTCTGATTCGAAGGCTTTGGCATTATCTCTGATTTTGCCTTGCATTTTCACATAGCGATGATCACTGATTATGCTCATTTCTAGCCTTTCTATCAGAATGTCTTTCAAGAACGGATTCACCGATACCCCCATCTTTAACAGCTCCAACTGGCTCTCCTGGTCCACCAGGATGTCTCAATTTTTGATGGCTAACAAGGTGTGGTCCTATGTTCTTGGGACCTATCCTAAGCCGGCTCCAATCAGAGAGATGATCTCCGCTCTGGTCTCCTCTCCTCAGCCTTCAGGCTCATCACCCATGCACTAACCCCCGCACAACCCCCTCCAGAAAATGCCTCCGGAGCCTCACCTCTACATCCTCCCTTGTGCTCACAGTATGCGCCAAGGAGCATAGGTACCACTTTTCTTCCACCTCCCCCCACGCTTTGCACCCCGTATTCCTTCAACCCCCTTCCAAACCCACCGGAGCGCTGGTGCACCATCGGCTCCGTGTCCGAACCCCACCAGTCCGGGCTTAGGAAACCGCGGAACGTCACGCGGGTTGATTCCCGGTATTGCATCGAGAGTTTCGATGAGGTGCGTGACGGTCTGCCATGGCACATTCTCCTGGTCTTTGAGAGTTGCAAGGGTACTTGTATCGGAAGGATCAAGACCAAGGCAGAGGGCTGAGTATTGAGCGTGGGGGTCTTGAATTGTTGATGGAGATGTTCTGTTATAAAAGGGAGATGATTAATTTGGGAATGAAGAGTGGAAAAAGGACGAACAAGATGAGTCGCATACATTTGACTAAAGATAACACTGACCACCAAAGAAAGCACAATTTGCCTTGATCCACTCCAACGCGAGCCACTAGTCCTTGAGTCCATGATTCCCTTTTAGCTCTTTGCTGGCGAGGAAACCAAACGTAAAGGGGCGGTATCCGATGTTAATCCAGAGCTCTGGGCGTTCGGAGGCCACGTACTGGGCTTGGGAGTTTAGATGATGCGAGGAACCGAGTTGAACGGGGCTTGAGAATAGATTTGAGTTGCCGCGTGGCTTGAGACAAAGGAGCAGAACGTACCCGCCGTGGATGTATACTTTGACCGCGGTCGGAACGGCTTGGGATTGGATGGAAACGAAGGGGGTGACACGATACTGAGAAACAAGCTTTTATATATGTTAGCCTGTTGTCAGTAAACGTAGTACGAAGGTCCCAAGAAAGTGGGTGTGCATGGGGTGGATGGATTACTTTGAGGAAATGTATGGATTCGTCTGCAGAAAGGGACCATAAGCGTCATTGAGAATGGAGAATAGAGAGTTGGGTACTCGCGGTTCAGTAAAGTCTACTCGAGACCTTTTTGTTGGGGTTGGTGCGTGGTATCCTTCAAGACTTTGGGTGGGCGTGGGTGGACTCTGGCTATCAGAATGTCGTCGTCGTTCTGGAGATTGAGTTGAAATAGCAGGGTGTGCTCACGTGCCGACGTTGTCAAACCATCTGACAATAGTCGGTCAGCCATACTTGACCAACCTCGATCTGTTCAAGAACGGCCCAATCAAGCTGAAAATATACGCGAGAAAAAATAGTCTACTTCTAGCTCATCCGGATTCCGGATGCGGGGGTTCAACTTGAACATCATTTACGAATCAAAGGAAGCCTCAGCCACTTTCTCATGTCGTTCAACAACGCTCCTTATCACTCTTGTTCGCAGTCCCTATCGAAAGCATTCAAGGGATCCGTTCCTGCGAAGTCGATCCACGTGCGGGTTTGTGGAGCGAGTGTTGGCAAGTTGGAGCTGGGGGCCTTTAAGCAGTTCTCATGCACGATGTACAGTGTTGGCAAGTTGGAGCTGGGGGCCTTTAAGCAGTTCTCATGCACGATGTACAGAAGGCGAGTTACCGTCATTTCATCTTGAACGTACATGTGCTTATCAATTTCGGATAGTCGAATGTCACAGATGAGGAAATACGCGTCGTCCTCCACTGACTCTATCTCTACCATCACCCAACCCACTGCCCCGGATCAGACAGTCAAGCCTCAAGTCATGTCACTCGAGGGTTTCGCATCGTTCCTCCTTTCTTCCGACAACGCTGTATTCCCGGAGAAAAGGCGCTGCGTCTGACAAAATATGAATCGTCCCATTTCAGAGTATCACAGCTCTTCATCCCACAACACGTATCTTGTCGGATAAACGCTACAGCTCGGGGGCGTATCCACAGCCGAGGGCTACATTCGTGCGTTCCGCAGCTGCCGGACGGTAGAAGGTTCGTTTACCGTCGATTCCACCAAACATAATTCCTCATATTTTAATTCTGAAGTCGACGTTATATGTCGGACCCGTCGACCCAGTCGTTTTCCATGGAAAACCTCGAAAGCGCCGCTTCGCGAGAGGCTTGAAGGGTCGCAGTGTGTTATGAAGGTGATCTTCTTTTTCGTCCCTTGTGAAAGAGGTTTAGTAACACCGCCAACCATGATTATGCAAAGAACATTTACCTCACGTCTCTAGTCGAAGCGGGGACTCGTCGCTGAAGAGCTGCGCAAATTCGAAGCGGAGCTCGTATCCTCTGATTTATCCTCGTCCGATTCCGAACCAGATAACGAAATCGAGGACGTCTTGAAGGACGGGATTGACGGGATGAAGAAACGGTGGCAACGTATCCGAGGGAAGGGAACTTCCGTTACTGCTACCCCTCCACCTGCCACTCACGATCTCCTCCGGAAACACAGATCAGGACTGCTTTGGCGGACCACACGAAGGAGGATGCCCCCCATTCTATTCAGCGCTAATAAACCCGCATCGCCTGGTGTGCGTGGTGGCACCGACATGCGCCGAGCAACTTTTGAAGCGATTTTCCGAGTGCGTAAATTGCCCCCAATGCCGCGAATTTGTCGAGAAGCACGCTTCCGACCGTCCTGTCATCAAGAAATATAGTTGAAGAGTTAAATTTGCCAGTTCGTCCTACGGACCTCCAATTAACATCTGATGATCGAACAGATTGGAATTAGGAAAACTAGGAGTCCATCTCGTAATACTTACTCGCAATGTCTACTCGCTGTACGCAAACAACCGCGAATATAGTGCTCAAGCTATTCCTTTGTCGCGATAATGAAAGGTTTCTCCGAAACCGGAGGGTTTCGTTCCTTCGAAAGAATCTTTCTCTCTTATTGAAGTCGTCATCTACCACGTTCAAATCCACAAACAGCTTCCTTGGACAGTGACACCATTCGATTGCAATGTGTCTCCTTAACCACTGATGTGCTCTTGACTTGGACAGGGATACATTGTTCAAGATTTCCGGAGGCTGGCAACAAAAGTTAGCCACAAAAGTACGTTCCCACTGACGATACGGCCCGGAGCTCTCCCTAAGGCCTTGGGGAGTCAGATTCTCGACTAATAGAGCGATTGTTTCAAAAAATGACGGTTTGCTCAGAAACTGCGCTCCAAATGTCGTTCACGAATCCGAATCTGGAGGATCTTATCCCGGGCGCGATCGAGCTTGCTCGGATACGCGTCTCCTCGTGACCCACTGTTACAGTGGAACACTCATGGCTTCACCAAGAGTACTAAGTGGCTGGTTCCTCCTGTGGACAGTAGTCCCTTTGACTTTGTGAGTATCCAACACTCAGACAGATTATTGACTCCTGATGCGGGCCCCAGGTCGGTAAGGGCTAGCTTACCTCCTTCAACCGCAGGCCGTTTAGGTGACATCGCGTTCGGCTGCTCTAGATTGAATGTTTCAAGAACTTTGGTATCGCGAGAACTCGTGAGTCCACCTGGGAATTTCGCGCTGGGGACCTCTTCCCTAAGATCTTTGTTTAAGAACATCCCCGTAACGTCTCCAACCTCTTCCTCGCTTTGGGTATATCATACGCGGTTATCGCGTTCATGGGGGTAAGAACCCCCACTCTGCTTCGGTCGCGTCAATTCCTGACTGCTATTATTTCTGAAAGGTTGTTGGGGTGTGTAGTGTCCTCGCTACTGATAGCCCACCCGCATCTCCGTACAGGGGTCACCTCCGAAGTACAGCTGTGAGAACGGGGAGATGGGGAAGGATGTTGGTCGACCTTAAGAGAGACTCGAGGAGGTGAAATGCATATGGTTTCGTTGGATCCCGGGGTGAAGTTGAAGTGAAAGATGAGTTACGCTCAAGTTACGCTCCGTACTATGGCAGATATACTTTGCTACGTTTATTACCAACTTCCAATGGCCCTTAGGGTTGTGGCTTCCAATAACATCGTATAGAATGTATCAGGCGAATGGAGAATGGAATAACCACCCAAAAAAAACGCGAGGACCTGACATAGCAGCAACTTGTTTCGATCAAGTGAGGGGTTAACGTTGGCATGGCGTGTATGAGCCCCACGTGCTTCCAACGGCGCCACACTGCTTTCCGAGAGAATGCTGCCGTCGGTTTTATTTCTGGGGTTGAATGTCCGCAGAACGAGCAAGCAGAAATTGTATTTCCTCGACATCGCTTTGTCTTAGTGTCGATGCTCCACAGATCAAATGTAATGATTAGGATGAGGTATCTCATAGAGTGGGCATCTGAGCCTCTATTGAACGTTCCACGAAATCATCCACAGCTTTTTCGAGCTTGATGCCATCGTTAAGGGAAACTTAGGGGATCCCTCCCACAGATTTCGACGACGATTTTGATATCCATGGCACTTCTGCCAACCTGCAATGACAGGGACAGTCTCATCAAGACTTATTGTGTTACCCTTTCCCTTCATACCCTGCCACGAAAATAGCACGACTCATTGATCCCCAGTGATATCGGGAGGCTCCACTTAGGACCTCGATCGCTGGGCGTTTACAAAAACCTTTTTCTTAGACTAAGTACTCTATCATACAACCAAACCCATATGCATAGATCCAACAATCCCAATCACGGGAATGAGACTCCAGGCACTCACGTCCTAATGTTCCGTTTCCTCCCAAGTCCTCCCAACGGTCTTCACCAAATCCGCCTCCGTCACCTGTTTCCCACTCGAAAAATACCCAGCAGCGATCTTCGCATCAATCTCGACGCGCGAATCGGGCGGGATCAAGTGATCTAAGCGATACAACGCTGTCTCAGTCACGAAGCTCAAGCAGGAGCAGGAAACCAAAGACCCACCTGGGATATCATACCGCGTCACAATCGGAATCCCACTCTTCACAATGGCATCATATTTCCTTTAATTCACAATCTCAATACTGAGTGTTTCCAAGGAAAGAAGACGCACATATCACTCATCGAAACCATCCGATCGACTTTCTTGATTCCCAACCAGTGAAGTACGTCCGGCATCAGAGCCTGGAACCGGCTGTCCTTGACGCCTGCGATGAGCTCGGTCGATTTGAAGTACTTGTCGGCCGAGTCGCCGCCCCGTTTGCGGAGGTTGTAAACGAGGTACCTAAGTTGATCACCGAACATGCCAAGGGGAATGCAGGGTGAGGACGGAAAGGCGTTGTTCCAAAGTGATAATGTGCGGTTGGAGAGGATCACGAATTCAGGAAGTGCTGTCAGCTTTTGGAAACGAGATGAAATGAATTACGCACTTGGTCACTTCGCCGAGTGCACGACCTTCCTTTCGAAAGTAGACGACGACGCCGACGCCACCTTGGAAATAAAAAGAGTTGATGGATTGAACAACGAACGGATGTCAGTGAGAATACCTTTCTGAGCGCCACGGATGCACTCTTCAATAGCATACACAAGGTACGGTTTGCACGTGCAGATATCTGAACCAAAGACGTCCGAGCCATTGCCTGAAAAAAAGAAAATATCAAGAACAAGAAAAATGCGAGCGGGAGGAGCGGGTACGGACATTCATCGTGAACGCGAAGGGTCAATTCCTTCGTTTCGTCAGACATGTATGCGGGATTCCCGACTGGAGCAAGGGTGAAATCTGAGGAAAGGATATTTTGAACGTGGGGACTTACAGATGTAAACTGTGAGACCACCAATGGGGGGAAGGAAGACCTTGATATCGGGACGGGTGATGAGCTCCGGGTACATTCCTCCGGTATCTTCAAACAAGGCGCGTCGCAGTAGACTCTCCGATCTAACACCAATCAATAACGATAAAAAAGCAAAGGAAGAAAAAACATACATCCCAAAACGCTCAGCAACTCCAGGAAGATACCACACCGGTTCGACCGCTGCTTTGCTAACATTCACCTCGATCCCAGGATCCGCATTGTTGACGGTCCCATCGACATTCCTCAATGGCTGACTCTTTAAAACAACCTTCCCATCCACACTGATTTCACCTCTCCTAGACGACTCATCGAGCTCGCTCATCTTCAAATGCGCCTTGGTGATTGCAATACTAGGACGGACATCGAGACCGTGCTCCTCGATTTCCTTCGCAAAAACGGTTTGGATGAGGTGGCCGAACGGGTCAAATGAGACGATCTTGGACGGGTCGGACCAGGAGGGTTGAGGAGGGATGGAGACGGGTGGTTCGGTTTTGCTGTAGTCGGGTTTGTGGGTCGGGGAGAGGGAACCCATGGCGATGGAGAGGGCGCGGTAGATGGAATAGGAGCCGGAATGCGCGCCGATGGCGTTGCGGTGTTTGATGGAGGACGGGAGACGGGAACAGATGATGGGGCCGCGGGCCGCGGCGGTGGGGGCGCCCCAGGTGAGGTGGTGCGGGTTGATGCCGTGTTGGTCCGGGTACGCTGCGGGTGGGTTAGGGTTGTGGTGACGGTTGAGAGGAGTGGGGAAGTCACATGTTAGGAGGACCCGGCCGGGGTACAGGAGCTTCTCCCGCTCCTTCTCGGTGACGCCGATCTGCGGCGGGGGTGTTGCGAGAGGGGGCGAGACGGAGGACAGGGTCGCTTTGGTGTGGATAGGGCTGGAGGGTCCATCGACGTGTCTTGGGTGCGGTTCTACCAATGTCGTCCCTTCTTTCGCTGTGACTAGTGAGTCGAGCTGGAGAGACCACTCGCGATCAAGTTCAGTTCGGTTCGGAATGGAGACGGTGACGTGCCTGGGCCTGTATTGATTGCTGCGACACCTGGAGGGCACCGAGCTGAGCCAGGATCTGTGTCAGAATCGCGTCAGATGAGGACATCTCGTGGTGGAGACGGAGGAACCGAGATAGAGGACTTGGCAACACGTGCATCAAATTAATCAGTAAATAAATTAAAAATAAATTAAAAATACATAAAACCATCCAGGACGTTTTCAGACGTTTTCTCCGTGGTATACGGCAAAACACAGGAGTCCGAAGTTAATGACGCGGCGAGCCGTTCATTCGGATTCTTTGCATCCTTTTCTAGTTCCCAAGCCGTTCAGCGGTCAGGAAACGTCTCCGTGAACCGCTGTGATGGTATGGCATCCCTTGGCTAAAACTTTGGGTTGTGACCCAATTTTCCGTTGTTACTGATGTTTGGACAGCCAACCACTCTGAACAGTGATACACGCGCCTGCCCTGCCACGGACTGCCAAGAGGCGGGGTTGGATTTAGGTGTCTGGGAATTTGGGTGAGCGATTCGATAGCTGTTAGATGACACACGCTGTCTCTCTGAAGCAAAGTCTTGGTGGATAGTACAGCCGTAAATTCGTAGGCGAATTACTTATATACGCTACATATGTAATGATGCCGATCGCTCTCGAACACTCTCATTGCAGAAACTCCGGGCAGCATTCACAGACCGGCGTTTAAAAAAGACTAGGGGTGGTTGCTCATGCTCAGCGCTCCTGTTCATCACCTGCGGAGATCTTAAAAAACGTTGATGCCAGATAACGAATAATGATGATGGACGGCATCAAGTTGAAGAGTAAGACGCCAGGAGTAACAAAATGATGGCAGTCGAAAGAGCACGTCAACGAGAGCATTAGAAAGGATGAGACACACGCCGTTCTCGCCATGCACTCTGTCGAACAAAATTCCACTCACTCCTAAATCTTCATCGTGCTTTATATACCACAGAAGGAAACCGAGCCAGAACATCCCAACCCACGACTTGGATAACTTACCTCATCTCTCAACTGCCTTGACATGTCTTGCGTACCCTCGACTGACACCAGGGCCGAGATCTCCGAACACTAGCCAAAAACAACCACTATCCTCGTCGGGAGGAGGCGGCCCAGGTGGATCCTACGCAGCTGCAACCTTGCCAGAGAAGGCGTCCCGTCGTCGACAGTGATACCTGTCAATACCCGTTTCGGAAATTGCCGATATTGATGGATGGACGTCCCCCGACTCTTTGGTCGATACTGGGTTCAAGTTGAACTAGCACAAGCGCGAGGGTTGTAGGTCTCTTCCATTCTATGCAGTACATGGCATCACATAATATATTACAGACACTGGATGCGAGCTCTCTGGATATCCACCGATAAACGTTAACGTCGATGCCCTCTTCACCCACCAGCTTCACTGATGTTCAATTCTTTCCAGCATAGGCTCTGTGTTGTGCTGTCCCGTGTCGTCATTATTACCTTTTATCCTTGGCCAGGACATAGCGTCAGTCCCTTCGTATAGGTATCGAATACCAGATCTTCACTACATTCATAGCTGGCCATATCCCAGCCGTCGGGTCTACATCCCAGATCCTCTCTTTTATGGGAGCATTCAAGTACGTTTTCAAGGCTGGAGATTTGATTCAACAAGGGTCGGAAACGGTGCGTTGAGACTGGGCCTCTTTGTATCAGGACTAGGGTTCTACCATATTCGAAGTATCCGAGTTCGATCTTCCGAGTTCCCAACCTCGACAAGTGGATGGTCATTGTACGCGGGCCAGATTATATTGAGGAAATCAAGAAAGCGCCGGAGACCAAGCTGTCGTTTTTGGACGAAGAAGTGATGATTTAAGCTACATCAGACAATATTGAAATCCTGGTCCGGGTAGTCCTTTCTTGTTTCTTTGACGTTTGATCCCAATGTCGTCACAAATCCTTATCATATTCAGTTACTTCGATCTCAATTCACAAGAAAGCTAGGCACGGTCTTCCGCTCCCTTCACGAAGAGGTTGTACATGGTTTCGAGGAAGCGATCCCTGCTCCCAAGAACGGCACGTTTTTGTTTCAATTGGCTAAGTTAATGGCGGATGTTCTTACACAACTTCAGGATGGATGCCAGTCGAAGCTGTACCGGTCATGGCGAAAATTACAGGCCGCGCCAGCAATCAGTTGATTGTCGGAGCTCCCTTATGTCAGAATAACTTTTCATTTGAACCTTCTGGCGAAATATATCTGATCATGGATCGAGCAGGTCGAAACCCAGACTACGTCGATCTTAATATTCAATTCACCATCCCCTTGCTCAAGACTGCCGGCATCTTGAGGGTGCTCCCCTTATCCGACGGTAAGGTGGCGAGTATATTGGGAGACGAATATAGCTCACTCCCGCCGCCCGCGATAGGATTGTCGCTTCCTTCTCCCTTTCTTCAATAATCAAAGTTGAAGACCGTCAACCCAGGATGGCAGATCATGGTAATGACTACCCCAAGAAACCGGTATATCTATTACTTGATCCACAATCCTTGCTACTTTTAATACAGCGGAAAGGATGACTTCTTATCATGGTCGTTGGATACAGCCCAAGGCGAAGAATTATCAGTTCACAATCTCACACGATGGATTCTTGGTATCAACATCGATGCACTTCACTCGACGAGCATGGTATGCATGCATAGACGGTCTCTTGTGCCCAGTTTATCTAACCTGACTGTCTAGACGATCGCCCATGCTCTGTATCACTTGGCCGAAAAACCTGAGCACGCACAAACTCTTCGCGAGGAGGTCGAGGAAATCATTCATCGTGAAGGGTGGACGCACGCCGCCATAAACCAGATGGTCAAAGTTGATAGCTATATCAAAGAAATCCAACGACCGAACCCGCTTCAAGTTGATATGTTCTCGTCAGGATCATCCCAACCAACTTAGTTACTGACCCAGGAACTCTCGTCGCCGTGGCCGCACACGGCGTGCATATGGACGAGTCCAACTACCCAAATCCCACTTCTTTCCAGCCGTTCCGCTTCGTGGACAAGACGAAGGAGAACGCAGGACGCAAGGTTGGCATGACTGCCATTCAAGCAGACTGGTTGGCCTTTGGGTATGGCAGGCGCGCGTGCCCTGGCAGGATCTTTGCAACGACGGTATTCCGGGTAGTTGGATTTACAGACGTGCTGCGCTGGCTCTCCTATCTTCTTTCAATGACAAGTTTCTCGAAAGGTTGATCCAGGAGGCTGCCTCGTTCAAGGTCGACGACCCTTTCGCCTTACGTCAACGAGAGTCTCCCGGATCCAATTCCACAACACGGGGTTCAAAATTTGGCATCTGCCAATGTTATTTCTAAATACTTTGCGAAATAATATTTTCCAGAAAGAATATTTACAACAACTGTTGCAGTTGTGAAAGTCAAAGGAATGCGAAATTTAACATTTCACGAAGGTGAAACATCAGGAACCCACTTTCGCCGTTGCAAAATATCACATTTCACATTTCTTTGACTTTTGCAGCTGCAAGAGTCTTTGTAAATATTTTTTCCAGAAAATATTCTTTCGCAAAGTATTTAGAAATAACATTGGCAGATGCTAAATTTTGAACCCCGTGCTGTGTTCGTGGTTCGTCATCCATTAGATTATCTGTTTACCAAAATTTATTGACCGCAACCATCAGCGCATGTGTATCATGAGTTGCATCGTGGATAAGCAGGTAAAACCGTTAGGTATGGCGGCCACTGCTGCGACGTTACGGCAGATACCCAGTCCCTGGCGAGCTCCTTGAAGGCTCCACCTTCATACGTATTCATCGACTTCCTGCCGACAATCGTGACATCAGTGAGACCGGTGGCCAGGGCCGCCTCTTGGTTGATCCCGAGACTTCGCAGGCAGGATTGAACATCCAAACGCGTGTCGATCCTTCACACACGCGGTCGACGTTGCTTGGCCAACGCAAAGTTTCGTGGGACCATGCCCTAACGCGGGTACAGTGCCATTCATGGCTGGGATGGGACTCCCTGGGAGACGTGCTGTGCGTGTTCCGACTCGGAATCCTTCCGAATTGTTGATCCAGACGCTTATGGACCGCGTTTAATTCCGAAGAGAAAAACCCTGAGCCCAAGAAAGTATTACAGGCTACAGCTTTCGTGCTGACGTTGGTTATTGAAGTCGATTGTCGACCTCGCCAAGGTTCCATTTGGGAGCGAGGTTTTTCCGGGGTGAGCACTTTGAGAAGATAATCAAACCGGGTACTTGCTAATGTGCCGCTGTGATAGGACAGAACATCTAGTCGCTCAAGTGTAAGTATTCTCTGTTAAGGTAATCGCCTCGCCTCACATTACGTAATACCCGTGAGAACGTACTGTACAGTTTCTATTTTATCAGTAGCCACTTTGTCGTAGTCTATCCTCATCGGATTATCATCCATGCCATCCATCCCGTCCTAAACCCGCAGCTTAATCTCATCCTCATGGCCGTTTCCGCAACATTCTCAGCCTAGAAGCAACGGCGCACAATTACTCTTGCAAGGGCGACCCTGCTTTATGCTTCCTAAGGTAAGAACCCCCCATCATACCCATTATTAAGGCAACTGGTAACCGAACAGAGTTCCTTCCGACCCCATGCGACCCTGTTTTCTACACGAACGCTCTCACCTTGGCATACGCAATTCCCACCACTCCCGCGTGCGTTCAGCGTCTGCTGCTGACAATTCTGCTGACACTTTTAGCCCGCCTCGTCGGGCCGGGCCAGTTCCTCTAGGTAAACCTCTCTAACTAGTAAGCGAGGAGAGCGACGGATCGTAGCAGATAGCTTGGAACGGCGTCCGCCCCTCAATATCCTCACTAGTGCGGCAGCTCGGGGTTTGATTCCGTACCTGAACATCATGTGCCACTCACTTGGACACGGTGCTTTTACTATTTAGACCTTTTTTATGCCTATAACTCACAGGGGAAAGCAGCCACTGATGCCATAATGATCCTTACTCTTCATTCTTGATGTGGCTCGTATGTACGCGAGATACTGACGACTCGGATGGGATCACAACGGGCTCACGGACCCCACTGGCAGCTTCATTTATTATTATTATTGTCAATCAACATCGTTTTGGAATGGGAGTCTATATGCTCTCCCTGCCCGCGCTCGAAATGAGGAGGGTACAGTGATCTGGCCTTCCCCGACACACCAAAATAAAATCATTGTATATTTCCACAACGGCATGCGATCGTGAAAATCCGAGTTGACAGTCCTCAAGAGTAAGGTTCAAGGTATCTACGTACACGAGCTCAGGTATATCCGTGGGGGCTGGGTATACTATCGGCACGATTTACTACGAAGGGCCTGTTAGTCACACATTTCGGTCCTTGACACAGTGTGACGATCTGATGGTCCAGTGATGGATGCGCTTATCAATCAGCGATCAGCTTTCCTTGACGTCTATCAGCAAAAAGATCAACCGCTTACATTGCCAGGTTCTACCATGTATGGACATATTTGTGTGCAAATTTGCTGTTTTGGGGGGATATATGGTCACGTTTTGACCCATACATGGCAGAGGTCCCATAAATATCTATATAAGTGACCTCCCTTTTTGTTGATCGCCGGGCCGCCGCTCTCGCTGTCCTCATCCTCCTCCTCATGCGTTAAACGCGCTCATTGATTAACCACCATTGGCAAGACGGTGGAGCGTTCGTGGGTTGACACCATGCTTCTCTGCAATGGGCCGAACACCGCGTTTTTTACCTTCTTTTTGCAGCCCCCGTTGGTATTCCTCGACAGCGGCCTGGTAACGCGCGTTTTCGGCGCGTCGCGATGCTTTTCGTTTGACAGCTCTGAGACAGCGTGGCCAGTCATGAGAAGATTTGCGTATGAAAAAGGAAATGATGTAAGATCATCAAAGATACCATCAATATCTCCCCCCACGCTGTCACGCTTTTTCGATACCTTTCTTCCGCCTCGTTTTTTGTTCATGAAACTTGCTCTTGGGTCCCCGGCATTCTTACCATGGCCAGGTAGGATACTAGGAATGATGTCTGTACCTTTACAATGTCAATATACCTCTGAAATCCTGAGCTATTCGTCATATAAAAGTTTGTACAAATCCAAATTGAGCATTTTCGGTACTGATTGCCTTGTGGAATGTGAACAACACTCCTCCGGGCTTGTATACTGCAATAATATATTCATCTAATGTATATCTACCAAGATTCCAGCCTAGAAGACGAGACGACCATAATTGACCGAGAAATGGCCAAGTGTGTCAAGGAGGGCAGGTGTGTCAAGGAACGCCAGATCACTGTCTCACTGCTGCATCTGTCACTCTGACAGAATGCTCCAGTTCCTTCCAATGATTCACTTCGTTCCTTGTTCCGGTTTAATTCTCCCAAGGTTGTGTCAGAGCAGGAGGCCTGCTTTTCCTGTCCTTTTGACTCGCACTCGCACTCCAATCAATACCATTAGGATATATAATAGCTCGAGCTCGCAGACAAACGGATTATACATCATCTCCCTGTCCAACCCAAGGTTTCCCCTCGAAAGCCTCAACTTCAACCCATTCATTATGCGTATCTGTCACAAAGTTATCCAAATTCACATATCCTCCGTCCTCATCAACTTGTGCACCGCGATCTGCTTCAAAATCACCTTGTCCTCCTCCGTCGCGTTCGAATCTGCCACGCGCGCAGCATGGTGTACTTGGCCTTAACGGCATGGCGTTCCTCGGGCGTCGACCTCTCAAACGCATGTCCCGCCAAAAACTTGATTGTCTCGGCGAGGTTATCGGCCATCTGGCCGGCATCGTGTGTTCCTTGGATGATGGGTTTGAAGAAGTTGAAGGCCCAGTCAAAGTTGTCTTCCGAGTCGGACGAGAGGATGGGTTGGTTTTGGGCACGTATTTGTTGGTATGCGTTGGGGACGACGAGGAGGAAACTAGATTTTAGGGAGGGGTGAAGGGGAGAGGAGAGAGGGAGGACTGACCGGGTGTATGAGGTTTCGCTCCGTGCGGCGTGCCATGCTGCGGCTATTTCCTCTGTGAGGAGAAGACCGAGTCGATGAAGGCATCACAAGACATTGAGCGCAAAAACTCAGACTAAAAATCATCAAGAAAGGCACCTCCAGCATCACCGACCACACGCCACCCAGGTCCGGCATAGATCGCCGATTTGTAGCTGTAATCGCTGGCAGAGTTCACGAGGCCGATGTCGGCCTTCTTGACGAGGGTAGCGTTCTTGAGGATGATGGGTGTAGACGGGATTTGACGGTGGTAGTGTGCGAAGAGGGAGGTGTCTTCGCCGGCGTCTTTTGCGGCTTGCTTTTTGGCGTTGGGTTTGTTAGTGTGGATGACGCACCCGACGGAGACGGTGCCGCCGTAGAGGGGATGTACCATGTCCAGCCGGTTTCGTCTGTCAAACAGAAATAAGGATTGCTATTATAAATATACATAGGGAAGACGAACCAACTAGAGCCTCAGAAAGCGGCGAGACTTAGAACCTCGAGGTACTCGCCCCCGTTCTTCCAGTATCCCCAGACCGCGATGTTTTTGAGGTCCTCATTTTAGGTACGGTTTTTGAGATACTTGGTGCAGATAATATCATTCCTGCCGCTGGCGTCGATCACGTAGTCGAAGGAGATGGTGCCGGTTTGCCCTTTCTTGTTTTGCCAGGAGGCAGAGATGGTGCGGTTGTTGGGGCTTCCACCTTCGAAGCGACTGTCGGTTACCTTGGTCTCTTCGAACACGGTGGCTCCCTCCTTTTTTGCGTGGCGGAGCATAATCTCGCCTGCTTGGGAACGAATCCGGAAGGTGTTCCAGGAGACATTTTGGGGGTCGACGGAAACGAAGTCAGTGTCTAGAATATATTATGTGAGACCATGTACCGCACTGTACGGAACGGAAGAGACTCACAACCCTCGCGCCTGTGCTTGTTCAACTTGAACCCAGCGCCGACCAAATCGGGAGGTCCATCCATGATCCATCCAACATCGGCAATTTCCGAAACGGGTATCAACTTAGCTTGAACGTGGTTGATTTTGGCTAGTGTCCGAAGAATGAAATCAAGGCAATTGAGAAATGAGGTGTGTTATCCCGAAGTGATGGCATTTTGGTCGACGGCGAGCACGGCGGGTCTGATCCTTTCCGATGCTCTGCTCGGCGTGCTCCGAAAGATACATAATCAAAGTCAGAAAAATCCGGTTCAGGCCATATATTACCTAGATATGTACCCCCGAAAATCAAGAGAAATATATTTGACGGGAAACTTTGTTTTACTAATTCTTTAAAAAGACCCCCCTGCTGATGACCGCGATCATTGGGTAGTACTGTAACCGTCATTAAATTAAAGGTCCGATGACAAGGATTTTTCCGACTAAAATTATTAATGCCATCACTTTGTTACTCTTGAGCCTTGGACTGTTCAAAGGATCGATATCATGGATATGTCTTACTCTTCTTGATGCCGTCCACCGTCACTATTTGGTCTAGGCCGTTCGAAGTCGGATGTCGTGTGGTAACGCCCTGTGGCAAGGGATCAAAGAATTTCCCGAGGTCCTATTTCCCTGGTGTCGACATTTCTTCAGTTCTCCACGGCTGATGACGGGAGCAGGACGTGCTGCGCTGGCTCTCGTATCTTCGTTCAATGACAAATTCCTCGACAGGAACATCCACGAGGCTGCCTCGTTCAAGGTCGGCGACCTTTTCGCGGCCGACATCAACGAGGGTTTCCCGGATCTAAACCGTTCTGTGCTGTCCATTTATCTCTTTACCCCAACTTATTGACCATCATCTTTGGTTATTTTCAGAGATGCATGTGCAGCATGTGCTACGTCGATTCCACTAGAAAGTAAGAAGGCGAGACCCTCAATAGCGGCCACCGCTGCGGTGATAAGGGTAGTACTTCTTTAACGTACCTTTTTTCTAATGCACGTTACGGCAGACATCAGTCCCTGGTGAGGTTCTCAAGGCTCCAGTAGGCTCCAGCTTCATACGTACTCGTTGACTTCCTGCTCACAACTTTGACATTGGTGAGACCTGTGGCCTGGGCCGCCTCGTGGTCGACCCGGGACTTCGCAGGGAGGAATGAAAATCCCAAACGCGTGTCGATCCTTCACACACGCGGTCGCTTGGCCAACGCAAAGTTTCGTGGGACCATGCCCTAACGCGGGTGCATGCTATTCATGGCTGGGATGGGAGTGGGATTTCCGAAGAGAAAACAAAACAATGAGCCCAAGAAAGCATTATATGTTCGTGCTGACTTTGTTATTGAAGTCGCTTGTAAACCACGCCAATTTGGGGCGAGGTTTTTTCCAAGGTAAGCACTGTTAGAGCACAATCAAACCGAGTACTTGGTAAGACTGATAGGAGACAACGTCCATCAATCGCTCGAGTGCACACAGCAATGACGCACAACCACTCTTGCGAGCTTCGAGTGTGACCCTTATTTGTGCTTCCTACGGTAAGAATTTCCCGACAACTGTTTACCGAACAGAGTTCTTTATGATCACCAACGACTCCATGCGACCCTGTTTTCCACATGAACGCTCTCACCTTGGCAGTATACGCGATTGCCACCACTTCTGCGTGCGTTCAACGTCTTCTGCTGACACCTTTAGGCCACCTCATCGGGCCGGTCCCTAAGCAGCCGTCTCTCAGCGCTTAACGAGGGGAGCAACGGATTGCAGCTGAGGCCTATCCCACTCGTGCTCTTTGATACAGAAGTTATGACGCTTCGAATTCTTCAAGCACGCAGATGATATCATACACAAAGAATCCACGACAAACGCCTATAGATCGAAGTTCACATGGCCAAGTGCTCGGGGCGGGTGAATTATCGTTCAAGTGACATGTTGAGACACTTCGATAAGAAAAAAGAATCCTTCCGTTGTCAGTCGTGTATTTTTTTTCCTCGGATTTTTTTTTTCTGAATGACGTTTAATCCTCGGGTAAGCTATGTTCCTAGGTGGATAAACCGGACCGGGAATATATATGATAAAAAATGATGGGATATTTCCGCATCATCGCCTCTCTCTTCCATTGCTGGAAATGGTGGAACCCCTTGTCAGGGTGCGACATTGAATAATATTGCGCAGTGATCATGTTCACTGATCTCCGGATCTCCTCGAGGACGCTTGCAATGTCTGCAGATGCAAAGCTGTTGCCCGGTCTTTTTTTCCAACTCCGGCATCTCCTTCTGGCCAAGTGAATCCACAGACCTTCTCCCACAGTCTCCCAATCGCACCGAGACCGCAAATCCCACCGTAGAGAATGTTGTCGATATGACACCGCAGAGATCGGGAATTCGACCTGTGCGACAGGTACAAATTTGCAACGTGTAGGCTCGTAACCCCCTGTACTTAAGGATTTGGAGCTCCGTCACGCAAATGCATATGGAAGGTCGGGCGCATTTTGCTGGATCCGTTGTGAATGTCACTACTCCATGTCGTGTAATGATATAATATACATTACTTACATCCTAAATCAGTTTAGCGTTTTTAGGACCCACTGATGGTGGGTTATCTACTCGTTGAACAACTTGAATGAAGTTGAATCCGAGAATCGAACCCTAAGGATAAGATTGACGCCTTGATCACTGGCGAGCATCCTTTCGATCAGCGGCTGTTGTCCAGCCAGGAATCTCAGCGTCAAATGGTCGAGGAGCCTACAGCGCATGCGATCGATATATCGTGTGATCGCATTTTGCGCAGCTTGGTATTCGAATGCCAAAAGCTGATGATAAATATGATTCCAGGTTGCTTATACATCGACGGCGCATCATCGCTGCCGCCATGAGGAACTCATTTATGACGATTGATCATAAGACTCGGTGAATCAGCGAGCCGTATGATATCCCTTTCGGTCAAGAGTTAGTCATGAGGGAGTCCCGGTGAAACCGTCGGATCCAGCGGTCCCATGACATCGAGCAAGATATGGGGTTTCTGTCCTTGTTAGCTCGACAACCATCTAAATTCCGTCAGTGATGCTAGTGATCTCATGAGCGTGAGTTATGCCTGCTTACACCAGTATCAGTGTCTTGTATTTCGCCGGACATCTATGGGCTAACCGCTAAAGACTTAGGAAGCAAGAGCCCGAGTCAAGCGTGAGCACTAAGCTGCACGAAGGTCAGTCTCATTCAGTGCCAGTGGTTTGACAGGAATCACTTGATTTGCTTCCGCTGATGCTCGGATCCAGCTTTCATTGAGCATTCCCGAAGTTTGCGACCCTTCCTAGGTCTGAGCCCTGAGACGACTCCACTCATTCAGGTGGGCGTGTGGATGGGAAAGCGTCGGGAAAGCGCTTGGGAAGCACACCGATCTAACTCCCCTTTACCTAATGTGGATACCGGATGTCAAGCCAACGTGGGTAAGTTTTCTGTCAAGAATCAATTGCTCGAGGGAATTCGACAGTCCGGTTTCACTTGCGTACAACGTACGAATGTCGGACTTCCTTGAGATATTAGACGTTCGTTCCCTCCTGCCACCATAATGGCCAGAGCAGGGTGGCAGGATGGATAAGCATCTTGGGTAAGGGTCGATTGATAAGGCCGTGGGCCTGGTTCGTCATGATACGCTGTGTGGGTCCCTAATCACTCTATCCAAATAGGTTCGATCAGGTGGTTTATCTTTTTTTACACCAGGCCCTGCTACCCTTTCAAGAAAAATATCGTAAAAGGTTAGCCTCCGTCTACCACTTCGTCTTTAAGCCGGGGCGCTATGAAGGCTTGGGAACCCAACCATCTTCCCTTCTTTTCCACTCCCTATGGCCTCCGACACTCCAGCCCAACGTGGGGACTGCCACCGATCTACTTTCAAACGATTTTCACTATTCGGTCCTCAGCCTACCTCTTTCGACGTCGTTACCAGCCATCGACTGGGCCACATGTTCAACTCCATCTCCAACTACGCCGCCTGTAATCCATCATTACCTACACCCTGTCCGCCAAGTCACAAACGGCAGCAAGCCGTACACACCAAAATCTGGCGGCATTTCACCGCTGCGTGCGCCCTCAAGCTTGGTGGGTTCGGAGGAGCCTTTAATCAAACCTTCCATTCATCGAAGTCGGACGACGGCCTCATCTCCCTCGCTCGGGAACTCAAAACCTATTCCGACCGTCTACGACGTATCTTCCCGCCGCACAGTCGTTGTATACCCGAAGATGACGATCCACGCCCCCCCTCTGTCTCCTTATCCGACGACTCGTCCGTCTTCCCCCACATGGCGAAATGTGAACCCACGCTCGTACGAGCGGTCTTCGCCGTCAGCCTTGAGGAGGCGCCTTCAACCCACTTGCCGGGCTCGAACAAAAGTATCCCGAAGCTACGGTACAAGGCACGAGATACGCTTCGCAACCTCCTCCTACAGGATCCTCTCGCCCGAGGTCAGGAATACCTAAGGCGGAATGAGGGAAACCTTTATTCGCAAACGACGCATAGTATCGACCCCGGTGATCCACTCGAGCTATTGGAGAACTTTTCCCAGCTGTTGATTCTGGAGACCACAAACGACCCGTAAGACCCCCTCTCTTCCGTCAAACCATGGCTATCCGTTGATGGAATTTCCAGAACGCTCGTCAGGTTGGTCGATCATTCCAGGACCTGGAATTTTTTCCAAGGTACGGCAGGTTCCTCCACATGACGTAGGATTTGTATTGAACTATGTTCCCAGGGAGGGAGTTCCCTGACGACATTGACACGACTTCCATCGGCATTGTTTCTCTTCGCCGGAATGCCCAGGTTGCTCTGTCTGTCATTGACGAGATGATGGAATATGTTAGCTCTGACGGCATCATGCAGGTGAAGGTCCCTTTCCATCCCATTTCCTGCCCTTGCTGACCCCTGAAATCGCCAGACGTACTTCGACCACAGCCGCCCCCGCTTTGACTCCGTCGTATGCATCAACGTCCTGACTCTGTTTTACACATATGGCCGGGGCCACCGCCTTCCCCGCACGCTGCGGTGGATTCGGGAGATCCTTGCGAGTCGCGCCTACGTCGGTGGTACGCGATACTACACAACATCCGAATGCTTTCTCTTCTTCCTCTCCCGGTTCCTGTCCTATTGTGACGACGCGGACTTGCATGCGACACTAGGACCCCTTCTCAAGGAGCGTGTCCAAGAGCTAATTGGAGACCCTGGGGATGCGCTCGCGCTTGCAATGCGGATCTTGGTGTGCGATTTCGTCGGGATCAGGAATGAGACCGATTTAGGTGCGCTCCTTGAGCTTCAAAGCGAGGACGGGAGCTGGGGGGTCGGGTGGATATATCGACTGCCGTCCGTGGGGATTCAGATGGGGAATCGCGGGTTGACGACGGCGCTCGCTATCAAAGCAATCGCCACGACTGGCGTCCAGGAATAGTGAACCGGTGTAACCATTATTCTGGCTCGGGTTCCAGTCTAGATTCCCCCATTTTCAATCATCTTCGGTGCTTGACGCGGAGGTCAAGTCGATGTCGCTAACGAACTCGTACTCATGCTCGCGTGTCTGCATCACTACCTCCCGTCGTCTGCCTGGATGGTCACGATTGTTTGAGAGCGACAGGTCACGGGTCGTCGAGCGCCGCAAAACCGCATCTTGCTCTGGTTGGACAAGACGAATAGTATGCATCGATTCCACAAAAAGGCGAAACCGTGGCTCATGCGGCCACCTCTGCAGTGGTAAGGGTGGTACTTCAGTAACCCGACCATGGCCACATTCAGACGCGAAGCCGGATATTGCAGATCGTTAAGGGAGAGTGTCGTGCTCAGATTCGAGAATGAGATGGAAGAGCACATTAAGGAGAGTATTGCAAGGAAAAGATATCTAGGCATGCATGACTCGCCATGCTAATAGTACTAAATACTACGAAATGTCGTTACAAATAAATTAATGGGGGCTATTAATCTCCTGGATCCACGCGTCTAATTCAAGTTGTTCGGAACGATGCAGAGGGGTTGCGTCGATCAGGGACCACATCTGCACCTGCATCTGCGCGTCAAATCGTTTGGTGCGATCCAAAGGGGTTGTGCCAACAAAGAACGGAATCCAGGTCCAGTCTTGCATCCTCCACCCGCACATATGGATGATGAGTCTTGCGAGCTCCTTCTTGCTGACAGAAATCTCCCAAGCTGAAGATATGACTAGCAGAGCTTCGGAAGCTGATGGCGGGTTGAGCATAAAGTTGACGCAAGTTGGCAGCCATCGAATCTGGTGGAAAAATTCGAGCATCAGCTGGATAGCTGGTTCGGAGTTTTGCCCACAGTAGAAGTGCTGCAGCTCAGATTTGCTGTGGAAGGATGACATGGCTACATGCCAGTCATCATATTCTTTGACCATATAAAACAGCTTTGAAGGGATCTCGGACCCGAAAAAACCATCTACTAGATCAGCAAATCTTTGAACTTCAGGTGTCTCATCATCAAAAAATACTGCACCAGGTATGGCAGCATCTGCCCATATCATCCAGCACATTGTCTAGAAGGATGACCTGGCAAGGGACATGCCACGCATGAGCATAACATCAATTAGATTCAGGAATGGGACCACCAGATTGGTACGTCATGCATATTCAGCCTAGGCAGACATGTTATGCAAGTGTTATGGAACAGCCTCTTGTCTTATCTCATCTCATCTTATCAACCATGCCTCCCCCATCTTATCAAATGAACTATCCAACACTTCAGTTTGGTTGTTATGGAACAGCTCTTTATTTAATCTTTTACATTTTATCATTGTTTGGTCTTGTGGACATTATTATAAGATTTGACAGTTGCTTGGCATTACTCCACACTGCTGACTCAATGCCAAGCCATTACTTCATACTGCTTACACTCAAACCTTATCCTTATTCAGCCAAACTATATTCTTATTCAGCTATTTCCTTATATGTTCTTTCTTTCACACCTTATCTTCTTATCTTCTTATCTCTGACTCATCTGATAGCAGGATCATATCCCATTGGATGATAAGCCTGGGCTAGTATAGTATATATAGAGTAGCACAAAGCCTGTAAACTCTAGTCTTATTTTCTTAGGATTTCCACTTGACTGTGGTGATATCTAAAGTCAATATAAACTTGCACTTTTTTCCATCATCCTCTCTCTCTAAGCTTATCTATGTGTGAGTCCACAATGCTTGATTCTTGGCATAATCTTTGGATTGTGCTCTGTGAAAATAGTTAAGTGGTTGCCCTAACAACAAGCTATAACTTCATGTATATGTAGTAACAATCTTGTAATGAAATTTCTGGGCATTTCTGCTATACAAAGCCCTACCTGGCCATTTATCTGCAAGAAGGGTATCCATGTAGATGTACAGATAGCAAGCAGTACAGATCCATATATTCTTGCAGCACCATGTATACAATATACATTATTTAACTTGTCTTTTAAACTATTTTCATGTTATATACAAGGCAGCACAATCATTATTTCAATTATGAGTATACAGGGCAAACAATAATATGGAGCAGACAGTGGGCAAACCATAGAATGTGAAGCAATTAGCACATCTATTATCTGTTATGAGCCTGTCAATGAGAAGGACAGGAAGGGGGAACTCTATCTTGTATTATTTTCGAGCACGACCACGTCCACCATGACTGCATCCATGGCCATGGCCACATCCCGAAGACTCCAGAACAGGATTATCTGGATCTCCTCCATGTTGAGACTAAGCCTCTTGTTCATGGTGAGCTTGAGTCTCCTCAACCTCACAATGCTGACATTGAGCTGCACATTGCTCAAGGATCTTGCTGACAGGTTTCTTGTCCACTCCACTTCTGTCAGCCTTCTCATTTCGCTTGTGCTTTCTGGATCGCGATGCCAAGCTAGAGACAGAACTAGTAGAGCCCATCACAATAGAATGCATCCAAGATCTCAGCAAACTCACATATTCCCTAGTCTAGGGTCTCCACAACCCACTCGCCATTCGGGTCTACCTCAAATAGCTTGACAATGTTGTCAAAAAAGGCTTCATGGTTGAAATCGCTGTCTGTTGCTTTCCATGACTCTTGACAACATAATGCAAACCAAGCCTGACACAGAGGTGCAGAAACTTAGTAGCAGCTCTCCCGTGCATTGTGAACTTACTTAAACAGCTGCATAAGCAATTGTTCACCCTGTTACAGACATCAGCCCATGTATCTGTAATTTTGAGGGTTTGGTGCCTTTTCACTGCCCCATGATGGCTGACGATGGTCCAGTGAAAATGTGATGGAAGACCTACAAGAAATCAAAAATGGGGATGCAAAGGAAATTGATGACACACGTGAGCAAGGTATTCACCACAACACAGACTATACTAGTCATCGTCTGGCTCAAGCCCCATCTCGTCATCATACATAAAGGCCGGCCATTGTTCAGCTGTAATTTCAATCTTGCTGGAGTTGACTTGATCCATAAATGCACTAAAAATTGTTAAAAAGTGAGCATAAATTTTGTATGATAATAATGAAATCAAACTTGGGGTCTGCATCAAAATCTTTGAGTAGGTTGATGGGGCATAGAAGCCATGCCGTAGCAGGGTGATTAAACTCACAAAAACTCTTCAAGTGGTCCTGGGTGATTGGTGGACTGACCGCCATCGTAGTTGGGTCACATATGATGTAGGTTATGCAACTGTGTTTGAGCGATGCTGTATCTTCCTGGCACTCTGATGCCGACATGGTTTCAATCTATTCAAGGTTAATTCTTGCAGTATTATATGCGCATATAGTTACTCACAAACTGAATGAGGGTGTTCAACTCATTTGGTTCGTCTTGGAATGCGGGAATGTTCTTCAAGATCGGCATGTGCTTGACAACATTTCTGAACACAATTTTATCTTCATCAATATATCTGATAACAGGATCAGTCTCGGAGATAATGGAAAGATCGTGTTAAAACCAATCAAGCCAATGCAATACTAGTGAACCACCAGTCCAATACAATGTCAAGAAAGGTTTGCAGTTCACCAATATCACACTGTTTGTTAATAGTAGTGTGTGCTCAAGTATGCTGCTCAAACATGTATTGTCAAGTGTTTCACTCTCTGATATATTAGGAATACTGGTCTGTTTGATACTGTTTTGACCAGAAATGCATAAGGCGTGATACAGGGTGTCCACTATATCGCATTTTTGCATATTTAGTGTGTATACAAGTATATAAGTATGTACAATCATTGAGACTGTGTACTTATATATAAAAACATGTTTTTCAATGTTTAGCTTGTATGTAACAGTGATATAAAGCTTTCCAAAATTGTTTTATCACTATTACAATCCAACAGATTGGACATGCATACTCAGGCACATCAGTGTCATTATCATTGGT
>Ga0307516_10001152_pt1 | contig 36986 bp, 35 predicted proteins | sample 19_EM_MG_FD_203310 | JGI IMG/M metagenome (GOLD analysis project Ga0307516, IMG submission 203310) | Populus trichocarpa ectomycorrhiza microbial communities from riparian zone in the Pacific Northwest, United States - 19_EM | ecosystem: Host-associated > Plants > Roots > Unclassified | place... | reverse complement strand
ACGACTCGCGTGCGCTCGCCTGCTTGTGCGACGTTCACGGACCGCAGGTTGCCCTGGTTCACTTCGACGCTGGGTTTGCCCAGGCCGTTGCTCACACCGGGCAGATCGATCGCGATGCGCGGCGGCGTCTGGATTGTGAAACCGGCCGGCACCGCGGTCAGCGCTTCCGAGAGTTCGATGCGAACGACCTCGGACCCCGCTTGCTGGGTGGTGTTGATCGACTGGATCGCGTTCTGCGCTATCGCAGGTGCGCAGGCGCCAACGAATAACGCGAGCGCCAAGGCACGGGAGCGCCACTTAGCTGTCATCTGATTCTCCTGATTGCTCTTCATCGCGCCTTCTCCTGGAGCTGGAGGGCGCTGCTGCGCTCAATCCATTCGCCCGCTGCATCCTGAACAATTTCCCTGAGCGAAAGCTGGGTCTCGGAAATCTTGGTGATCTTTCCGTAGTTCTGCCCGAGGTAGTCGCCCTGCTTCACCTGATAGAGCAGGTTGTCGACCCGCAGCAAGGCGTAGGGCCGACCGGCCTTCGACACGCTGCCGACCATGCTCATGCTGTCGAGCGGGTAAGCCTCGAGCGGCTCCTTGCGGCGGTTGATCTCCGCAGCGAGCAGCGAGTTGGGTTGGCGCGCCTCTTGTTTGAGCGCCACGCTCAGCTTCTGCGTGCTGAAGGGCTCGACGCCGGTCAGCGCCACATAGGCTTGCGGAATGAACTTCTTCGGCGGCGACAAGGGCTGCACGCTGGGCTTGACCTCGCGCTGCTGCTGGTCCATCCACTGCGTGAGTTCGTCCTGCTCGCCGCCGCAACCGGCTGCGGCGACAGCCACGACCCCGATCGACATGAGCAGTCTTGCCCGTGCTGGCATCACCATCATTTTTTCGCCCCCGGCGCCGCCGCTGCAGTCTTCGCTTTTGCCTTGGCCGCGTTCTTCCTGATCTCTTCAAGTTCGTTGGGGTCGAGGTAGCGGTAGGTTCGCGCCGTGGCTTCCATCGACAATGCACCACCCGCGTCCTTGGGTGAGGTGATCACGAGGTTGTGCAGGGTCACGATGCGCGACAGATTGGCGATGTCGCCTGCGAACGCGCCGATATCGTGGTACCGGCCCGACACCTTTATGGCAATCGGCAACTCGGCGTAGTAGTCCTTCACGACCACCGAGCCCGGGCGGAACAGTTCGAACTGCAGCCCGCGCCCCAGGCCGGCCTGGTTAATGTCGGACAGCAGCGCGTCCATCTCGGCCTTGCCGGGCAGTTGCTTCTCGAGCTGGGTCACGTACTCTTCGACCTGCAGCTTCTGCTTGCGCAATTCGGCCAGGTTGACGGCTTGCCCCAGCTTCGAGCGGTAGTCTGCCTTCAGCACCGGCTCGCGCGCACGCTGCGCATCGAGCTCGTCGTGCGCCGGCGACAGCAGGAAGAACCAGCCGAGCACGATCATGACGAGCGCCACGGCCACCCACGCCAGCAGCTTGGGAAGAATCGGCCATTGACCCGGTTGTTGCGGGTTGAGGGCGCGGAATTGAGACGCCGCGCCTTCGAACACCGAGTTCAGGTCGACGTTGATCGCTTTTGCTTTGGTCGCCATGTCGATCAGGCCTTCTTAGCGGCAGGGGCGCTCGCCGGTTTCGGCGCTGCGGCACTGGCCGGCTTGGCGGGTGACAGTGGCGCTACGGGCACCAGCGCCGGCTTGTCCTGCGGGCGATTCACGCTCAGGCGCAAGGTGAAGTCGAACAAGCGCTTCTGTTCCTTGTTGGCCGCGGTGAGCGTCATCGCCTTGCTTTCGACGAGTTCAGGCCGCACGAGCCACTCGGAGCTGTACGCCGTGTTGCGCAACAGTTCAGACACCCGTTCCTGTGTCTGCGCGATGCCGTTCAGCGCCAGCACCTGACCGTCTTGCTTGACGGTGGTGAAGTAAATGCCCTCGGGGGTCTGCTTGACCAATTCGTTGAGCAGGTGAACCGGCAGATTGCGGTCGATCTGCAGATCTTCGACAGCCTTCTGGCGCGCCGTGAGCGATGCGATCTCGGCGCGCAGCGCCGCGATGTCTTTGATCTGCGCGTCGAGCTTCGCGATCTCGGTCGACAGGAACTGGTTGCGCTCTTGCTGCGATGTCGTCAGCTGCTGCACGATCAGGTACCAGCCACCCACGATGGCCAGGCCGGCGACGGCCGCCACACCCAAGCCGGCGAAGAAGGCGACCTTGCGGCGCTTGCGGCGCTCCTCCCGGTGCGGGAGCAGGTTGATCAGGATCACTGCACGAACCTCCGCATGGCCAGGCCACAGGCCGTGAGATACGACGGGGCCTCGCGGCGAAGTTTGCTCTCGCGCACGGCCGAACCGAGCTTCATGTTCTCGAACGGGTTGACCACCATCGAGGCAAAGCCCGTCAGCTCGGTCACGCGATCCTTCAAACCCGGCAGCGTGGCCGTGCCACCGGCAAGCATCACGTAGTGAACCTTGTGGTGCGGCGTGCTGGTGAAGAAATACTGTAAGGCCCGGCCGATTTCCTGCGAGAGGCTGTCGACGAAGGGCGCGAGCAAGGAGGTTTCGTAGTCGTCAGGCAAGTCGGCGGCGAGCTTCTTCTGCTCGGCTTCTTCGTACGAAAAGCCGTACTGCCGCGAGATCAGCTGCGTGAGTTGCGAACCGCCGAAGGCTTGATCGCGGTCATAGAGCATTTCGTCGTCGCGCAGCACCTTGAGGCTGGTGGTGTCGGCGCCGATCTCGAACAGCGCCACCAGCGCGTCCTTACCCTCGTTCGGCAACCCGGCAACGATGCGGCTCATGGCCAGGCGCGAGGCATGCGATTCGATGTCGAGCACGGCCGGCTTCAAGCCGGCGGCTTCGGCCAGGCCCTGGCGGTCCTGGACGCGGTCTTTGCGGGACGCGGCGATGAGCACTTCCACATCGCCCACCGACGTGGCGCTCGGGCCGATGACGCAGAAGTCGAGGCTCACCTCGTCGAGCGAAAACGGGATGTACTGGTTGGCTTCGGTCTCGACCTGCAACTCGAGTTCTTCCTCGCGCAGGCCGGCCGGCAGCATGATCTTCTTGGTGATGACCGCCGACTGCGGCATCGCCATCACGACCTGGCGGGTCCTGGTGCCACTCTTGGAAACCACACGCTTGACGGCCTCGGCCACTTCGTCGAACTTTTCGATCTGGCCGTCGGCGATCCAGCCCTTTTCGAAGCTTTCGACCCCGAAACGCTCCAGCACATATTCACCGGTGGCGGTCTGCGCGAGCTCAACGAGCTTGACGCTGGACGAGCTGATATCGAGGCCGATCATCGGTGGATGCTTGCGACCCAACAGCGTGTCTAGAAAGCTCACGACGCCTTTCCCCCAGCGGTCAATCTAGCGTGCTGGATTGTTAATAAGTTACTTCAATGCTAGCAGTAAAGCCCTTGAGTCTCAAAGCATTTTCCGGATTCGCAGCCCTGATCTCGTTGCAAAACTCACACGTGGGACGGGGTTCAAACGAGCACTCGGGGACAACCCTGCAAACTTGCTTCGGGCACCCTCGATGGCACCGCGCAGCCCACGTTGCATCCCTATCGGCCCGCGGTGCCGTTTCTATAATGCGAGCGTCAATCGTTGGAGTCTCATGAGCGAATCCGAGCGCGCGGCCGAACGGCCCGCCGATGCATCTTCGGCCCGATCGAGCACGTCCGCGCTTCCGACCTGGGCCCGCTGGCTGACGCGAAGCGCTTTCTGGTTGCTGGGGCTGGCGGCGGCGGCGGTGTTTTCGGTGCTGCTGCTGGTCGGCATTGCGCTCGCAGTGGCCTACCCCAACCTGCCCGAGATCAGCGGGCTGATGGACTACCGCCCGAAGCTGCCGATGCGCATCTTCTCTGCCGACGGCGTGCAACTCGGTGAATACGGCGAAGAGCGGCGCACGTTCACGCCGCTGGCGCAGATTCCGAAAGTGATGCAGGAGGCAGTGCTCGCTTCCGAGGATGCGCGCTTCTATCAACACAGCGGCGTCGACATCAAGGGCGTGTTGCGGGCCGGTCTGGCGCAGTTCAACCGTTCGCGCAGCCAGGGTGCCTCGACCATCACGATGCAGGTCGCGCGCAACTTCTATCTCTCGACCGAGAAGACCTACACCCGCAAGATCTACGAGATGCTGCTGGCGTTCAAGATGGAAAGCCTGCTGACCAAGGACCAGATCCTGGAGGTCTACATGAACCAGATCTTCCTCGGTCAGCGCGCGTACGGGTTCGCCGCGGCCAGCGAGATCTACTTCGGCAAGCCGCTGAAGGACATCAGCGTCGCCGAAGCCGCCATGCTGGCTGGTCTGCCGCAGGCACCGTCGGCCTACAACCCGATCAACAACCCGAAGCGTGCCACCGACGGGCAACTGCGCATTCTCGAGCGCATGCTCGACAACAACTTCATCACACTGGCACAGCGTGACGCGGCACGGGCCGAGACCCTGCGCTACCGCACACCGTCCGAAGTGCCCGTGCATGCCGAATACGTGGCCGAAGCGGCGCGCCAGCTGATCTTTACGCAGTACGGCGAAGAGGCCTACACCCGCGGCCTGAACGTCTTCCTGACGCTCAAGTCGGAAGACCAGATGGTGGCCTACCGTGCGCTGCGCAAAGGCATCATGGACTACGAGCGGCGGCAGGTGTACCGCGGGCCGGAAGACTACGTGGACCTGCCCGCCAACCCGGCCGAGGTCGACGCCCGCATCGCCGAGGCCTTGCAGGACCACCCCGACAACGACGAGCTGAAGGCGGCCGTCGCGATCGAAGCCAACCCGAAGAAGGTGGTCGCTGTCTTGCAGAACGGGGAGTCGATCACGATCACGGGCGATGGGCTCAAGCCGGTCACTTCCGGCCTGGCACCCAAAGGCAACCCGAAGACCCAGATTCGCCCGGGCGCGGTGATCCGGCTGACGCGCGGCGTTGGCAAGGACGGCAAGCCGGGCGACTGGAGCGTCACCCAGTTGCCCGAGGTGGAAGGCGCCTTCGTCGCCATCGACCCGAGAACCGGCGCGGTGCGCGCAATGGTGGGCGGGTTCGATTACGCCAAGAGCAAGTTCAACCACGTGACGCAGGCCTGGCGCCAACCGGGTTCCAGCTTCAAGCCCTTCATCTACTCGGCAGCGCTCGAAAAGGGCTTCACCCCGGCCACGGTGATCAACGACGCACCGCTGTTCTTCGATGCCGGCGCCACCGGCAGCCAGCCCTGGGAGCCGAAGAACTACGACGGCAAGTTCGAAGGCCCGATGTCACTGCGGCGCGGCCTGGAACGCTCGAAGAACATGATCTCTATCCGGATCCTGCAGGCGATCGGCCCGCCGTACGCGCAGGAGTGGGTCACGCACTTCGGCTTCGAGGCCGACAAGCACCCGGCCTACCTGACGATGGCGTTGGGCGCGGGCTCGGTCACTCCGATGCAGATGGCCACCGCGTACAGCGTGTTCGCCAACACCGGCTACCGCATCAACCCCATGCTCATCAGCAAGATCACCGACACCAAGGGTCGCGTGCTGAGCGAGTCAACACCCGCCGTGCTCGACGAATCGGTGCGTGGCATCGACACGCGCAATGCGTTCGTGATGTCGAGCCTGCTGCAGTCGGTGGCTGCGCGGGGTACTGCGGCGCTGGCCCAGCGGTCCCTGGGCCGCACCGACCTGTACGGCAAGACCGGCACCACCAACGATTCGATCGACACCTGGTTCGCCGGCTGGCAGCGCAACGTGGTGGCGATCGTGTGGATCGGCTACGACAACCCGCGCAAGCTCGGTGACAACGAAACCGGTGGCGGCCTGGCCTTGCCGATCTGGATCGACTACATGCGCCACGCGCTCAAGGGGGTGCCGGTCGAGCAGTACACCGCACCCGAAGGCGTGCTCAATGTCAACGACGAGTGGTACTACGAAGAGTACACGCGCGGTGCCGGCGTGAGCAGCCTGGGTCTGGAAGACAAGCTGCCGGTGCCGCCGAGTGAAGACGAGCGCAAGGGCATCCTCGACCTGTTCAAGCGCTGAGCGCGAAGCGCAAGGGCTTGCCGGCCTGCTCGCTGGCGCAGGCCGAGAGCGCATCGAAGAACTCGCGCCCGTCGCGAGTGTCGGCCCAGGCCCCGCGCACGAACTTGTAGTGGTGGCCACCGGAGCGTGCGGCCATCCACAGTTCGTGCAACGGCGGCTGCGTGTTGATCACGATCTTGCTGCCGTTCGGGAAGCCCAGTTCGAGCAGGCCGCCGGTGCGCATCGCGTCGATGTCGATCACGTCGGCTTGCAGCCACGCGTCGACGCTGGCTTCGATGCTCGCCAGCACGGCACTGGTTCGCGCGTGGTACTCGCTGTCGGTCAGTGGCGAAGGGCTGGGGTCGGCGGTCATGGTCGATAGAATCCTGGCATGTTGCAGCGCAAGAAGAGTGTAGCGGCGGGGCTCAAACCCGCGTGGGGAGTGTGCGTCTGGTTCGCTGCAGCCTCGTCGATGCTGAGCGGCTGCGGCCAGAAGGGCCCGCTGTTCCTGCCCGCGCCCTCGTCACATGCCGCATCCGCCGCAGCCCCCGCTTCTTCACCTGCCTCTGCCCCATGACCCTGCCCGGCTCTCCGCACATCGCCTACCGCGACCAAGACCTGTTCATCGAAGGCCGTGATGTCGCCGGCCTTGCCCGCGAGTTCGGCACGCCGCTCTACGCGTATTCGCGCGCCTCGCTGCTCGGCGCGCTGGCGGCCTACCAGCGTGCCCTCGAAGGCCGCGACCACCTGATCTGCTACGCGATGAAGGCCAATTCGAGCCTGGCCGTGCTGCAGACCTTTGCGCAGGCCGGCTGCGGCTTCGACATCGTCTCGGGCGGCGAACTCGAGCGCGTGCTGGCCGCCGGCATCGAAGCCTCGCGGGTCGTGTTCTCCGGTGTCGGCAAGACCCGCGCCGAGATGCGCCGCGCGCTCGACGTGGGCGTGATGTGCTTCAACGTCGAAAGCGAAGCCGAGCTCGAAGTGCTGTCGAAGATCGCCGCCGAGTCGAAGAAGACGGCGCGTGTGAGCCTGCGTGTGAACCCCGACGTGGACGCCGGCACCCACCCCTACATCTCGACCGGTCTGAAGGGCAACAAGTTCGGCGTCGCGCACGAACGTGCCGTCGCCTGTTACCAGCGCGCCGCTTCGTTGCCGGGCCTGCAGGTCGTCGGCATCGACTGCCACATCGGCTCGCAGATCACCGACACCGGCCCCTACCTCGACGCACTCGACCGCCTGCTCGATCTGGTCGAGCAGGTCGAAGCGGTGGGCATTGCCATCCACCACCTCGACCTCGGCGGCGGCCTGGGCATCACCTACACCGACGAGGCCCCTCCCTCGGCGGAGCTGCTGGTGAAAAACCTGCTCGCGCGCATCGATGCCCGCGGGCACGGCCACCGCAAGATCATGTTCGAACCGGGCCGTTCGCTGGTGGGCAACGGTGGTGTGCTGGTCAGTGAAGTGCTGTACCTGAAGCCGGGTGCCGAGAAGAACTTCTGTATCGTCGACGCGGCGATGAACGACCTGATGCGCCCGGCGATGTACGAAGCGTGGATGAAGATCGTGGCCTGCCACATTCGCGCCGATGTCGCCACCAACTTCGACGTTGTCGGCCCGATCTGCGAATCCGGCGACTGGCTCGGGCGCGACCGGCCGCTCGCGGTGCAGGCCGGTGACTTCGTCGCCGTGCTCTCGGCCGGCGCCTACAGCATGAGCATGGCGAGCAACTACAACACCCGCGGCCGTGCCGCCGAGGTGATGATCTCGGGCGACCAAGCTTGGTTGATCCGCGACCGTGAAACCGCTGCCGACCTGTTTCGCGGCGAGCACCTGCTGCCGCCGCTCTGACACCACGCCGGCGCGGCGTCGACGCTCAGATCCGGCCTTCTTCCACGCCGTGGCAGGCGATCAAGATGCCCTTCAGGCGCTGCAGCGCCGGCCGCTCCTGCTTGCAGCGCTCGTTCGCGTGCGGGCAGCGTGGGTGGAACGAACAACCGGTCGGCGGGTTCAGCGGGTTCGGCACCTCGCCCTGCACCGGCGTGCGCGAGCGGCCACTCATGTGGATGTCGGGAATCGCATCCAGCAGCATGCGCGTGTACGGGTGGCGCGGTTGCGAAAACAGCGCGGCCTTGTCGGCCAGCTCGACCAGACGGCCGAGGTACATCACACCCACCTGGTCGCTCACATGGCGCACCACCGCGAGGTTGTGCGAGATGAAGAGGTAGGTCAGGCCCTGCTCGCGCTGCAGGTCTTTCATGATGTTGAGCACCTGGGCCTGCACCGAGACGTCGAGCGCCGACGTGGGTTCGTCGCAGACCAGGAACTCGGGCTGCGTCGCCAGCGCGCGCGCGATCGAAATGCGCTGGCGCTGGCCGCCGGAGAACTGGTGCGGGAATTTCTCGACATCGGCGCCGGCCATGCCGACTGACAAGAGCAGCTCGGCCACGCGCACCTTCAAGGCATCTTCGCGCACCCGCGACGAGACGCCACCGGTGCCCGCCACGAGCCCGTGTTCCCGAAGCGGCTCGCCCACGATGTCGGCCACTTTCCAGCGCGGGTTCAGGCTGGCGTACGGGTCCTGAAAGATCATCTGCATGCGCCGCCGCAAGGACTGCGCATTGCCTGACTTGAAGGTGGCCGCCGTATCGACACCGTCGAAACTCACACGCCCGTGTGTCGGCGCATACAGACCGACGAGCAAGCGCGCGACCGTGCTCTTGCCGCAGCCCGACTCGCCGACCAGCGCGAGGGTCTTGCCACGCTCGATCGCGAAGCTCACGCCGTCGACCGCGTGCACGAACTGGCGCGGCTTGCGTTCGACCACCCGGTTGAGCCAGGGCGCCGACACGTCGAAGGTCTTCGACAGGTCGTGCACTTCGACGAGCGGCTGCGCGGCCATGATGCTGGCGGCGCTCATGCGGCCGCCTTCGTGTCTGCGGCATGCAGCCAGCACGCGGCGCGCGTGTTGCCGGCGTCGATCAGATCGGGACGCTCGCTGCGGCAGCGCTCGAAGACACGCGGGCAGCGCGGGTTGAAGGCACAACCCTTCGGAATCGCGGTCAGGCGTGGCATCGCACCGTCGATCTGCAACAGGCGCTCGCGCTCGTCGTCCATTGCCGGGATCGAACCCATCAGGCCGACCGTGTACGGGTGCGCCGGCGAATGAATCACGTCGTGCACCGGGCCGATCTCGGCGATGCGGCCGGCGTACATCACGGCCACGCGGTCGCAGGTTTCGGCGATCACTCCCATGTCGTGCGTGACGAGCATGACCGCCGCGCCATGCTCTTTGCACAAGCGCTTGAGCAGCGAAATGATCTGCGCCTGGATCGACACGTCGAGCGCCGTGGTCGGCTCGTCGGCGACGATCAGCTTGGGTTCGGCGGCCAGGGCCAGCGCGATCACGACACGCTGGCGCATGCCGCCGGAAAACTGGTGCGGGTACTGGTCGATGCGCGCTTCGGCCGCCGGGATGCCGGTTTCCTGCAACAAGCGGATCGCGCGCTGGCGCGCCTCGGCAGCGTTGACCGGCAGGTGCGTCTGGATCGTCTCGACCAGTTGCCGGCCGATCGTGTACAGCGGGTTCAGCGACGTGAGCGGGTCCTGGAAGATCGCGCCGATCTGGCGCCCGCGCACCTTGCGCATCTCTTCGTACGGAAGGTTGTCGATGCGCCGGCCGTCGAAGCGGATCTCGCCCGAGGCCACACGCCCAGGCGGGTCTAGCAGGCCGATGATCGCCGAGCCGGTGAGCGACTTGCCCGCACCCGATTCGCCGACCACGCCGAGGATTTCACCGGGCGCGATGTCGAAGGAAATGTCGTCGAGCGCGACCAGGGTGCCGTGCCGCGTCGGGAACTCGACACGCAGGTTCTTGACTTCGAGGAGTGGGGCTGGCATCGGGTTCAACGCAGGCGCGGGTTCAGGGCATCACGCAGCCAGTCACCGAACAGGTTCATGCTGAGCGCGATCAGCAGCAGCATCGAGCCAGGGAAGATCACCAGCCACCAGGCGCCACTGAAGAGTTGTTTGTTGCCTTCGTTGATGAAGGTGCCGAGCGATGGTGAGGTCGGCGACACACCGACACCGAGGAACGACAGCGTCGCTTCCGTCTGGATCGCGGTGGCCACGTGGATGGTGGCCAGCACCAGCACCGGCCCGAGCACGTTTGGCAACACGTGCCTGCGCATGATGCGCAGCGGCGAAACCCCGACCACACGCGCCGCCTGCACGTATTCCTTGTTGCGTTCGACCATCGTCGAGCCGCGCACGGTGCGCGCATATTGCACCCAGCCGGGCAGCGCGATCGCGAGAATCAGCACACCGAACGCGAGCGAGTCGTGCGCCTGCGGAAAGAGTGCGCGGCCCACGCCGGCGATCAGCAAGGCGATCAGGATCGAAGGGAACGACAGCATCACGTCGCACACCCGCATGATCACCACGTCGATTCGCCCGCCGGCGTAACCCGCAAGCAGGCCGAGCGAGACGCCGATCAACACCGAGACGATCACCGACGCACCGCCGATCAGCAGCGAGATGCGCGCGCCGTACATCAGCGCCGAGAACACGTCGCGGCCTTGTTCGTCGGTGCCGAGCAGGTACTTGGCCTGGCCGCCCTGCATCCAGGCCGGTGGCAGCATCGAATCGCTCAGTTCGAGCGTGGCCAGATCGAACGGGTTGTGCGGCGCGACCACGCCCGCGAACAGCGCGCAAAAGATGCACACCAAAGCGACGACCGCCGAGCCGATCGCCATCGGCGAGCTGCGAAACGAATGCCAGACGTCGCCGGCGAAGAAGCGCGCCCACGCGCCGGGCGCGGCCGGCACCACGGAGCTGCTGATCATGGGTGCTGCGCGTGAAGCATGATGGTCATGCTGAAAGCCCGAGCCTCTCGGCTCACTTCGACTTCAGCGTGATCCACTTGAAGTTCATGTAGTTGTTCGGCAGTTGCACCAGGCTGACCTTGTTGCTGTAGGCCCAGGCCAGCGCCTGCTGATGCAGCGGAATGTGGCCGACGTCGTCCTGGTGGATCTTGAAAGCCTCGCGGATCATCTCGTTGCGCTTCTTGTCGTCGGTCTCCGACTGGATCTTGCCCGTCAGCTCGTCGAGCTTGGGGTTGCTGTAGGCACCGAGGTTGAACTGGCCCTGGCCCTTGTCGTTCGGTGTGGACATGATGGCCGTGAGCACGTCGTGCGCGTCGACCGTGCTCGGGGTCCAGCCGAGCAGGTAGAAGCTCGTGTCACGGCGCAGGATCTTCGGGAAATAGCTGACCTTGGTCTCGGCCTGCAGGTTCACCTTGACGCCGATGCGCGCCAGGTTGGCGGCCACCGCCTGGCAGATCGCTGAGTCGTTGACGTAACGGTCGTTCGGGCAATTCATGCTCACTTCAAAACCGTTCGGGTAGCCGGCCTCGGTCAACAGCTTCTTCGCCGCTTCCACGTCGTACGGCAGGCGCTTGTTCATGTCGGCCTGAAAACCGCGCACCGCCGCGCCGACCATCAGTGCCGTCGGCACCGCCGCACCGCGCATCACGCGGCTCTTGATCGTCTCGATGTCGATCGCCTGGAAGAACGCGCGCCGCACGCGCACGTCCTTGAACGGGTTCTTGCCCTTGACGCTGCTGAACAGGAGCTCGTCGCGCTTCTGGTCCATGCCGAGAAAGATGGTGCGCAGTTCCGGGCCCTGCAGCACCGTGATGTTGCCCGCGCCCTTGATGCGCTCGACGTCTTGCAGCGGCACCGGCTCCATCACGTCGGTCTCGCCCGACAGCAGCGCGGCCACGCGGGTGGCGTCGTTGCCGATCGGCGTGAACACGATCTCGTCGACGTTGCTGTCGATCTTGCTGCGGTAGCTGAAGTTGCGAACGAGCACGGTGCGCACCGATGGCTGGCGCTCCTTCAGGCGGAACGGGCCGGTGCCGTTGGCCTTGAAGCTGGCGGTGTTCTCGATGCCCTTGCGGCGGTCGACGGGCTGCTCGGCCTTGTTCTCTTCGCACCACTTCTTGCTCATCATGCCGAGCGTGGTCAACGTGTCGGGCAGGATGGGGTACGGCAGGGTCGTCTCGATGTCGACGACGAAGTCACTGACCTTGCGCACGGCCTTGATCGGGTTGGTGTAGCCCTTCATGTCGGAGCCTTCGCCGGCGGCGCGCTTGAAGGTGAAGACCACGTCGTCGGCGGTGAAGGCCGAGCCGTCGTGGAAGCTCACGCCCTGGCGCAGCTCGAAGCGCCACACGGTCGGGCTCTGCTGGGTCCACTTCGTGGCGAGCAGCGGCGTCAGCGCCATGTTCTTGTCGCGCTCGATCAGCGACTCGTAGACGTTGCCCGTGAAGCTGAGCTGCAGGCTCTCGTTCAGCGAGTGCGGGTCCATCGACTGCACATCGCCCTGGTTCGAGACCCGCAGCGTCACAGCCTGCGCCAGACCACAGGCCACAGCCAGGGCCAAGCTCAAAAGAGTCGGTTTCAGTTTCATGGGCACTCCAGGGAAGATTCGCTACGGGAAGTTGAAGCCGTCAATGGCCGGCCGCTGTCTTTTCGATCCGCAGGCGCGGGTCGACAGCGAAGTACAAGAGATCGACGACCAGGTTGATCACGACAAAGATCAGCGCGATCAGGCACAAGTAGGCGGCCATCACGGGGATGTCGGCGAAGGTCACGGCCTGGATGAAGAGCAGGCCCATACCGGGCCACTGAAAGACCGTCTCGGTGATGATCGCAAACGCGATCAACGAGCCCAGTTGCAGACCGACGATGGTGATCACCGGGACCAGCGTGTTGCGCAACGCGTGGCCGAAGTAGACCGCGCGGTTGGGCAGGCCGCGGGCGCGGGCGAACTTGATGTAATCAGCGCGCAGCACTTCGAGCATTTCCGAGCGCACCAGCCGCATGATCAGCGTGAGCTGGAAGACCGCCAGGGTGATCGCGGGCAGGATCAGATGTTTCCAGCCATCGACGGTGAGAAAACCCGTGGTCCAGTTGCCAAAACTGAGCACGTCACCACGCCCGAAACTGGGCAACCACTTCAGCGTGACGGCAAAAATGAGGATCAGCAAGATGCCGATCAGGAACACCGGCAAGGACACACCGAGCAGGGAAATCGTCATCAGCGCCTGCGACCAGAAGCTGCCACGCCGCAAGGCTGCGTAGACGCCCATCGGAATACCGAAAACGAGCGCAATGAATGCCGCCGTGAACGACAGCTCCAGCGTTGCAGGCAAACGCTCGGCGATCAGCGATGACACCTTGCGGCCTTGCCGCAGGCTGAGCCCGAATTCACCCTGGCTGGCCTTGCCGACGAAAACCACGAACTGAATCGGGAAAGCCTTGTCCAGCCCCAGATCGGCGCGCAGTTGCTGGCGTTGGGCGGGCGTGGCGTCCTGGCCGAGGATATTGGTCACCGGGTCGCCGACATACTGGAACAGCATGAACGCGATGAACGCGACCGTAAGCATCACGATCACGGCTTGAGCAAGGCGACGAAGGACAAAAACAAGCATCGATCTTTGGCTGAAGGGTTGGCCCGGCCGTTTTCCAGCTCTGGTTCGGGCTCAGGGATCGGACCGCATGCGCTGCCCCATCGACAAAGCGATCAGAGCAAAACGCGAGCCATGCGTCAAAGGGGAATGTCCCGATGCCGTGCATCCCTTTGCAGTGCGATCTCAAACTCAAATTCATGCCAAGAATGAAAAAGGCCGCCCGAAGGCGGCCTTTTAAGTCTGACGGTCACTTGCGCTAGGCAAGCACCCGATCAGAAGATGTGACGCAGACCGGCTTCAGCGCCGAGCGACTTGCCACTGGCAGAGATCGCATTGCCGCCGCCGATCGCAAGCGACGTGCCGTTCTTGTTGTTCAGACGCGAAACCGTCGTGTAAACGGCAGTACGCTTCGACAGGTTGTACAAGTATCCCACCTTGATTTGGTCAACCTTGGTGGTGACGGTGTTGGTGCGCTTGCTGGTGTCGTAACCTGCATGCAGTTCACCCTGACCCATCGGCACGAGAGCGCTGAACGAGATGAACTGTTCCTTGTCGGTGCCTTGCTTGTCTTGGTTGTAGTAACCCATCAGCTTGACAACGCCGAGGTTGTACGACGCGCCAATGTTCGCTGTCTTCATGTCAACGGCACCAGTCGTAAACCGCTGTTGGCCATACGCACCAGCGATGTCAAACGGACCAGCGGCGAAACCGACGCGCCCGCCGATGTAACGGCCCGGGTTGGTCGGGGTTGAGCCCGATTCTGCTGCAGCCACTTGGAACTGACCGTAAACACCACCGATGTTCGACGGCAAGAAGTAGCCGATGGAGTTGTCCGCACGAACGCGGGTGCCAGCGAAGAGCTGGTCAGGATTCAACGAGCTGCCGACACCGTTGGTGCCGAACGCATCGAAAATCGTCAAGTTCCAGAACGTCGGGGTGTAGTCACGGCCCAGGCGGACTTCACCGAAACCGCCCATCAGGCTCACCGTCGCGCGGCGACCGAAGAAGCGGGTTGTGTCGACCGTACCCGTGTCGGCATTCACGCCGCCTTCGAGCCAGAAACCGGCCTTCAGGCCGCCGCCGAGGTCTTCAACCCCACGGAAACCCAAACGGCTGCTGTTGATGCCGTCGGTGCTGAGCGAAACCCGGCGCGACGAACCATCGTTCTTAACGTACTTGGCGTTCACGTCGACGATGCCGAACAGCGTCACCGAAGATTGAGCCGATGCCACACCAGCGAAGGCGCCCAGAACTGCGAGAGCGAGCAGAGATTTTTTCATTGCAACTATCTCCTAGGTTGAACAAGAGGTCCCGATCACACATCACCCTCGTTGGGCAGATCAGGCGCAACCCCCTCACGGGAAGTTGTGCGTATTGCACCAGAGGGGCCGGGTGGTGGAAAGCCTTGCGGGTCAAAAAAGGCCTTTATGTTGTCTGAGCACAACGAGGGATCACACCGAGAGCGCGGGACTCCAAAAGCCTGCGCCAAACGGCAGGGCAGCGCCTGGAACGCTCCCGCGTCGGCGCTGCGCTATTCTCGAAAGCTCCATCCATGGACGGGCGTTCCGTGTCTCCAATCGACTCTCTCCTCACCGCGGCCGACAGCGCACTGCGAACCCTTTCGGGCGCCAACCACGCCTCGCGCCCTTACCCGAGCGCGCCTGGGGGCGACAAGCCTCTCGACAGCGCCGAGCGCCGCCTCGCCGGCGCCTTGATGCGCGTCAACCATGTCGGAGAGGTCTGCGCACAGGCGCTGTACAGCGCTCAGAGCTTGAGCACCCGCGACCCGCGCCTGCAGCGGCAGTTCGAAGAAGCCGCGAAGGAAGAGACCGACCACCTGGCCTGGACGCAGCGCCGCCTGCACGAACTCGGCGCCCGCCCGAGCCTGCTGAATCCGCTCTGGTACGCCGGCGCCTTCGGCATCGGCCTGCTGGCCGGCCGCGCCGGAGACCGGGTGAGCCTGGGTTTCGTGGTCGAAACCGAGCGCCAGGTCGAACAGCACCTCGAAGAGCACCTGACGCGCTTGCCGACACACGACACCGCGTCCCGTGCCGTCGTCCGCCAGATGAAGTCCGACGAAGCGCGGCACGCCGCGATGGCGCAGGACGCCGGCGCGGCGACACTGCCAGCGCCGGTGCGCTGGGTCATGCGGCGCGTGGCGCAGGTCATGACCTACACCGCGCACCGCATCTAGGCCACCGACTCAGGCCGCGCTGATCTCGAAACTCGTCGTGATCTCGGCTGTCTTGGCCAGCATGATGCTGGCCGAACAGTACTTCTCATGCGACAAGCGCACCGCGCGCTCCACGGCAGCATCGGTCAAGCCCGGCCCGGCGACAACGAAGTGCATGTGGATCTTCGTGAAGACTTTCGGATCCGTGGGCGAACGCTCCGAGGTCACGACGACCCGGCACGCCCGCACGTCGTGGCGGCCACGTTGCAGGATCAACACCACGTCGTAGGCCGTGCACCCGCCGGTCCCGGCCAGCACGGTTTCCATCGGTCGAGGTGCGAGGTTGCGCCCCCCGCCGTCGGATGCACCGTCCATCATCAGCAAGTGGCCGCTGCCGGTTTCGGCCGCGAAAGCCATGCCGCTGGCCGGCATCCAATTGATCGTGCATTCCATGTTGATTCCTGCGCTCCTCGCACCGATGAAGTGCGGTCTGTCACGCAATTGTGCATGGGCCGCGTGGCACTGGAGCCCGCGCCCTAAATGTCTGCCGCCACGATATTGCAGCGCAACATAAAAGGCTCTACACTCAATCACATACGGGGTTCGAATTGCTGCTTGCGTCGATCTCCGGACCGTTTGTCTCCTCCACCTCCTCCATTGGTGGATTCAGCCCAGGGCAGCAATGCCTTGGGCTTTTTTCTTGGGTGTTGGCGAGGCAGTCGTTCGACCGGCGCAACGTATGATGCGGCGCCGCAAAACGATGGTCCCAGGAGACAAGAATGGCCGCCCCGAAAATCAGCCCGCGCGCCGCCCGGCCGCCGGAACAGCTCAGCCTGACCGACTACCTGCAGAAGATCCTCACGGCCCGGGTCTACGACGTGGCCATCGAAACCACGCTCGACGCGGCGCGCAGCCTGTCGAAGCGGCTCGGCAACCAGGTTCTGCTCAAGCGCGAAGACACGCAGCCGGTGTTCAGTTTCAAGCTGCGCGGTGCCTACAACAAGATGGCGCACCTGAGCGAAGCGCAACTCAAGCGAGGTGTCATCTGCGCTTCGGCCGGCAACCACGCACAAGGCGTGGCGCTGGCGGCCAAACGCATGGGTTGCAAGGCCATGATCGTGATGCCGGTGACAACCCCGCGTCTCAAGATCGACGCCGTCAAATCGCACGGCGGCGACGTCGTTCTGCACGGCGACAGCTACTCCGATGCTTACGCGCGTGCGCTCGAACTGCAGGCTGAACACGGCCTGACCTTCGTGCACCCGTTTGACGACCCCGACGTGATCGCCGGCCAGGGCACGATCGCGATGGAAATCCTGCGCCAGCACCAAGGCCCGATCGACGCGGTCTTCGTCGCCATCGGCGGCGGCGGGTTGATCTCGGGCGTGGCCGCGTACGTCAAGGCGGTGCGCCCGGAGATCAAGGTGATCGGCGTGCAGACCGTCGATTCCGACGCGATGCTGCGGTCGGTGAAGGCCGGCAAGCGCGTGACGCTGAACGACGTCGGCCTGTTCGCCGACGGCACGGCGGTGAAGCTGGTCGGCGAAGAAACCTTCCGCCTGGCACGCGAATTGGTCGACGACTACATCGTGGTCGACACCGACGCCGCCTGCGCCGCCATCAAGGACGTATTCCAGGACACGCGCAGCATCCTGGAACCTTCGGGCGCGCTCGGCGTGGCCGCGATCAAGCAGTACGTCGAAACCCACCGTTGCAAGGGCAAGACCTTCGTCGCGATCACCTGCGGCGCCAACATGAACTTCGACCGCTTGCGCTTCGTGGCCGAGCGCGCCGAGGTGGGCGAGCATCGCGAAGCCCTGTTCGCGGTCACCATCCCTGAGGAGCGCGGCAGCTTCAAGCGTTTTTGCGAGTTGCTCGGGCCGCGTTCGGTCACCGAGTTCAACTACCGCATCTCCGATTCGAAGCAGGCGCACGTGTTCGTCGGCGTCGCCACGGCGAACCGCCCCGAGACCGACAAGCTCGCCCGCAGCTTCGAGCGCCACGGGTTCGCCACCCTCGACCTGACCGACGACGAACTCGCCAAGGAACATGTGCGCCACATGGTCGGCGGCCGCAGCAGCCTGGCGGACGACGAACGCCTGTACCGTTTCATCTTTCCGGAGCGGCCGGGCGCGCTGATGCGCTTCCTCTCCAGCATGCACCCCGCCTGGAACATCAGCCTCTTCCACTACCGCAACCAGGGCGCCGACTACGGCCGCATTCTTGTCGGCGTGCAGGTGCCAAGGGCCGACAAGAAAGCCTTCCGCGACTTCCTGGAAGGCTTGGCCTACCCTTGCGAAGACGAGACCGACAACCCGGTCTACCGCCTCTTTCTGCGCTGACACGCTGTCGGGCCGCGTCAGCGCTGCCCAACTTCACACGGGGTGCGCGCGCAGCGCGTCGTGGCTGTTGCACGAGCGCGCCGGCGAGCCCCACAATCGCCTCCAATCCCGCTGTCTGCGTTGAACTGGTCTGCTGCTTCATGTCGGTCAATCGCTCGCTCATCACCTCCACGTCGAACACCTTGCTCGAACAGGCGCTGCGCCGCAAATTGCAGCGGCGCGGCGACGTCACGGGCATGCTGGGTGAGCTCGAACCACTGGCCGTGCGGCTCGGTTTGATTCAGAACACGCTCAAGCCGCGCTTCAGGTCGCCGCAGATCGCCATCTTCGCGGCCGACCATGGCCTGGCGGTCGACGGCGTCGGTGTGGCCGGCCGCCCATCCACCGCGCAGTTGGCCAACCAGTTGCTGACCTCGCAATTGCCGGTCTCGGTGTTCGCACGCATCCAGGGGCTGGAACTGTCGGTCGTGGACTGCGGCGTGGCCGAATCGGTCACCCCGCACGCGCGCCTACTGGCCCGCAAGATCGCCCACGGCACGCGCAACTCGCGCGTTGCCTTCGCCATGTCGGTCGACCAGGCCCACGCCGCCATTCGCGCCGGCATGGAGATCGCCGACTCGATGGTCGGCAACGCGGTCGCCTGCGCCGGCATCGGCGTGGGCTCGCAAGAAAGCGCAGCGCTGGTGCTGTCGCGCCTGTCGGGCGTTGAATTGCCCAGCCTGTTGACGTCAGGCAGGAACGCCCACCCCGACGATCTGGCCAACGTGCTGGCCGTGCTGCAGGCCGCGCACGCGCGCCACAGAGAAGCCGTCGACCCGGTCGAGGTGCTCGCCGCTTTTGGTGGGTTCGAGATTGCGATGATGGTCGGCCTGATGCTGGTGGCCGGCAGCAAACGCCATCTGATCGTGGTCGACGGCCTGCCGGCTTGCGCCGCGCTGATGGTGGCCACCCGCATCGCGCCAGCCGTGACCGACTACTGCGTTTACACCCGCAGCCACAGCCACCCGGGGCTGGACACGGCGCTCGGACTGTTCAACGCGTCGCCCTTGCTCGAACTCGGCATCGAGAGCACCGATGGCACCGGCTCCACGCTGGCCTGGCCGCTGGTGCGCAGTGCCGCGGCGTTGCTCACCGAAGTCGCTGAAGGCGAAGATGCCGGCCCGACGCTGCCCGCGCCCATCGGGCCGGTGACCGAACCCACAACGCTTCAGTAAGCGTCTGAGCCGCCGAAGCGGCGCTACTGCGTGAGCGTCTGCGCGGCCGGGTCGCGCGGCATCGATGCGGCGCCCGCTGGCGGCACCGGCGGCGTGGGTACGATGCCTTGCGGTGCCGCAGGTGGTTGTGTAGTCCGCACTTGCCCCACAGGCTGCGGCGGTGGCAAGAGGGGCGGCGCAGCAGGCGGTACCGGTGCCGGTGCCGTCGCCGGATTGCGTGGCGCACCACCCCCAGGGGCCGGCAACGTGCCGGTTGCTGCAGCCGTCAGCGGCGGAAGTTCGAGGGTGACCGCCGCACTTCCCTGCGCCGGCCCGATCGCGGCGGTGCGCAGGCTAACCGACTGCAACACCATGTTCGTATCGAGCGCCGAGCCCACCACGAAAGCCTTGGGGGGTTTGCCGTCGACCGCGATCAGCGCCACACCCTGCCCCGCCTGGGCCGAGGCCGCCGCGGCCTTCGGCGCCATGATCCCGATCAGGCGGAAGCGCGACGCGGCCTCGGGCGTGGCCACCACCGCAGCGGCCGCCACGGGCGTGGCGCCCAGCAGACGGCTCAGGTCGCCGCGGGCGACCGCGACGTCGCCCACCGGCACCGTGTACTGCGGCGCCTCGGCCGAGCGAGCCCACAGGCGCAGCCCCCAGAACACCGCGGTGGCGGCCACCAGGGCCCAGATAACGAAGGCTGACAGTCTTGCGAGCATGCACGATTATCATTCAATGGGTCTGCCACTCCAGCCCGCTTCAGGGCAGGAACATCACATGAGCTTGACCCCGAAATCCTGCCCCTCCCCCGCGCGCCCGGTTTTGCGCCGTGTGTTGCGCCGCGCCCGCGGCTTCACCCTGATCGAACTGATGGTCGTGCTCGTGATCATCGGCGTGCTGGCGGCACTGATCGTGCCCAACGTGCTCGACCGTGCCGACGACGCCCGAGTGACCGCAGCCCGCACCGACGTCAACAACCTGATGCAGGCGCTCAAGCTCTACAAACTCGACAACCAGCGTTTTCCGAGCAGCGACCAAGGCCTGCAGGCCCTGGTCGCCAAGCCGACCACCGGGACCATTCCGAGCAACTGGAAGCCGTATCTCGACAAGCTGCCCAAGGACCCCTGGAACCAGCCCTACCAGTACGCCAGCCCCGGGCTGAAAGGCGAAGTCGATGTCTACAGCTTCGGTGCCGACGGCGTGGTCGGCGGCGAGGGCAAGAATGCCGACATTGGCTCCTGGCAATAAGTCCTGCTTGCGGCGGCGCGCCGGCCGTTCGGCCCGGCGTGGCTTCACGCTGATCGAATTGATGGTCGTCGTGGCGCTGATCGCCATCGCCAGCGCGGTCGTGAGCCTGGCCTTGCGCGACCCCGCGGCGACTCGGCTCGACCACGAAGCGGCGCGGCTCGTCGCGTTGCTCGAAGCGGCCCGCACCGAGGCGCGCGCTTCCGGCCTGCCGGCGAGTTGGGAGCCCCGGCCGGTGCAAGCCGAGACCGAGGGCTTCCGCTTCGTCGGCCTGCCGAACACCAGCGAATTGCCCAGCCACTGGCTCAACGCGGGCGTCAGCGCCGAAGTGGTCAACGCGCGCGCGCTGGTGCTCGGCCCCGAGCCGCTGATCGGTGCACAGCGCCTCGTGCTGCGGCTCGACGACCAGCGCATCACGCTGGCGACCGACGGCCTCGGCCCGTTCGTCGTGGCCGACGAACCGGCGCCGGCGGCACGCTGATGAACTTGGCCGCGCCGCGCCGCGCCGCGAGCGGATTCACGCTGATCGAAGTGCTGGTCGCGTTGACGATCGTCGCGATCACGCTCGGCGCCGGCATCAAGGCGGCTGGCGCGCTCACCGGCAACACCCAGCGCCTGGCCGACGTGACGGCCGCCCAGTGGTGCGCCGACAACCAGCTCACCGGGCTGCGGCTGTCCGGCTTGACGCCGCCGATCGGCGATTCCGACTTCACCTGCGTGCAACTCGGCCAGAGCTACAACGTCAGGCTGGTTGCGCGGCCCACGCCGAACCCGCTCTTCATCCGGGTCGATGCGCAGGTTGCCGACGCCGCGGGGCAATCGATCATCAACCTCTCGACCGTGCTGCGCAAATGACACTGCGGCCCATCCGTTCGCGCGGCGCCGGCTTTACCTTGGTCGAGGTGCTGGTCGCGATGATGGTCATGGCGATCATGGCCGGCATGGCCTGGCAAGGGGTCGACGGCATCGTGCGTGCGCGCGATTCGAGCCAGGGCCGGCTCGAACAGACACTGCGCCTGAACACCGTGGTCGCGCAGTGGCAACAAGACCTCGCGTCGATCCAGGACACCGCCGTCGTGCCGCTGGCGCTGAGCTGCGACGGTGCCAGCGTGCGCCTGACGCGCCGCACGCCCACCGGTCTGCAGGTGGTGGCGTGGACGCTGCGGCCGAGCAACAGCGCCTCGGGCGCCCTCTGGCAGCGCTGGGCCGGCACGCCCGTGACCACCACCGGCGCGCTGCAGGACAGCTGGCTGCGCAGCCTGCAATTGCAGGGCGACGAGCCCGGCACGGTGCGCACGCTCACGGGCCTGTCGCAATGGCAGGTCTACTTCTACCAGGGCAACAGCTGGAGCAACTGCCAGTCGACCGGCAACTTCGCCGCGCCCGCCGCCAGCGCGGCCAGCGGCGCGGCGCTGCGCCAGGCGCTGCCCAAGGGTGTGCGCGTCGTGCTGAGCTTTGCCGAAGGCAGCGGAACCAGCGGCGACCTCACCCGCGATACCTTGCTCGGCCCCTGAACCCATGGCGTCGCACCCTCTCGCCACCCGCCCGCGGTGCCAACGCGGCGCAGCGTTGCTCACGGCGATGATCATCGTCGTGCTGATCGTCACGCTCGCGTCGTCGATGGTCTGGCAGCAGTGGCGCGCGGTCCAGGTCGAAGTGGCGGAACGCGCGCGCAGTCAGTCGGCCTGGATCCTTTCCGGCGCGCTCGACTGGGCCCGCCTGATCCTGCGCGAAGACGGGCGCGGCAAGAGCGCCTCGGTCGACCACCTCGGCGAACCCTGGGCCGTGCCGCTGGCCGAAGCGCGCCTGTCGACCTTCCTCGCCGCCGACAAGAACAACACCGACGACGATGGCCCCGAGGCCTTCCTGTCGGGCAGCATCAGCGACGCCCAGGCGCGCTACAACGTCACCAACCTGGTGGACCAGGCGAAGGGCATCATCGACCCGTTCGAGTTCGCCGCCTTCGAGCGCCTGTGCCAGAACCTCGGTGTCGATGCCGCCGTGGCCGCGCTGATCGCCGGCGGCCTGCGCGACGCGCTCGCCCCCGCCGGGAGTGGCAGCGCCAACGCGCCGCTGCTGCCGCAGTCGGTCGCGCAACTCAGCTGGCTCGGCGTAGACGCCGCATCACTCGAGCAGCTGACGCCCTACATCGTGGTGCTGCCGGTGGCCACGCCGGTCAACGTCAACACCGCCAGCGCCGAAGTGCTGGTGGCCGTCATCAAGGGCAACGACCACGCCACCGCCGAACGGCTGCTCCAGGTGCGCCAGGGCACACCGTTCGAAGACCTCACGAAGTTTTGGGCACAGGTGCCCGGGCTCAAGCCGGCGCCCGCGGCGGCATCGCCTCAGGCCACGCCGGGATCACCTCCCCCCGCGGCCGCCTCACCGCAGCCGAATCTCTCGGTCAACTCCAGCTTCTTCGAGGTGCGCGGCCGGCTGCGGCTGAGCGATCGTGTTCTCGAAGAAAGCTCGCTGGTGCAGCGTGTGCAGGGCCGCCAGGTCGACGTGCTGCGGCGCGAGCGCGTGGCCAGCCGCGAAGACAGCCCGCCGGCCAAGTGACGCGGCAGCTCCGAGGCGCTGGCGGCGCTGCGCCGCAAGTCCTTGATTTCGTTACTGCTTGTGCAAGGCGCATGCCTACAATGCCGGCAGCCCAGCTCACCGCATTCCATGTCGACTCTTGTTGTCCACATCCCCCAGCGCCGGCGGCTGCGCTCGCGCAGCCCGGGTGGCCTGTCCGAAGCCTCTGGCATCGGCACTGAATACGTCTACGTGACCAGCCCCGACGGGCTGGTGCTGCAGTCGCAGGGCCAGTGCGCGGCATCGTTGTTGCCGAAGGCCACGACCGTGATCGCCGTGCTCTCCGATACCGACGTCGGCTGGCACCGCATCACGCTGCCCAAGGCGCCGGCCGCACGGCTGCGCGCCGCGCTCGGTGGCGTGCTCGAAGATGCGCTGCTCGAAGACCCGGCCGATGTGCATCTGGCCGTCGCGCCGCAGTCGAGCGCCGGCGAGCCGACCTGGATCGCTGCGGTCGCGCACCAGTGGTTGAAGGCCGAGATCGCGGCACTCGAAAAGGCCGAGGTGTTCGTCGACCGCATCGTCCCGATGGCCTGGCCCGACGACCCGCCGATCGGTCACTTCGCCGAATTGTTTGCCGAAGAAGGTGCGTCCACCGAAGGCATCGCGCTGAACTGGTCGCATGCCGACGGGGTGGTGAGCGTGCGGCTGCAAGGCGGCCTCGCGCGTTCGCTCGTGCCCTCGCCCGCCCCGCAGGGCACACGCTGGAGCGCCACGCCGGGCGCCGCGGCCGGTGCCGAACAATGGCTCGGCACGCCGGTCAACGTGCTGACCCCCGGCCACCGCTTGCTGCAGGCCGCCCGCACGCTGTGGAACCTGCGCCAGTTCGACCTGGCCCGGCGCACCCGCGGCGCGCGCGCCTTGCGCGACTCGCTGCGCAAGCTCTTCAGCCCCGAATGGCGCCCGGTGCGCATCGGCCTCGGTGCGTTGGTGCTGGCGCAGATCGTCGGCCTGAACCTGTGGGCCTGGCACCAGCAGAACGCCATCGCCGCCAAGCGCGTCGCGATGCAAAGCCTCGTGAAAGCGGCCTTCCCCAAGGTCAGCGAACTCGACATCCAGCGTGACGCCGCCGCCGTGATGCAGCGCGAAACCACCAACCTGCGCGCGCTCGCCGGCCGGCCTGGCGACACCGATCTCGAAGCGATGCTGCAGGCTGCCTCGTCGGCCTGGCCGCCCGAGCGGCCGGCCACCGAAAACCTGCGCTTCGAACCCGGCAAGCTCTCGCTGTCGGCCAGCGGCTGGAACGAGGCCCAGATCGAACAGTTCCGCAGCGTGCTGCGGCCGGGCGGCTGGCAGGTCGATGCGAACGAAGGCCGGCTCACGCTGACCCGCGCGCGCGCCGGGGCTTCGTCATGAGCGGTCGCAGCCTGACCCTGCCGCCGGCGCTGGTGAGCCTGCGCACGGAAGCCGACAAATGGTGGCTGGCGCGCACCGCGCGCGAGCGCCGTGCGGTGATCGTGGTGCTGGCCGTGCTGGCCGTGCTCGTGGTCTGGAGCCTGCTCATTCAGCCGGCCTGGCGCAGCGCCCGCGCCGCACCGGCGGTGCTCGACCAGCTCGACAGCGAGCTGCAGCAGATGCAACGTGTCGCTGCCGAAAGCCGCGTGCTGCGCGCAGTGGTGCCTGTTTCTCAGGCCCAGGCCGGCGCCGCCTTGAAGGCCGCGTCGGATCGGCTCGGCGACAAGGCCAAATTGAATCTGCAGGGCGACCGCGCCACGCTCACGCTCACCGGCATCAGCCCCGAAGCGCTGCGCGCCTGGCTCAACGAAGCACGCAGCGGCGCCCGCGCGCGGCCGATTGAGGCCACGTTGCAGCGCGGGCCGTCGGGCTTCACCGGCAGCGTGGCCGTCACCCTCGGAGCCGCGCCATGATCCGCCGCAAGCGCAAGAGCCGGTTTTTCAGCCCGACCGTCGCCGGCACCGGCTGGGGCGACTCGACCTACGCCGAAATGTCGTGGGACAAGTCGCGCGGCGCGGCCACACGCTGGGCGTTGGCCGGCGTCGTGTTCGGCGTGCTCGCCGCGCTGATCGTCTTCGCGCCGGCCGCTTGGCTGGCGCGCGCCGTCGCTTCGGCCACCGGCGAGCGCGTGCTGCTGGCCGACGCGCGCGGCACGGTCTGGTCGGGCAGTGCCGTGACGGTCTTGACCGGCGGCCCGGGCAGCCGCGACGCCAGCTCGCTGCCCGGCCGCATCGAATGGACACTCGGCCTGCAAGGCCTGGGCCTCGCCTTGAACGCACGCCACGCCTGCTGCCTCAACGGCACGGTGGCGCTGCAGCTGCGCCCCGGTTTCGGCCGGTTCGGCGTGACGCTGGTGCCGCCGTCGGGCTGGGTCGGGCAGTGGCCGACCGCATTTCTGGGCGGCTTGGGCACGCCCTGGAACACGCTGCAGCTCGGCGGCGTGGTGCGGCTGGTTTCGCCAGCGCTGAAACTCGAATCGGCACAGGGCCGCTGGGTCGTCGAAGGCCGGGCCGACATGGAACTGGTCAGCGTCTCTTCGCGCCTGACCACGCTCGAAACCCTGGGCAGCTACAAGCTCACCCTGACCGGCGACGCCGCCACTCCCGGCACGTCGCAACTCTCTCTGTCCACGCAGGACGGTGCCTTGCAGCTCAGCGGCCAAGGCACCTGGGGCCCGGGCGGTGTGCGTTTTCGGGGCGAGGCCAGCGCGGCCGCGACCAACGAAACGGCACTGTCGAACCTGCTGAACATCATCGGGCGGCGCGACGGCGCCAAGTCCGTTATCACGATCGGATAAGCATGAAGCCAAGCGCACTCCATTCCTTCCGCGGGCGAACGCTGCCCGCCGCGCTGGCCGCCGCCATGCTGTGTGCTTCATTGCTGCCCGCACCGATCGCTTTCGCGCAGACCGGCCCCGCCGGCGGCAGCACGAAGTTTCGCGGCGGCGAGCCGGTCACGCTGAACTTCGTCAACGCCGAAATCGAAGGCGTGGCACGTGCCATGTCGGCGATCCTGAAACAGCAGTTCATCGTCGACCCGCGCGTGAAGGGAACGATGACGCTCTACAGCGACGAACCGCTTTCGCCGCGCGAGGCCTATCTCAACTTCCTGGCGGGCTTGCGCGGCCTGGGCTTCACGGTGGTCGAGGTCGGCGGCCTGTTCAAGGTCGTGCCCGAAGCCGACGCCAAGCTGCAGACCGGCACGGTCTCGGTCGGCGACGCCACCTCGCGCCGCGGCGACCAGGTGATCACGCAGATCTTCAAGCTGGTGCACGAAAACGCCAACAACCTGGTGCCGGTGCTGCGCCCGTTGATCAGCCCGAACAACACGATCAACGCCAACCCGGGCAACAACACGCTCGTCATCACCGACTACGCCGACAACCTGCAGCGCATCGGCAAGATCATCGCGGCGATGGACACGCCGGCCGTCGGCGACGTGGAAGTGATTCCGCTCAAGTACGCCGTGGCCGCCGACGTGGCCGCTCTGGTGCAGCGCCTGACCGACAGCAGCGGCACCCCCGGTGCGCCGGGAGCGCCGGGCGGTGCCGGCACCACCGCTTCGGTGCTGGTCGAGCCGCGCAGCAACTCGCTGCTGGTGCGCGCGGCCAACCCGGCGCGGCTGGCTTCGATCCGCTCGCTCGTCGACAAACTCGACAAACCGACCCAGGGCACCGGCAACGTCTGGGTCGTCTACCTGAAGAACGCCGACGCGGTGAAGCTGGCCACCGTGCTGCGCGCCGCCTACAGTGGCGGCAGCGGCGGCAGCGGTGGAACGTCATCGTCTCCCACACCCACGCCGGCGCAGAACCCGCTGACCGGCGCCGCCGGTGGCGCGTCGCCGCAGGCTACCGCGCCGGTGGCCCAATCGGCCTCACCGTCGACTGGCGGCTTCGTGCAGGCTGACCCGGCCACCAACGCGCTGATCATCACGGCCCCCGAGCCGATGTACAAACAGCTGCGGGTCTTGATCGACCAGCTCGACTCGCGCCGCGCGCAGGTCTACATCGAAAGCATGATCGTCGAGGTCTCCGGCGACGATGCGGCCAACTTCGGCCTGCAATGGCAAGGCCTGCTCGGCAAGAACGGCGACTCGAACGGCCTCGTGGCCGGCACCAACTTCGGCACCAAGGGCAACCTGCTGACGATCGACGCGGCACAGGCCGGTGGCAGCGCCGCCAGCCTCACGCTCGGCGAAGGCCTGAACATCGGCTGGATCACCAAGATCGCCGGCACCTACGGCCTGGCCGCCATCGCCAACATCCTGCAAAGCCGCGCCAACACCAACATCGTCTCCACGCCGAACCTGATCACGCTCGACAACGAAGAAGCCAAGATCATCGTCGGCAGCAACGTGCCCTTCATCACCGGCCAGTTCACCAACACCGGCACCGCCACGACGAGTCCGTTCCAGACCATCGAGCGCAAGGACGTGGGCATCACGCTGCGCATCAAGCCGCAGATCGGAGAAGGCGGCACGGTGCGCATGGTGATCTTCCAGGAGTCTTCGAGCCTGAGCACCGCCGTGGCCCCGGGCACGTCGAACGCAGGCCCTTCGACCAACAAGCGCTCGATCGAGTCGACCGTGGTGGTCGACGACGGCCAGATCCTCGTGCTGGGCGGGCTGATCGAAGACAAGTACACCGACAACCGCTCGAAGGTGCCGCTGCTCGGCGACATCCCCTACCTCGGCGCCTTGTTCCGCAACGAAACGCGCTCGAAGACGCGCACCAACCTGATGGTGTTCCTGCGCCCGATCATCATGCGCGACGCCGTCACCTCGAACAAGGTTTCGCTCGACCGCTACGACCTGATCCGCGCCGAGCAGAAGGAAGGCCAGCCCAAGGCCACGCTCGTGCTGCCGATCGGCACCGCGCCGGTGTTGCCACCGCTGCGCGGCCTCGAAGATTCCGTCACCCCGCTGAGCGTCCCGCCCGCCGAACGTCCCGGCAGCCCGGCGTCGGCCGCCAGCGCCCCTGCGGCGAACTGAGCATGGGCGCGCGCCACCCCCTGCCCTACGGCTACGCCAAGGCGCACACCGTCCTGCTCGAAGACGACGGCGAGCGGCTGGTGCTGTGGGCACCGGAAACGGTGTCGCTGTCGGCGCTGGGCGAAGTGCTGCGCCTGTACGACGTCGACGCACTCGAACGCGAAGCGTCGTCGTCGCTCGTCAACCGCATCGCGGTGGCGTACGCGGGCAGCGAGTCGAGTGCCGCCACGGTGATCGGCGAAGTGGAAAGCGCGGTCGATCTGAGCCGCATGATGCAGGAACTGCCGGCGATCGAAGACCTGCTCGAAGCCAGCAACGACGCGCCGATCATCCGCATGCTCAACGCGCTGCTCACGCAAGCCGCGAAAGACGGCGCCTCCGACATCCACATCGAGCCCTACGAACGCAGCAGCTCGGTGCGCTTTCGCGTCGACGGCACGCTGCGCGAAGTGGTGCAACCCAACAAGGCGCTGCACGCGGCCCTGATCTCGCGCCTGAAGATCATGGCCGAACTCGACATCGCCGAGCGCCGCCTGCCACAAGACGGCCGCATCTCGCTGCGCATCGGCGGCCGGGCGGTCGACGTGCGTGTCTCCACGCTGCCCTCGGCGCACGGCGAACGTGCGGTGCTGCGGCTGCTCGACAAGGGCGAATCGAAGTTCACGCTCGAAGCGCTGGGCATGAGCGGCGACGTGCTCACCAAGTTCGACAAGCTGGTGCAACAACCGCACGGCATCGTGCTCGTGACCGGCCCCACCGGCTCGGGCAAGACGACCACGCTGTACGCGTCGCTCGGCCGCGTCGACACCGCCGGCACCAACGTGCTGACGGTCGAAGACCCGGTCGAATACGAACTCGCCGGCATCGGCCAGACTCAGGTGAACCCGAAGATCGACCTCACGTTCGCGAAGGCGCTGCGCGCGATCCTGCGCCAAGACCCCGACGTGATCATGATCGGCGAGATCCGCGACTACGAAACCGCGCAGATCGCGATCCAGGCCTCGCTCACGGGCCACCTGGTCCTGGCCACGGTGCACACGAACGACGCCCCCAGCACCGTGACCCGCATGATCGACATGGGCGTCGAACCGTTCCTGCTCTCATCGAGCCTGATCGGCGTGCTGGCACAGCGCCTGGTGCGCAAACTCTGCGTGCACTGCAAGAAGGCCGATGCCCGCGGCCGCTACCACCCGGTGGGTTGTGCGCAGTGCGGCAGCACTGGCTACAAGGGCCGCACCGGCGTGTACGAGTTGATGGCGGTGGACGACAAGGTGCGCTCGCTGATCCACAGCCGCGCCGCCGAGTCGCAGATCTTCGTCGCCGCCGAAGCGGCCGGCCTGCGCTCGATGCGCGAAGACGGCGAACGGCTGGTCGCCGAAGGCATCACGTCGGCCGAAGAGGTGATGCGGGTCACGCGCGAGTAAGCCTGCATGCCGGCCTATAAATTCGAAGCCCTGGACGCCACGGGCAAGTCCACGACCGGCCTGCTCGACGCCGAAAACGCCAAGGCCGCACGCACCCAGCTGCGCGCACAAGCGCTGGTGCCGCTCAGCGTCACGCAGGTCGCCTCGGCCGGCACGCAGGGCGAAGGCCTGCGTTTCACCCGGCGTGTCTTCAACTCGACCGGCCTCACGGTCTGGACGCGCCAGCTCGCCGGCCTGGTCGGCTCCGGCTTGCCACTCGAACGCGCGCTGACGGCCCTCAGCGAAGAAGCCGAAGACCCGCGCCAGCGTGAGCTCGTGGCGCACCTGCGCAGCGAAGTCAACGGCGGCGCACCGTTCGCCCGCGCGCTTGCCGGCGCGCCGCGCGAGTTCGACGAGGTCTACCGCGGCGTGGTCGCGGCCGGCGAGCAAAGCGGCGCGCTCGGCGGCGTGCTCGAGCGCCTGGCCGACGACCTCGAAGCGCGCCAGGAACTCAAGGCCAAGCTGATCGGCGCCACGCTCTACCCGGCGATCGTCTCGCTGATCGCCGTGGTAATCGTGATCTTCCTCGTCACCTACGTCGTGCCGCAGGTGGCTTCGGTGTTCACGAATTCCAAACGGGCCCTGCCGACGCTGACGATCGCCATGCTCTCGATCAGCGGCTTCCTGCGCAGCTGGGGCTGGCTGCTCGCGCTGCTGCTCGCAGCGGGCTTCGGCCTGCTGACCTGGATGCTGCGCAACGACGCCTTTCGCGAACGCTTCGACGCCGGCTGGCTCACGCTGCCGCTGATCGGCAAGCTCGCGCGTGGCTACAACGCGGCGCGTTTCGCCGGCACGCTGGCGATGCTGGCAAGCGCCGGCGTGCCGATCCTGAAAGCGCTGCAGGCCGCTTCCGAAACACTCTCGAACCGCGCGATGCGCGCCGACGCGATGGACGCGCTGGTGCAGGTGCGCGAAGGCGCGCCGCTCGCGTCGGCCCTGGCCGGCAAGAAGCGCTTTCCGGGCCTGCTCGCGATGTTCTCGCGGCTCGGCGAGCAGACCGGTCAGTTGCCGCTGATGCTCGAGCGCGCCGCGCGCCAGCTCGGCATGGAAGTGCAGCGCCGCGCGATGCAGATGGCCACCATCCTGGAGCCGCTGCTGATCGTGGCGATGGGGGCGGTGGTGATGCTGATCGTGCTGGCCGTGCTGCTGCCGATCATTCAGCTCAACACCTGGGTCAAGTGATGCCGCCGCTCGAAAAGGCGGGGCAGGAATGGGCCGACACCTGGGCGCTCGACGCCTGGCTCGAATCCAACCCGGGCGCCGACCGCAGCGTGCACAAGCGCTTCTTGCGCGCGATGGTGCTGCGCTTCGGGCGCTGGAAGGCGTGCGTGGTCGTCACCGTGATCGGCATCCTGGCGTCGCTGGCGATGTCGCTGGTCATCAACCTGCTGATCCACCGTTCTTCGCACGAGCTCTGGGTGTCGCTCTTGATGAGCGCCGGCATCCCGGCGCTGATCGCGCCGCCCGTGACCTGGCTCGTGATCTCGCTGCTGCAGGACGCCGAGCGCGCACGCCGCGCGGCCGAGTGGCTGTCGGTCACCGACCCGCTCACCGGCGCTTTCAACCGGCGCCATTTTTTCGTCGTCGGCGAGCGACGCTTCGCCCAATCGCTCCAGGCGCGTGAGCAGATCTGCGTGCTGCTGCTCGATGTGGACGACTTCAAGTCCATCAACGACCAGCACGGCCACGCTGCCGGTGACCGGGTGCTGGTCGAAGTGGCGCTGGCCTGCAAGACGAGCCTGCGCGAAGCCGACCTGCTGGCGCGCTACGGCGGCGAAGAGTTCGTGGCCCTGCTGCCGGCCACCGACCTGCCCCGCGCGTTGCAGGTGGCCGAACGGGTGCGCACCAGCGTGGCCGACACGCAGGTCGCCACCGACCGCGGCGCGACGGTGCGGCCCACGGTCAGCGTCGGCGTGGCGATGCTCTCGGACGCGCCGATCTCGTTCGACAGCCTGCTGGCCCAGGCCGATGCGGCGATGTACGACGCCAAGCGCAGCGGGAAGAACCGCGTCGGCGCGAACGCGGCGTTGCCGGTCGAACCGGCGGCGCCGATCGCGACCGCCGCCTGAACTGCGCGCCCTGGCACGCAACCTGCACGGATTAGCGTAGGGTTTGTCGCGTTGATCGCCCGATGGGGGCGCGCGATTCGTGCTTGAATGCTTTCAGCGCACTGCTGGTGGAGGTTCATTCCATGTCCACGTCGAACGATCTTGTCACCGTGTCGGCCCGGCCTCCGGGCAACCACGGCCAGGGCATCCCGATCGCCCGCATGCGCAGCCTCTACCGCGTCGACGAAGTCGGCCGCAAGCTCGACAAGCTGCCGCAGAAGGAACACGAAAGCCTGCGCTCCACCTACGAGCGCATGCTCGAAAAGGGCCCCGAGCGGTTTCAGGTCAAACCGTCCGGCCTGCCGGTGATGGACCACCTCTACGACGAGCTGCCCAACTTCGCCGAAGTGCTCGACGACATCAAGCGCCAGCTCGCCTTGTGCGAAGACAGCCGCGACGCGCTCGAGATCACGCCGCTGCTGTTGCTGGGGCCGCCCGGCGTGGGCAAGACCCACTTCGCGCGCGAACTCTCGGTGCTGCTCGGGACCGGCATGGGTTTTCTGTCAATGAGTTCGATGACCGCCGGCTGGGTGCTCTCGGGCGCGTCGAGCCAATGGAAAGGCGCGCGGCCCGGCAAGGTGTTCGAAACCCTCGTCGACGGCCAGTACGCGAACCCGGTGATGGTGGTCGACGAGATCGACAAGGCCGGCGGCGAACACGCCTACGACCCGCTCGGCGCGCTCTACAGCCTGCTCGAGCACGACACGGCCGGCAACTTCACCGACGAATTCGCCGAAGTGCCGATCGATGCGAGCCAGGTCATCTGGGTGGCCACCGCCAACGACGGCCGCGCCATTCCCGACCCGATCCTGAACCGCATGAACGTCTACGAAGTGCTGGCCCCCGACCGCGACGCGGCGCGCCACATCGCCGCTCGGCTGTACCGCGCGATCCGCGCCGACCACGGCTGGGGCGAGCGCTTCGAGACCGAGCCGCACTCCGATGTGCTCGATGCGATGAGCGAAATGGCGCCGCGCGAAATGCGCCGCGCCTGGATGACCGCCTTCGGCAACGCCAAGCTCGACCGGCGTGAGCGTGTCGAGGTGCGCGACCTGCCCGAGACCCGGGCCAAGCGCGGCGCGATCGGCTTCGTCCAGTAGCGCCCCGGCGGCGCACGGCAGATTTTCCCGTTCGGTTGGGAAGCGACCTAACGCGTCACTTGAGTGCCGTGTCGACCAGGTTGCTCAGACCCGCTCGACCCGGCACGAAAAACAGCCACGCTTCGCGTTGTGCAGGTGAATGTAGGCCACCGCGTCGTTGTCGAACAGGCGCCGGATCTCGGCCTCGACCGCGTTGCCTTCGCAGACCGCTGCGTCCACGATCATGTGCGCCGCGTCGTAGGCCCGCACCGACATCAGGCGCAGGCGCACGTACTCCGGCACCACGCCGGCTTCGAGCGTGCGCCGGCGCGCGCCCTTGCGCACGTAGATCGGCCCCGAAGCCTTGTACGGTGAATCGGCCGGCTGATGCGGCCACGTCAGCAGCAGCAATTCGTCGCCGACGGCCGCGTCTTCCAGGCTCACCCGGCACGGGTAACCCGGTTGCACCGTGGCGACCACGCGCTGTGCGTGCAACGCGGCCAGGTCGGCATCAGTCAGTTCGAAGAGCTCTGCGAAGGGTTCGGCCGGCAGGCCGGTCAGTTGGAACGAAGCCATGATGAGTGCAGCCGGAGGGCCGTGTGTTCTTGACGCCTTCATGATCGGCCCGGCCTGCATGCCGGTCTCGCCGTTTTCGGCCACGCGATTCGGCCGTGTGCGCCCCGTGCTCGGCAACAAACGAAACCGGCCGAGACTGCGTTTGAAACGGCATCGGTACTTGCGCACGCGATGCTGTGGGCTTCAACCAGGAGCCTTCGAATGAACCCACAGCAGATCGATCTCGTGCGCAGCAGCTTCGCGCTCGTGCAACCCATCGCGCCCCAGGCCGCGACGATTTTCTACGCCAACCTGTTCACCGCCGACCCCACGCTGCGCGCGCTGTTCCGCGGCGACATGGCGCACCAGGGCGAGCGCCTGATGGGCATGATCGGCAGCGCCTTGACGCTGCTCGACCGGCCCGCCGCACTCGGCACGGTGCTGCGCCTGCTCGGCACGCGCCACAAGGGCTACGGCGTGCAGGACAAACACTACGCCACGGTCGGCGGCGCGCTGATCAAGACGCTGGAACAAGGCCTGGGCGCCGCATTCACGAGCGAGGTGCGCGCGGCCTGGATCGAACTCTACGGCGTGATCAGCCGCACGATGCGCGAAGGTGCGGCCGAGCCCGCGATGGCGGCTTGACGACAACGGCGGCGCGCTGCTGTTTCAATCGAGCAGCGCCGCCACCCGGGCCAGCAGATCGGCCTTCGAGAACGGCTTGTCGAGCGACGCGCAGCGCGAGCTGCGCAGGAACTCGCGCGCGTCGGGCGACAGTGTGTCGCCGGTGACGAACAGCATCGAACGCGACAGCGCCGGGTGGCGCGCCGCCACTTCGCGCCACAGCGCGGCGCCATCGATGTCGGGCATACGCAGGTCGGACACGATGGCGTCGAAGCGCGCCGTGGCCAGCAATTCGAGGGCGACCGCGCCCGACTCGGCGGTGGCCACGTCGTAACCCGCGGTCTCGAGCATCTCGCGCATCAGCTCGGCGAGTTCGGCTTCGTCGTCGACGACCAGCACCCGCACCATCAACGACGCGCCCGCCTCGGGCAAGGCCGCCGGCACCGTGGCCTCTTCGGCCTGGCCGCTGATCGGCAGGCTCAGCCGAAAGCTTGCACCGCCCTGTTCCGAGCTCGGTTCGAGCGTGAGCTCGCCGCCGTGGTCACGCGCGAGCGAACGCGACACCGCCAGGCCCAGGCCGGTGCCCGTGCCTTCGGGCTTGGTGGTGAAGAACGGTTCGAAGACTCGCGGGCGCAGTGCCGCCGAAACGCCCGGGCCGTTGTCGGCCACCCGCAGCCAGACCCGCGGCTCGCGGTTGTCGCGGCGCGGTTCCAGCCCCGTCTGCACGCGCACGCGGCGCGGGCCTTCGGCACCAGCCAGCGCCTGCTGCGCATTGACGAGCAGGTTCATCACGACCTGGCCGATCTGGTCGCCGTCGGCGGTGATCGACGGCAGCGCGTCGGCCAGCGCCAGGTCGAGCTCGATGCCGTGGGTGCGGTAACCGTACTGCAGCATGTCGGCCGCGGCCCGCACCATCTCGTTGATGGCGACCGGGCTGCGCTGCGAAGGCCGGCTGCGCGCCATGTTGAGAAAGGTGCGCACGATGCGGCCGCAGCGTTCGGCCGCTTCGCGGATGCGCAAGGCGTCGGCGCGCAGCTCGGGCAGGTCTTCGCACTTCTCTTCGAGCAGGCTGGCGCGGCCCATCACGATCGCGAGCGGGTTGTTCAGCTCGTGCGCCACACCGGCCAGCAGGCTGCCCATCGCACCCAGCTTCTCACTCTGGCGCAGCGCTTCGCGCTGGCGTTCGATCTGGCTCGCGGCGTCGTGGCGCTCGGAAAGATCGCCGATCGACGCGGTGTAGAACACGCTGCCTGCGGCGTCGGTGCGCCACAACACCATTTCCATCGGGAACTCGCTGCCGTCGGCGCGCAGCGCGTGCATTTCCATGCGCTTGCCGATCACGCGCGGCGCGCCGCCGGCCTGAATGCGCTGCATGCCCGATTCGTGCGGTACCCGAAAGCGCTCGGGGATCATCACCTCGCTGACCAGGCGGCCCAGCACGTCGGCGCGTCGCCGGCCGAACATCGCTTCGGCCGACGGGTTGAATTCGACGATGCGCCCGAGGGCATCGGTGGTGACGAGTGCGGCCAGCGCGTGGTCGAAGATGGCGGACTTGAGCGCTTCGCTGGTGTGCAGCTCGGCGAGCTTGTCGGCCAGCTCGCGTTCGCGCAGCTTGAGCTCGGTGTAGTCGCGCCCGAACACCGCGACCACCTGCACCGGCCCGTCACCGGTGCCGTAGGGAATGAAACTCTCGCGCAGGTAGCGCATGCCGTGGCCCGGGTACTCGACCCAGCCTTCGAGGCGCAGCGCCTCGCCGGCGAACACCCGCTCGGCGAGCTGCTTGTAGCCGGCGTAAGCCGCTTCGCCGACAACTTTCGAGAGATGCTGGCCGATCACCTGCTCGGCCGGCTGGCCGAGGAAGTCGAGCGCCTCGCGGTTGGCGTAGACGTAGCGGTGCTCGCGGTCCACGACCGAAAGCCGTGCCGTCATGTTCTCAATCAGCACGCTACTCAGCCGTTCGTCGAGCACCGACGCCGGCACGTCGGCCCAGCGCATCGGGCCGAGGGAGCTGAGCTGGCGCGGCGGCAAGGTCATGCGCAGCTTCGTTCAGATGTCCGTGCCCGCGGGCACGAACACATAACCCACATTGCGCACGGTCTTGATGAGCTCGGGCTTGTCGGGGTTGCGCTCGATCTTGCGACGCAAACGCATGATGCGCAGGTCGATCGAGCGGTCGAACACATCCCAGCCGCGGTTGTGCGCCTGCTCCATGATCTGGTCGCGGTTGAGCGGCCGGTTCGGGTGGCGCGCGAACAGGGCCAGCAGGTCGAACTCGGCGGCGCTGATCTCGATGTCGGAGCCGTCGGGGCTGAGCAGGCGGCGCTCGTCGAGGTCGAGCTGACACGCACCGAAAGCGACGCGGCGCGAATCGGGCAGCGCCGCGAACGGCGCGCGCCCTGCCGGCAGCACCGCCAGCACTTCGGCGCGGCGCAATACGGCGCGCACCCGCGCCAGCAGCTCGCGCACCTCGAAAGGTTTGGGCAGGTAGTCGTCGGCGCCGAGCTCCAGGCCGACGATGCGGTCGACCGACTCGCCCGCGGTGGTCAGCATCACCAGGCCGACGCGCGGGTGCGACTCGCGCAGCCAGCGTGCCAGCGACAGGCCGTTTTCGCCGGGCATGTTGATGTCGAGGATCGCCAGCGCCGGGGCCCGCTCGGCGACCGCGGCGCGCGCGGCAGCGGCGTCGGCGGCCGTGCGCACCGTGAAACCGTGGCGGCCGAAATACTCGGCCAGCAGCGAGCGCAGCTCCGGTTCGTCGTCGACGATCAGCACCACGGGATGGGCGCTGCCTTCGGCCTGGGTCATGGTGTGCGCTCCGAGATAACGGTGGCTGGTGGCGGAGTCTATCGGCAGCCGGGCGACGTGCGAGGGGTCGAGGTTCATGCCCCGGAGTGTGCGCAGCGCTTGTCGCGCTCAGGCTTCAGGGCGGCGGCGGCCTGGTTTCATTTGTTGCGTGCGCTGCCAGCCAGTCGCGCTGCAGCAGGCCGTAGAGCGCGGTGTCAGAGACTTCGCCACCCAAGATCCAGCGTTCGCGCAGCAAACCCTCGCGCATGAACCCGAGCCGCTCAAGGCTCTTGGCCGAAGCGCTGTTGCGCGGGTCAATGTCGGCTTCGATGCGGTTCAGGTTCAGCTCACCGAAGGCATAGGCCAGCAGCGCGCGCAGCGCCTCGTTCATCAGCCCGGCGCCCCACACCGGCCGTGCAAGTGCGTAGCCGATCTCGGCGCGCCGGCACG
>Ga0307516_10001150_pt1 | contig 36999 bp, 32 predicted proteins | sample 19_EM_MG_FD_203310 | JGI IMG/M metagenome (GOLD analysis project Ga0307516, IMG submission 203310) | Populus trichocarpa ectomycorrhiza microbial communities from riparian zone in the Pacific Northwest, United States - 19_EM | ecosystem: Host-associated > Plants > Roots > Unclassified | place... | reverse complement strand
TGGGCCGCGAACTCGATCGCGTGCGCCTGTTCGCCAAGATGGGCGTGCGCGTGATCCAGCTCACCTACAACGGGCGCAACGCGGTCGGCGATGGCGCAACCGTGCCCGACGACCAGGGCCTGACGCGCTTCGGCGCCGAGGTGGTGGAGCGCCTGCAATTCGAAGGCGTGCTGGTGGACCTGAGCCACAGCAGCGAAAAGACCTGCCTCGACGCGCTGGCGCTCGCGCAACGGCCGGTGGCGATCACGCATTCGGCGTGCCGCGCCGTCGCCGACCACCCGCGCAACAAGTCCGACGCCGAGCTGCGCCTGCTGGCCGATCGCGGCGGGGTGATCGGCCTGTACTTCATGCCTTACCTGCGGCTCGGCGGCCAGCCGATGGCCACCGACCTCATCGCGCATCTCGAGCACGCGATCTCGGTGTGCGGCGAGGATCACGTGGGCGTCGGCACCGACGGCGGCACCACCGGCCACGACGACATGACGGCCTACCGGCGCCAGCTCGAGGACGAGGTGGCGCAACGCCGCGTGCAGGGCATCGGCGCGCCGGGCGAGACGGCCGATGTCGCCACCTTCCTGCCCGACCTGTGCGGGCCGACGCAGTTCCTGCGCCTGGCCGACCTGCTCGCCGCGCGCGGACACGCCGAGGCGCGCATCGAGAAGATCCTGGGTGGCAACTTCCGCCGCCTGATGACCCAAGCCTGGGCCCACCATTGAATTTGCAAGGCCCCTCCATGTCGAACGCATCGCGCCACTTCCTGGCGGTCTTCGCGACCCTGGGCCTCGTCGTCGGTGGCACGCCGGCATTCGCCCACGAGGATGACGCCGTGCGCATCCACGGCGTGGCCGTTGGCACGCAGAAGCTGCATGCGCTGCCCGGCGGCGCGATGCAGGCCGACTACGGGTTCAGCGAGCGCGGTCGTGGCGACCAGATCCATGCGCGCTGGTCGGTCGACGCGCGTGGGCTGCCCGCGGCCTACGACGCCGAAGGCAACGACTACTGGAAGGTGCCGCTCGTCGAGCACTTCGACGTCACCGCGGGCAAGGCGACCTGGAAGAACCGCATCGAGACCGGCACCAGCGACTGGAGCGCCCCGGGCGCGTTCTACCTGCCGGCCAACGCGCCGCCGGAGTTCATCGGCGTGCTGGCCCGCGCGTTGCTGAAGGCGCCGGGGCAACGCCTGAAGATGCTGCCCGCCGGCGAGGCCTGGCTCGAGCGCGGCGCGCATCTCGCGGCCGGTGGCCACGTCTTGACCCTTTACCGCATCGGCGGCATCCAGTTCACGCCGGTGCCGGTGTGGCTGGACGAGAAGGGCGAGACCGCGGCCGTGATCGACGACTGGTTCGAGGTGCTGGGCGAACGCCTCAAGCCGCTGCTGCCCAGGCTGCAGGCCGCGCAGAACGCCGCCGACCAGGCGTGGAGCGCCGACGTCGCCAAGCGTCTCACGCACAAGCCCGCCGGTGCGCTGCTGGTCCGCCACGCGCGCCTGTTCGATCCGCGCGACCTCGTCGTGCGCGAGAACATGCGCGTGCTGGTGCAGGGCGAGCACGTCGTGCGCGTCGATGCCGACGACGACAGCGCCGCGCCGCCGGCCACCGAGGTGATCGACGCCGCCGGCCGCTTCCTGATGCCGGGCCTGTGGGACGTGCACCAGCACTTCTCCGGCGTCGACGGCACCTTCGACCTGATTGCCGGGGTCACCAGCGCGCGCGACATGGCCAACGACAACGTGCCGCTGATGGCGCGCGTCAAGCGCTTCGACACCGGCACCGAGCTCGGTCCGCGCGTGGTGCTCGCCGGCATCGTCGAAGGCACCGGCCCGCTCGCCGGTCCGACCGACGTGCGCGTCGAGACGCTCGCACAGGCCCGGGCCGCGGTCGACTGGTACGCCGACCACGGCTACGAGCAGATCAAGATCTATTCGTCGTTCCCGCCGCCGCTGGTGCGTCCCATCGCCGACATGGCCCACGCGCGCGGCCTGCGCGTGAGCGGGCACGTGCCGGCGTTCATGGTGGCGAGCCAGTTCATCGAGGACGGCGCCGACGAGATCCAGCACCTGAACTTCATCGTCCTGAACTTCTTCCCGGAAGTGGCGGACACGCGCAGCAAGGATCGCTACACGGTCATGGCCGAGAAGCTGCAGAGCCTCGACCTGGCCGCGCCGCAATTCGCCGAGTTCCTGGCCTTGCTGCAGCGCCGCCACACCGTGCTCGATCCGACCGTGTCCATCCTCGAGGATCTGTTCTCGGGCGCGCCGGGACGCTGCGCGCACAGCCTGTGCCCGATGATCCAGCGCTTCCCGCCGGTCACGCGCCGCACGCTGTTGTCCGGTGCCGTCGCCGTGCCGCCGGGCAAGGAAGACATCTATGCGAAGGCGCTGCCGTCGCTGCTGCGGCTGCTCAAGGCCTTGCACGACGGCGGCGTCACGCTGATGCCCGGCACCGACGCCTTCGCCGGCTACACGCTGCACAACGAGCTGGCGCTGTACGTGCGGGCCGGCATCCCCGCGCCGGAGGTGCTGCGCATGGCCACGCTGGTGCCCGCGCAGGTGCTGGGCGTCGCCGGCCCGGGCCAGCGCGGCTTCATCGCGCCGGGCAAGCAGGCCGACATGCTGCTGGTCGACGGCGACCCGACCAGGGACATCGCCGACATCCGCCACGTGTGGCGCACCATCAAGGGCGGCCAGGTCTACGATCCGGCCGCACTCGAACAAGCCATGGGATTGAGCCAATGAGCGGCAACACCGTCGAACGATTCAACAGCGGCCGCGTCGTGCCGGCGTCGCTGCCGTTTCCTGAAGGCACGGCCGCAGGCGGCTTCGTGTTCCTGTCGGGCCAACTCGGCAACGTGCCCGGCACGCTGACGCTGGTCGAGGGCGGCATCGAGGCCGAGGCACGCCAGACGCTCGAGAACATCGCGTCGATCCTGCGCGGCCAGGGCCTCGGCCTGGACAAGCTCGTGCGCTGCACCGTGATGCTGGCCGACATGGCCGAGTGGCCGGCGTTCAACGCCGTCTACAGCGCGTTCTTCGCCGGCGTACCGATGCCCGCGCGCAGTGCGTTCGGCTGCAGCGGCCTGGCGCTGGGCGCGCGGGTCGAGATCGAGTGCACGGCGGCACGCTGAGGCGCCAGCAGCCGCCGCCGCCTTCCACCCGAGTCATCCTGCGCGAAGTCGCAGGATCCACGCAAGCGAACGATGCCTCCTCGACGCGTGGATTCCGCGACTGCGCGCGGAATGACAGGTTGGACGACGCGCAATATGCTTGCGCGCTGCGGCACGTCACCAGACGCGCACCCGCTTGTCCGGCGCGATGTAAAGCGCATCCCCCGGCTTGATGCCGAAGGCCTTGTACCAGCCGTCGATGTTGCGCACGACGCCGTTGACGCGGAACTTGCGGTAGCTGTGCGGGTCGCTGGTGGTCAGGCGGCGAATGGCCTCGGGTTGGGCCTTGCCGGCCCAGGCCTGGGCCCAGCCGAGGAACACGCGCTGGTCGCCGGTGAGGCCGTGCAGCACCGGCGCGGGCTTGCCGTGCAGCGATGCGTGATACGCGTCGAGCGCGATCGTGAGGCCGCCCAGGTCGGCGAGGTTCTCGCCCATCGTCAGGCCCGGGTTGATGTGCAGGCCCGGCACCGGCTCGAACTGCGCGTACTGCGCGCCCAGCACCTCGGTGCGCGCCTTGAACGCGTCCGCGTCGGCGGGCGTCCACCAGTCGCGCAGGATGCCGTCGGCGTCGACGGTGCGGCCCTGGTCGTCGAACTGGTGCGTGATCTCGTGGCCGATCACGCCACCGGCGCCGCCGTAGTTGATGGCCGGGTCGGCGGCGGCGTCGAAGATCGGTGGCTGCAGGATGCCGGCCGGGAACACGATGTCGAGCAGGCTGCCGCTGTAGGCGTTGTTGGTCTGCGGCGTCATGCCCCAGTCGCCGCGGTCGACGGGGCCCTTGCTGCGCTGGACGACGAAGCGCCAGTCATCGGCGGCGGCCGAGCGGATGTCGGCCATCAGGTCGTCGCGGCGGATCGTCGTGCCGGCGTAGTCGCGCCACTTGTCCGGGTAGCCCACCTTGATCGTGACGGCGTCGAGCTTGCGCAAGGCCTCGGCCCGGGTGGCGGGCCCCATCCACGTCAATGCCTCGATGTGCGCGCGGAACGCCTTCTTCAGGTCGACGGCGAGTGCCGTCATGCGGGCCTTGGCCGCGGGCGGGAACCAACGCTCCGCATAGACCTGGCCGACGGCCCATTGCAGCGTGCCGAAGCACGCGTGCGAGTCGCTGTCGCAACCCTTGCCGGCCACCACCGTCAGGCCACGCTTCCAGCGCGGCGCCTGTTCGGCCTGGCCCGACAGCACGTGGCCGTGCAGCTCGAACGCGGCGGCGGTGAACGCGTGCGGCAGATAGTCGGACGCGGCATCGGCGGTGCGAAACACCATCCACGCCTTGAGCGCCGGCAGCGGCGTCGCGGCCACCACGGACGCGATCCTGGGGAACGCCGTGTTCTGCGTCGCGATCAGCGCGTCGCGATCGCCCAGCTGCGCGGCCTGCAGGAATTCGTTCCACGCGAACGCGGGCGCGAGCGCCTGCAGTTGCGCGCGCGAGACCGGGTTGTAGTTGGCGACGACGTCACGCTGCTGCACCTTCGTCCAGCTCGCCTCGGCGATGCGCGTCTCCAGGGCCAGCACGTCGCCCGCGACGGCGTCGGAATCGGGCCAGCCCGCCAGCGCCAGCATCTTGCCGATGTAGGTCCGGTAGGCCGTGCGCTGCGGCTCGTAGGCCGGTTTCAGGTAGTAGTCGACGTCGGGCAGGCCGAGGTCGGCCTGCGAGATGTAGATCGAATAGATGTCGGGACGCTTCAGGTCGACGTCGATCTGGAGGGCGAACGGGCTCGGGTAGAGGTCGACGGTGGAGCGCCCCATCAGCGTCGTGAGCGCCGCCAGGTCGGGCGCCGCGCGGATGGCGTCGAGCTCCGGTGCGATCGCGCGCGCGCCGACCTGTTCGATATGCGCCTCGTCCATGAACGCGGCATAGAACGCGCCGACCTTGCCGTGGAGATCGGCGGGCTGCTCGGCGACGTCTTTCGACAGCTCGTCGAGGATCGCATGCAGGCGCGTGTCGATCTCGCGCGTCATCCCGGAGCGACGCGACACCGACGGCTCGTCGGCCGGGATCACGCTGCGCGCCAGGTAGCGGCCGTTGGCGTACTGGAAGAAGTCGTTGCCCGGCTTCACGGACGGGTCGCGTGCCGTCAGGTCGAAGCCGAACGGCGGATAGGCGGGCTTGATGCCGGCGGCGCCGGCCGGGTGGGCGAGGGCGCACAGCGCGAGGGCGATGCCGGCGGCGGCCAATGTCTTCTTCATCGAATCTCCCGTGGATGTGGCGAAGATTGTCGAGCCAGAATGCAGCAAGCCCAACCGGGTCGGGCTTCGACACATGCCATCGATGGTGCCGACCTCCGTTGCGTTCGTCGAGGCACGCGCATCGCTAGGGCTTACCCTGTGCTTGCGCGGCGACAAAGTATCAGAATCACGCCTGCCGATATCGAGAAATCAGGCGTCGCGATCTATCGTTCGGGCTCATTGCAACGGATGAATCGACGATGCCTGCGAGCGTGAAGGAACACTCCGCCATGAACCGCCGGCGACGACTGACCCCCGAATTCGAACACGACTTCGTGCGGGATCCCCAACTCGGCTACGAGGTTCCGAATCCGTCGGAGTTCGTCCGCTGTGTCGAGCACGGCAGTCCCACGCAGCTGGAACGTTGGCACTGCCATGACGAATACGAACTCCAATTGATCGTCGGAGCGCATGGCCAGGCCTTCGTGGGCGACTACGTCGGTCACTTCGAGCCGGGCCATCTGGTGCTGACGGGGCCCCGCCTGCCGCACAACTGGATCTCGACGGACCTGCCGCCCAGCGGGATCGACGTGCGCAGCCTGGTCGTGCAGTTCCGGGGCGAGCCGCTGCTCGACGCCATGCGCGCGATCAAGGAGTTGGAAGATCTCCAGCCCCTGCTGGACAGGGCGCGCCACGGCGTGGAGTTCTTCGGCATCAGCGACGTCGTCCGCGATCGCTTCCACCGCATTCGACAGAGCCACGGCCTGGAGCGCTTCGTCGAGTTCGCCGGCCTGCTCTGCACGCTGCAGCGCTGCCCGGACTACCGGCTCCTGTCGTCGGCCGCCATGGACGGCATCGGGCCAGGCGAGGCGCGGGCGACCATCAACGCCATCGTGGAGTTCGTCAACGAACGCTACGCGGATCCGCTGTCGATCGCCGACGCTGCGGCCCACGTCAACATGTCCGAAGCCCGCTTCTCGCGTTACTTCAACAAGGCGGCCGAGAGCAGCTTCGGCAACTTCGTCAATCGCATCCGCATCCAGAAGGCGTGCGAACTGCTGATGCATACCGAACAGCACGTCGCGAGCATCTGCTACGCGGTCGGCTTCAACAACATCGCCAACTTCAACCGCCGGTTTCGCGAGGTCAAGCAGATGACGCCGAGCGAATTTCGCGCCACGGCGACGGGCCGCCTGGGGGGCGCAGCGAGACCGGATGGCTACGGCGCGGCGCCGCGGCACTGACGGCGTTGCACATCGAGACGCGATGCGCGAGCGAATTCGCAAGCATCCATGACCCGCCCGGCAAGGCATTCAGCGAGGACAAACGAAGAGATGGCAAGGGAACTGGAAGGAAAGGTGGCTGTCGTCACCGGGGCCGCCTCGGGCATCGGCCTGGCCAGCGCGCAAGCGCTGCTGGCCGCCGGCGCGCGCGTCGTCATGGTCGACCGGGACGAAAACGCCCTGTCGGCGCACCGAAGCAAGCATGGCGAAGCGGTCGTCCCGCTGGTGCTCGACCTGCTCGACGCGAAGGCGTGCGCGACGTTGCTGCCAAGAGTCCTGGAAAGCGCCGGCCGCCTCGACATACTCCATGCCAATGCAGGGACCTATGTCGGTGGCGACCTCGTCGATGCCGACAATGACGCCATCGATCGGATGCTCACCCTGAACGTCAACGTCGTGATGAAGAACGTTCATGACGTGCTGCGGCACATGATCGAGCAGCGAACGGGCGACATCATCGTCACGAGTTCGCTCGCGGCGCACTACCCGACGCCCTGGGAGCCGGTCTATGCCTCGTCCAAATGGGCGATCAACTGCTTCGTGCAGACGGTCCGGCGCCAGGTGTTCAAGCACGGCATTCGCGTGGGCGCGATCTCGCCGGGCCCGGTCATCAGCGCCTTGCTGGCCGACTGGCCGCCGGAGAAGCTCCAGGAAGCCCGCGATTCGGGCAGCCTGCTGGAGGCGTCGGAGGTGGCCGAGGTCATCATGTTCATGCTGACGCGTCCGCGCGGCATGACCATTCGGGACGTCGTGATGATGCCGACGAATTTCGACCTTTGAGCGACTCGGCGAGCAAGCCCTCATCGGAATGACGACATGAGCGCCGCGCGCGCGTTCGACCGACACCTGTTCGCGTGGCGTCGAGCGCGTCATTCCATTCGTTCGACCCACGTGGTGCGGGGCGAACCCGGTTCGAACCCGGACGCGGCCCAGTGACGCTGCAGGGCGGCTCGCGTGTCGTCGTCATGCATGAGGCTATCCTCGTTCCGGACACGCTGGGGCATTCAACGAGAACGGCACAGCCCCAGGACGTTTTCCTGCTGCGTGCAGGCGCGCTCCGCCGACTTCGAGGGCGGTGTCGCGGGCCGCGCGGCCGCCGATGCGTCGTTGCAGTTGCGAAGCACCCGATCCGTCGGCGCGTAATACGTCCATCCCTTGCCCAAGGGCGGGAGCGAGAGGCGGACGTCGCGCCATTTGGGATGTCCCTCGGTCTGCAGCAATCCGAAGTTCTGGCACAACGAACGCGCGAACTGCGTGAGATGGTCGATCGTCACGCGGTACGTGTAGTCGTAGGTCACGAGATACGACTTGACCGCCAGTCCGTCGATGTCCTGGTCCAGCCAGTTCGGATAACTTGCAGATCGGATGGTCGCCGGCGAGTAGGTCTGCAACGCGGCCTTCGTCGCGGCGTTGTCCGGAGCCACCTTCAGCAGTCGCACGAGCTGCTTGGCCTCGGGTTTCATCTCCGCCAGCAACTTCGCTGGCTGGCCCGCCACGATCGCGACCACGTCGATGCTCTTGTCCGACGACAGCTTCAGCAACGCCTCTTCGTTGGTCAGCGTGCTGACGAGGCGCTCGGGGATGGTCTCGTTGAACATCAGGCGATAGATCGTCGACGCACTGAGTGCCGTGCCGCTTTGCAACGGCCCGATGTTGATCCTCTGGTCGTGGATCTCGTGCACGAACTGCAGCGGCGAATCCGCGCGGACCACGAAATAGATCTCTTCGTCGTACAGCGGCAGCACGACCCGCAGCGGCCGGATCAGATCCGCGGCCTCCGCATTGCCACGCGCCGCGTAGTCGAGAAAGGCTTGGTACACGTCCGACTGCACGATCGCCAGCTTCACGTCGGTGTCGTAGCGCAGCCGGTTCACGTTGTCCGCCGATCCCTTGGACGGCAGTGCCTCGAGCTGGATGCCTGCCTGCGGCGCGATGAAGCGCGAGAGGTCGCGGCCGATCTGTATGTACGTCCCCCGGTCCGACGCGGTCACGATCTTGTACATCACGGTCGACGGAGTCACCTGCGCCGATGCCACGTCCAGAGGGCCGAGCAGGCAGGCCAGGCCGGCGACGAGTCTCCACCATGACGGCCCACGACCACGGTGAGCGATGCAGGCGCCAAGCGGTGAGGTTCGGGTTCGCATGCGGGTCTCCTCGACGTTCTCGCCCAGCGTGCCACCCCTCGGCCACGCCGGTGCAGGTCAGTGCGCCTCCCGTGGGCTGTCCGAACACAGCGCGAGCGCTGCTCGAGCCGGTTCGCAGGTCGGGTTGGACGGAGGGGTTCGAACAGCGCCGGCTGGTGAATCGGATGCCGGGTCAGGCTCTGGCGCAGGCGCGGCACGCCGCAGCGGCTCACGTGCGATCGATCGGTTGCACAGGCCCAGGGTCTCGCCTTCGAGCGTGCACGGAGCCGGCGCGGCGACCGGGCGGGCCGGTGCCGGCCGCATCGGTGCGACATGGCTGTCTTCCCGGCCGGCGGTGGCGCTGGCGTGGCGCGAGGCAGGCAAGCGTGGCGGCACGCGCGCGGCGGCGATCTTGGCTGCCGGCGCGGCGGGCATCGACGACCCCGCGCCCGGGGGCGACTGCGCGATGGCCGCCTCCGCCCGGGCGAGCAGCGCGTCCACCTCCGGGAGCGGCCGGGCCGGCGAGGTCGGCTGGTTTGCGGCGACCGTCCGCGCGGGTGCCGCGTCATGCGCCGCGGGCGCACGCGGGGCAGCGAGGCGCGTCGACGCCGAATGGGCGGTTGCCAGGTTCGAGATCATCTGCCAGAGGAACCCGCCACTCACCAGCAGCGCGACCGCCGCGAGGCCTTGGGCCACCAGTCCCCGGCGCCGCGGTTCGAGGGCATGGGCTGTGGATGGCGCGTCCTGCGATGCCACCATCAAACCCGTTCCGGGCCGGGGCGGTTCCGATGTCCTGATCATGACGGGCCGGGGCGGTTCCGAAGTCCTGATCATGAGCTGCGTCAGCAACGCGTCGCCGCGGAGACCCCCGTGGACGGGTGCCGCCAGGGGCGTCAGCGTCGGTGCGTCCTGAGCCAGGAACGGAGCGGGAGCAGGAGCCGCCGTCGGACCCGGCGTCGGCGTCGGCGTCGCGGGCGCAGGTGCAGATGCGGGCGCGGGCGCGGGCGCGGGCGCAAGCGGCGGCCACATCAGCGTCGCAGGTTCTCCGCGCAGTTCGGCCTGCAGCAACGCATCCACGGCACGCACGACATCCGCATTCACGTCATCGCGACCCTGGATGTAGAGCTGCAGGAGGATGTGCCCGCACAGCCGATTGACGCGGCCAGGATTGCCCTTGCAGCGCTCATGGATCGCCGTTGCCGCGGACTCGAATCCCGGCCGGCCCACCCAGCCCGCGCGGCCGAGGCGCTCCAGGATGTACTCGCGCGTGCCTGCGGCGTCGAGCGGCTCGACCAGCACCGGTGCCCCGATCTTCAGCGGCTGGCCGATGCGCCGCAGTTCCTCGATGCCCGGCGGCGCGGAGCGTCCGACCAGGCACACGCGCAGCGCAGCGCGCCCGTCGACGCGGACGGCCGTCAGCTTGCGCAGGCGCCGCAGGGTGGAGATGTCCAGCTGATGCGCCTCATCGACCAGGAGCAACGCGTCACACCCGTCGCGGACGAATCCCTCGAGTTGACGGATCACGCTGGCCAGGGGCGGACCGCCTGCGGGGCGGCGCAGGCCGAACGCCTCGGCCACGCGATCGAACAGCTGGTCGCCTTCGATGCGCAGGCGTGGCAACTCGGCGGCCACGTGGCGTCCACGATCCATTTCCTCCAGCATCCGCCGTCCGACGGTGGTCTTGCCGGCGCCGTATTCGCCGACGAGCGGCATGAACTCGTCGCCACGGCCAAGCCTGTCCTGCAAGGCCTGGATGGCCGCGCGATGCGGCGCGGCGTCGACATAGAAACGCGAATCGGGCGCGATGCAGAACGGCAGATTCGCCAACCCGAAATAGGCTTCGTACATCGATGCCTCCGGCGCCCCAGCCCTCCCGGGGACTCGAATGGTGCTTGTTTGAAGATACGAACGCTAACACCTTGCCCGTCGGCGTCAATCCCTCGTTGTGGCAGTGGGTTCGCGTGGCGGCGGGAGAGGTAGAGCATGCCCCCGGGGCTGCAGGGGCAGGGCGAGAGCTTCGAAGAAGTCGCGGGAATCCGCCGGCGGCGACACCGAGACGGTCCCCATGCGCCCGGAACACTGGACAAGTATTTGATATTTCCGATATAGTAGAAATATGGAATCAGCTGACGTCGTCAAATCCCTCGCCGCGCTGGCGCACCCGCTGCGCCTGCAGGTCTTCCGGGCGCTCGTCGTTGCCGGCCAACCCGGCCTGACGCCCGGCGTCATGCAGGAAGCGCTGGGCGTCCCGGCCGCCACCTTGTCCTTCCACCTGAAGGAACTGGCCGGCTCGGGCCTGGTGACTCAGGAGCGGGCCAGCCGCAACCTGGTCTACCGGGCAGCCTACGACAACATGAACGCGTTGCTGAGCTATCTCACCCAGAACTGCTGCCAGGGCGCCGTCTGCGCGCCCACTGCCAATGCCATCACCGCGGACTGCGGCTGCTGACCGACTTCGGACCCTGTTGAATCCATGACCACCAATGTCCTGATCCTTTGTACCCACAACTCCGCGCGCAGCGTGCTGAGCGAGGGGATGCTCAACCACTGGGCGGCCAAGCTCGGAAAGAACGTCCGTGCGTTCAGCGCCGGCAGCGCGCCCAGCGGACGCCTGAATCCCTTCGCGCTCGAAGCATTGACGAACGCGGGCATCGACGTTGACGGCTACCGCAGCAAGAGCTGGGACGAGTTCGTCGGCGACGGGGCTCCGCGCATGCGCGTCGTCATCACGGTGTGCGACAGCGCCGCAGCTGAACAGTGCCCCTGGTGGCCGGGCAGCCCGGTCAAGGTTCATTGGGGATACGCCGACCCGTCGAACGCGCCGGGCGGCGACGAAGGCAAGCGCGCGGCCTTCGAGGTGACTCGCCAGGCCATTGGCTACCGGATGCTGCAGTTGCTCGACCTGCCTCTGGACACGATGAGCGATGCTGACCTCCAGGCCGCGCTCACCACGATCGTCGAAAGCTGAACATGGTCGATCTTCGACGCAAGGTCGCCGCGGAGGCACTCGGAACGGCGCTGCTGCTGGCCGTCGTGATCGGCTCCGGCATCATGGCCGAGCGCCTGTCGGGCGGGAATGTCGCCGTCGCGCTGATCGCGAACACGCTGGCCACCGTGGGTGGCCTGTACATCCTGATCGAGGTCTTCGGCCCGCTCAGCGGGGCGCACTTCAACCCCGCCGTCAGTGCGGTGATGGTGTTCAGGCGGGAACTGCCGAAGGCCGCATTCGTTCCCTACGTCGCCGCCCAGTTGATCGGCGCCATGCTCGGGGCCTGGCTCGCCCATGCGATGTTCGACCTGCCCATCCTGCAGTTCTCGACCAGGCTGCGCGGCGGAACCGGCCAATGGATCGCAGAAGCCGTGGCCACGGCCGGCCTGCTGCTGGTGATCCTGCGCGCGCCCGCGGGCCGTGCATCCTCGATGGTCGCGGCCTACATCGGCGCGGCCTACTGGTTCACGTCGTCGACGTCGTTCGCGAATCCCGCGGCGGCCTTCGGTCGCCTGTTCAGCGACAGCTTTGCGGGCATCGCACCGACCAGCGCCCCGGGCTTCATGGTCGCGGAATTTGCCGGCGCTGCGATCGGGCTCGCCATTCACGTCGCATTCGAAGCGCGGATCCACCCCGCCGGCCATCCGAATGTCATCGAAGCCTCCGGAGACGCGGCTTCCGAGTTGCCGTCGAAATAGAGATCGACCATGTCCGCCATTGATTCGAGCCTGCCCAACATCGACCCGGAACAGTTCGACCGCCCCGCGGGCGGGCGGTTCGCGGGCGCCGGCGCGTCGACGCACGCGCCGCGCTTCCTCCTGCTTTACGGCTCGCTGCGTGAGCGCTCCTACAGCAAGCTACTGACCCTCGAGGCCGCGCGGCTGTTGCTGGCGATGGGCGCGGAGGTGCGCATCTTCGATCCGGCCGGCCTGCCGCTGCCCGATGGGGCGCCGGAGACCCATCCGAAGGTGCAGGAGCTGCGCGAATCGGCTGCCTGGGCCGAAGGGATGGTCTGGACATCGCCGGAGCGCCACGGTGCGATGAGCGGCATCATGAAGGCGCAGATCGACTGGATCCCGTTGAACATCGGCGCGGTGCGGCCCACGCAGGGCAAGACGCTCGCGGTGATGGAAGTCTCGGGCGGCTCGCAGTCGTTCAACGCCGTCAACCAGTTGCGCATCCTGGGACGCTGGATGCGCATGATCACGATCCCGAACCAGTCGTCGGTGGCCAAGGCGTTCCTCGAGTTCGACGAGGCCGGGCGCATGAAGCCGTCTGCGTACTACGAGCGTGTGGTCGACGTCATGGAAGAACTGATGAAGTTCACGCTGTTGACGCGTGACGTCGCACCGTACCTGGTCGATCGCTACAGCGAGCGCCGCGAAAGCGCGGCGGAACTGTCCAGGCGTGTGAACCAGCGCACCTTGTAGAAGCAAAGTGGAGCCGCCAAGGCGCTCGCTGACGATTGTCCAGTCGAGAGCGTTCTCTTGTTGTTGTCGAAAGTCCTGCGCGAGGACACTGTGGCGAACTGCTGCCTGCCCGCGCCGGAACGCAAAGGATCATCATGCTGCTGAAGACCCAGGACATCTCCCTGCGCCAGGCGGGCGCCGCCGACTGGGCCGCCATTGCGGGCCTGCTCGAGGCCAACAAGCTGCCGCTGGACGGTGCGCAGGCGCATCTGTCGAACTTCATCCTGGCGATCGCCAACGGCGAGGTCGTGGGCAGTGCCGGCGCCGAGATCCATGGCGACGTCGCACTCCTGCGGTCCGTGGCGGTGGCGCCCGGCATGCAGCGGCACGGCATCGGCAAGAGCCTTGTCTCCCTGTTGATCGACGAGGCACGCCGCCGCGGAATCCGCTCGCTGCATCTGCTGAGCGTGACGGCCCCCGAATATTTCTCCCAGTTCGGCTTCAAGCGCGGGCCGCGCGACCAGGCACCGGGGGCGCTGCAGGCCAGCGCCGAATTCCAGGGCGCGTGCCCGGCTTGCGCGGCCTTCATGTCGCTCACCCTGATCGAGCCGACGAGCGCGCGCCATGACCTGCCCGTGGCCGTCATCGGCGCCGGGCCGGTGGGCCTGGCCGCGGCGGCACGCCTGGTCGAACGCGGGATCACGCCGCTGATCCTGGAGGCCGGATCGAAGGTTGGTGCGAACCTCGTTGCCTACGGCCATGTCCGGCTGTTCTCGCCGTGGCGCTACAACGTGGACCGCGCGATGGCGGCGATGCTGGAGCCTGCGGGTTGGGTGGCACCGAATCCGGAGGAGTTGCCGCTCGCGGGAGACGTCGCAGAACGCGTCCTGGCGCCGTTCGCCGAACTCCCCGCGATCGCGGCGCATCTGCATCTCGATACCCGCGTGCAGGCCATCGGCCGGGAGGGGTTCGACAAGGTCAGGACGGTCGATCGCGAGAAGGCGCCGTTCGTGATCCGGGCGGTCCAGGGCGCCCGGTCGGTGGAGTTTCGAGCGCGCGCGGTGATCGATGCGACCGGGACATGGGCAACGCCGAATCCGCTCGGCGCGAACGGCTTGCCGGCCCTCGGCGAGGCCGAGCTCGAGCCGTCGATCTTCTATGGGATCCCGGATGTCCTGGGCAAGGACAGTGCGCGCTACGTCGGCAAGAAGACGCTCGTCGTGGGGGCCGGGCACTCCGCTGCGAACGCGCTGCTGGCGCTGGCGGAATTGGCTCATGCGGCGCCCGAAACCAGGCTGGCCTGGGCCGTCCGGAGTCCCGCCCTGCAGCGAGTCTTCGGCGGCGGCGAGGCAGACGCGTTGCCCGCCCGCGGTCGTCTGGGTTTGCAGCTGCGTGCGCTGCGTGATCGCGGGGATCTCGAGTTCGTATCGGGACTGGCAATCAACGCGCTGCGCCGGGATGCCGACGGACGGATCAGCGTCGAGGGACGGGACGCGAAGGGCGAACTCCGAACGCTTTCCGGGATCGACGAGATCATCTGCGCCACCGGCCAGCGCCCTGATCTGACGCTGGCGTCGGAACTCCGGCTGAAGCTCGACACCTGGCTGGAATCGACCGCGGCGCTGGGTCCGCTGATCGACCCGAACGTGCACAGTTGCGGCACGGTGCGCCCGCACGGGCACCGCGAGCTGTCGCATCCGGAAGCGGGCTTCTACACGGTCGGCGTCAAGAGTTATGGACGCGCGCCGACCTTCCTCATGGCCACGGGGTTCGAGCAGGTGCGCTCCGTCGTCGCCGCGATTGCGGGCGACCTCGTGGCCGCCGATCGGGTCGAGCTCGAGTTGCCCGAAACGGGGGTATGCGGCATCCCGGTGCAATCGACCGCGCCGGCAGCGGTTGGGTGTTGCGGCCCCGTCGCGGCCGCGGTTCCCGCCCTGGCTGCCCTTCCGGCGACAACCCCGGCGCTGGCTCCGGCATCCCGGATTGCGAGCGGGGGTTGCGCGCCCTCGGGGTGCGGCACGAAGGTGCCGGCACCACCCGACGCGCCGAAGGCACGCTGCTGTGGCTGAAGGCGTCGGCCGCACCGTTGCCGCGCTCGGGACGACCCAGACGCTGGCCTGGGCCTCGTCCTACTACCTGCCGGCGATGCTGGCCGTGCCCATGGCCCGGAGCCTGGGGGTGGCCGTCTCGACCGTGTTCGCCGCGTTCTCGGCCGCGCTGATCGTCTCGGCCCTCGTGGGTCCGTATGCGGGCCGGGCGATCGACCGCTGGGGCGGCAAGCCGGTACTGGTCGTCAGCAATCTCGTCTTCGCTGGCGGACTCGCGGCGCTGGCATCTGCTCGCGGATCGGCCGGGCTCTTTGCGGCCTGGGCGGTGATCGGCCTGGGAATGGGCGGTGGACTGTACGAAGCCGCGTTCGCGGCAGTCGTCCGGCTGTACGGATCGGCCTCCCGGGGCGCCATCACGGGGATCACGTTGTTCGCCGGCTTTGCGAGCACCGTCGGATGGCCGCTGTCGTCCTTCGTCGAAGCGCACGCCGGGTGGCGCAGCGCGTGCCTGACCTGGGCGGTGCTGCATCTGGTGCTGGGCCTGCCGCTGAACCTGTCACTGCCGCGAATCGGGATCCGGGCTTCGGCGATCCCGGTGCCAGCCCTTGGAGAGCCCGATCCGGAAGTCGCACCGCCCACCAACACGCGCCGGGTCGCGATGGCGCTGTCCTTCGTGTTCGCATCGACCTTGTTCGTGAGCGCGGCGATGGCAGCGCATCTTCCCCGGCTGCTGCAACTGACCGGTGCCTCGCTTGCGGCGGCGGTGGTCGCGGGCGCGCTGGTCGGGCCCGCACAGGTGGGAGCGCGGCTGCTGGAATACGGATTCCTCCGTCGGCTCCACCCGTTGCTCTCGGCGCGAATCGCGACGTTGCTGCATCCGGTGGGTGCCAGCGTCCTGGCGATCGCCGGCGCCCCTGCGGCGGCCGCATTCGGCATCCTGCACGGGGGAGGCAACGGCATCCTCACGATCGTCAAGGGCACCTTGCCGCTCGCGCTCTTCGGCCCGCATGGCTACGGCGAACGCCAGGGCCTGCTCATGGTGCCGGCCCGCATCGCGCAGGCGTTCGCGCCGTTGCTCTTCGGGTTCTTCCTCGATCGCTGGGGCGCTCGCGCCATGTGGCTCTCCGGCTCCTTGAGCCTGGCGGCCTTTGGCGTCCTGTTCTTCTTGCCTCGCACACCTCGCGAAAACACCCCCGCGATGGGCGACGGTGAAGCGCTTGCCTCTACCCATTGAGGAATCATGAAGATCCGAGTTGCCACTGCTGCTGACGCCCAAGCCATCGCAGACATCTACGCGCCTGTCGTGAAAGCAACGGCCATCTCGTTCGAGCTGGAGCCGCCCTCGGTCGCCGAAATGAGTGCCCGCATCACGTCGACGCTGGAGCGATTGCCCTGGCTCGTTGCCGTCGATGCTGCCGACACCGCCAAGGGCTACGTGTACGCCAGCCGCCATCGTGAACGCGCGGCGTACCAGTGGTCGGTCGACGTCACGGCGTACGTGCATGCGGACATGCGCGGCGCCGGTGTTGGCAAGACGCTCTACCGAGCCTTGTTCGAAGAGCTGGTGGCGCTCGGCTACCACCAGGCGTTCGCGGGCATCGCACTTCCCAACGCAGCGAGCGTCGCACTGCACGAATCCATGGGCTTCGAGCCGCTGGGCGTCTATCGGAACGTCGGCTTCAAGCTCGGCGCCTGGCACGACGTGGGCTGGTGGCAGAAAGCCCTGCGCCCGCCCAGCGAGTACCCCGTGCCGCCCGCCGCGTTCGTGCCGCGGTAGATGATTGCCGCCGATCAGAGGATCGGAGCCAGCACCATCCGTCCGTAGGCGACCAGCGCCATGATCAGCCCCAGCACGCCGCTCATGACGATGGGCGCGATCTCGCGGTACTTGGCGTGCACCCCGATGAACACCACGCTCTCGACCGCCAGGGCCATGGCGGCGGCGATCGTGAGCATCGGCTGCCAGTGCAAGGCCGCGGGGACGACCAACCCCACCGTGCAGATGAGCTCGAGGATGCCGAGGGCCATCCAGGCCTGGCGTGGCAGCGCACCGAAGGATGGGACATCCGCGCTGATCTTGTCGAACATGAAGACCTTCATGACGCCCGACGCGCCATACAGCAGCGCGGCGAGGATCTGCAGGATCCACAGCAGGATGTTCATCGTGTGCCTTCTTCCGGATTCCGCATCGGCGCGCGCTTGATGGCCCGGCGGGTGAAGGTCATCAGCATGACCGGGCCGCGCACACGTGACAAGACCGGCGCGCCGCAGCGATGGTAGCGGCCTGGCCTGCGTGGCGATGCGGGCCCCAGAACGACAAAAGCCTGAGCGGCTATTCACCGTTCAGGCTCGTCTTTGCTTCGCGGTCCTCTTGGGAGGGATGGCTCCCCGACCTGGGCTCGAACCAGGGACCTACGGATTAACAGTCCGGCGCTCTACCAACTGAGCTATCGGGGAATCGCGAAGCCTCTCAGTATAGCCAGTTTTTTTGAAACGTCAAAACTTTGCTTCGACCGACGCGTGGAAAGTACGCGGCTCGAGGGGGAAAAGATACGCGTGGTCGTACTGGTACGGCGCCTCGCGCCAGGCGCGGCGATCGAACAGGTTGTCGACGCCCGCGCGCCACGTGAGCGTGGTGCCGGCCAGCGTCTGCGTATAGCGCGCGCCGAGGTCGAAGCGCGTCCACGCCGGGATGCTTGTCGAGTTGTCCGGCGTGACTTCGCGTGCGCCCTCGTAGGCCATGTTGGCCTGTACGCTGAGGCCGGGCAGTTGCGCAATCGCATACGACGCGAGCAGCTTCAGTGCGCTGGCGGGAACGTTGGTCGGGCGCAGCCCGTTGTTGCTCGCGTCGGACGCCTGCTCGCGGCGCACGCGCTGCAACATCGCGGACGCGCGCAGCGTGAGCGCGTCCACGCGCGTCTGCGCGTCGGCCTCCACGCCGCGCGAGTGCGTGACGCCGTCATGACCGAACACAGTGTCGTCACCGACCGCGAGGTCGCCCGCGAACGCTTGCTTCACGTCGTAGACCGACAGGCCCCAGCTGTCCGGGCCGCTGGCATGCTTCCAACCCGCCTCCCACTGGCGGCTCAGCGTCGCCGACAGCGACTGGCCGTGGTTGACCGCGTCGCCGTGCGTCGGCGCAAGCGTGCTTTCGACGCCCTGGCCCCAGCTCAGGTAGACCATGTCGCTGCCGGTCAGCTGGTGGCTCAGCGAGAGCCACGGCGTCGTGAAGGTCTGCCGGTAGTCGGTGTCGAACCCGGAGCTGCCGGTGGAGGTCTCGGAGGACTGGCGGCGCAGGCGCGTGTGGCGCACACCCAGCCAGGCCGTCCAGTCGTTCGCGATCTGCACGGCGTCGCGCAGGTACAGCTCGCTGCTGGATTCCGTGCGGTTGGTGTTGGGTGATGTCAGCGACGGATCGGACGGCACCATCGTCTGGCCGTCGCTGGTGCCCACGCCCACGAGGTTGTAGGCCTCGTCCTGGAAGCGGCCGGTGAACGTGGTCCGCAGCACGCCCGCGGTGGCGGCGTGGCGCAGCGGACCGGTCGTGAACTTGCCGTCCACCGAAACGTCGAGGTCGCGGGTCTGGCGGCGCTCGTCGTCGCTGCGGAAGTCCCAGACCGAGTACTGGCCGGTCGGGCCGAAGCTGTGGCAATACGCTCCGCAGTCGTAGGTCTCGGGGTCGTAGAGGCCGTAGGCGAACGCGAGGTGGTCGTTGCTGACGAGGCGTTGTTGAAGCGCCTGCACCTTGAGGTGCCAATCGGGTGCCAGTGCCTGCGTGTAGCGCAGCGACATCGTGTTGCCCTGGAGCACCACCGGCAGCGACCAGGCCTGGTTGTTCAGGTTGATGTGCGGGTCGATCGCGTGCGGGTCGGGCACGACGCCGGCGAAGGTGCTGAAGGCCGGCACGCTGGGCTGCGACTGCAGGCTGTGCTCGAACTCGAGTTCGAGCAGGTGGTCGGCGTCGATGCGCCAGTCGGTGGCCAGCGCCGCCGTCTGGCGATGGCCCTTGTCGTCACGATAGTTGGGGTCGAGACGCGTGGCCGAGAGGTTCAGGCGCGCGCCGAACTGGCGCTGCTCGCCGAAGCGCTGGCTCAGGTCGGCGGCGGCGCCGACGGTGCCGGTCTGCGACCACAGCAGCGTTGCGCTGCGCAGGTCCGCATCCGGCCGCTTGACCACCAGGTTGACGATGCCGCCCGGCGCGCTGGTACCGGCCTGCATGCCGCTGAGCCCCTTGAGCACCTCGACACCCGACTTGTTCTCCAGCGGCAGCGACGTTTCCGCGTTGATCGGCAGGCCGTCGCGCCTGAAGTTCGTGCGGTTGTCGACCTGGAAGCCGCGTACCGCGAACGTCGACCAGTAGCCGACCGCGTTGTACGAGTCGGTGATGCTGGCGTCGATGCGCGTCAGGTCGGACAGCGACGTGGCGCCGATGTCGGCCAGCACCTTGGTGTCGATGACGTCGGCCTGGATCGGCGTGCGCGACAGCGGTTGCGCGAAGCCGGTCACGCCAGCGGACTCCGGCGCGCGCGCCGTGATCTGCACGCTTTGCACGGCGGGCGCGTCTTGCGCGCGTGCGGCGCCCGCGAGGGCGAGGATGGCCGCGGCGAGCGGCGTCATGCGGGTGGAACGGGAACGGAAAAATGAAGCCATCGAGCTCTTTCAAAGCGATGGCAGGGGAACGGAGTCGGGATCGGGGACGCGAGTGGTCCCTGCAGTGCGACCGCTTCCCTGCGCGAGGATTACCTCGGGTCGACTGGTCGTCGACCTGGCCGCTCGTGACGAATCACTCGCGACCAATCAGGTTCAAAGGGACTTTCTCAGCCAGCCTCTCGGCCAGCACCCCTAGCGAAACTCACCGCAGGATTGCGGTGAGCGGTCGGATTGTGCCCCAAACCGCGCAAGGCGGGGAGGGCGGCACGGTGCGCGTGCTCAGGCTTGCGAATAGGCCGTCTTGACGACCGTGTAGAACTCGGCCGCGTAGCGGCCCTGTTCGCGCGGCCCGTAGCTCGATCCCTTGCGGCCGCCGAACGGCACGTGGTAGTCGACGCCCGCGGTCGGCACGTTGACCATCACCATGCCGGCCTGGGCGTGGCGCTTGAAGTGCGTGGCGTGCTTCAGCGACGTGGTGGCAATGCCCGCCGACAGCCCGAACGGCGTGTCGTTGGCCTGCGCCAGCGCCTCGTCGAAGTCGCGCACGCGCGCCACGCTCACGACGGGGCCGAAGACCTCCTCGCGGTTGATGCGCATCTGCGGCGTGGACTCGGTGATCAGCGCCGGGCGCATGTAGAAGCCCGCCTGGCCATCGGCGTTGCGCTCGATGGCCTCGCCGCCGAAGGCGACGCGTGCGCCTTCGCCGCGCGCGACCTCCACGTAGTCCAGATCCTGCTTCAGCTGCGACGCGTCGACCACCGGGCCGATGTCGGTGCCGGCCTTGCGCGCGTTGTCGATCTTGAGCGTCTTGAGCTTGTCGATGACGCCGGCCACGAAGCGGTCGTGGATGCCTTCGGTGACGATCACGCGCGACGACGCCGTGCAACGCTGGCCGGTGGAGAAGAAGCCGCTCTGCACCGCGCAGTTGATCGCCACGCCGAGGTCGGCGTCGTCCAGCACGATCATCGGATTCTTGCCGCCCATCTCCAGCTGGAACTTGGCCATGCGCGCCACGCACGCCTGCGCCACCTTCTGGCCGGTGGCCACCGAGCCGGTGAACGTGATCGCGTCGACGCCACGATCGGCCAGCAGCGTCGCGCCCACCTCGGAGCCGCGGCCCATCACCAGGTTCAGCACGCCCTGCGGCAGGCCGCAGCGCGACAGGATCTCGCACAGCGCCCAGACGGACGCCGGCACGAGGTCGGCCGGCTTGATGACGACGCAGTTGCCGTACGCCAGCGCCGGTGCCATCTTCCATGCCGGAATCGCGATGGGGAAGTTCCAGGGCGTGATGATGCCCACGACGCCGATCGGCTCGCGCGTCACCTCGACGCCGACGCCAGGGCGCACCGACGGCATCGTCTCGCCGCCGGGGCGCAGGGCCTCGCCGGCGAAGAACTTGAAGATGTTGCCCGCGCGTTGGACCTCGCCGATCGCCTCGGGCAGCGTCTTGCCTTCCTCGCGCGCCAGCAGGTCGCCCAGCTCGGCGCGGCGCGCCAGGATCTCGGTGCCGGCGGCGTCGAGGATGTCGAAGCGCTGCTGCGGCGTGCTGAGGCTCCACGCGGGAAACGCCTGGCGCGCCGCGGCGATCGCGGCGCGCGTCTGCGCGGCGTCGGCCTGGGCGTACTCGCCCACGATGTCACTGGTGTCGGACGGATTGACGTTGCGCGAGACGCCGGCGCCCGCGACCCACTCACCGGCGATGAAGTTGTTGAACATGTGGCTTTCCTTGGCGGTGGCTCATTGCGGGCCGAGTTGGGAGATCAGCGAGCTTAACGCCTCGAACTCGGCAGGCTTGATCTCCGACAGCGGCGGACGCACCGGGCCGGCCGTGTGGCCCACCGCGGTGGCGCCGGCCTTCACGATCGAGACCGCGTAGCCCTCGCCCTGGTTGCGCAGCGCGATGTAGGGCAGGAAGAAGTCCCGGATCAGGCGGTTGGTCGTCGCCGTGTCGCCATCCACCTGGGCCTGGTAGAAATCCATCGCGGTCTTCGGGATGAAGTTGAAGACGGCCGACGAATACACCGGGCAACCCATCGCGTTGTACGCGCCGGCGAACACTTCCGCGGTGGGCAGGCCGCCCAGGTAGGTCAGGCGGTCGCCCAGCGTCTGGCGCACGGCGACGAACTTCTCGATGTCGCCCACGCCGTCCTTGAAGCCGATCAGGTTCGGGTTGCGGTCGGCCAGCACCTGCAGGCTCGCCGGGCTCAGCTTGCAGGCGCCGCGGTTGTAGACGATCACGCCGATGCGCACGCTCCGGCACACCGCGCTCACGTGTTCGATCAGGCCTTCCTGGCTGCCTTCGGTGAGGTAGTGCGGCAGCAGCAGGATGCCTTGCGCGCCCAGGCGCTCGGCCTCTTGCGCGTACTTGATGGCCAGCGTCGTGCCGCCGCCGGCGCCGGCGACGATGGGCGTGCGGCCGCGGCAGGTGTCCAGCGAGACCTTCACGACCTCGCTGTATTCCCCGGGCTCCAGCGAGAAGAACTCGCCCGTGCCGCCGGCGGCGAACAGCACGGTGGCGCCGTAAGGCTGCAGCCATTCCAGGCGATCGGCGAACGGCTTGGGCGCGAACTTCAGGTCGGCGTCGAAGTCGGTCAGCGGAAACGACAGCAGGCCGGAACCGAGGACGGTCTTGAGTTCTTGGGGCGACATGGGAGGCTCTTTCATGCGGAGTGGGGCGGTACGGAACGAATGACACTTGTCAGTCATCGTACAACTACGTACTCGCCAAAAGACTGGGGAATACCCTGATGGCCCTCGAGGTCAACGCGGTTCGGTCTGCGAGCGCCGCCGCCGTTCACGGCTGTTGGCCAAGTGCGTGCGCATCGCGGCGCGTGCCCCTTCGGCGTCCTGCGACGAGATCGCGTCGAAGATGCTCTCGTGCTCGCCATTGACCCGGCGCAGGTACTCGCGCCGTTCGTCGGTCATCACCTGGGCCGGCTCGAGGCGGGCGCGCGGGATGATGCGGCTGCCGAGGGTGGTCATCAGGTCGGCGAAGTGGTCGTTCTGCGTTGCGCGCGCCACCTCCTGGTGGAACTGGAAGTCGGCGGCGACGGCGTCGCTGCCGTGCTCCAGCGCCACGCCGAGGGCGTCGAGCGCGCGCCGCATCGCGGCCAGGTTCGCGTCGGTGCGCCGTTGCGCGGCCAGCGCGGCAGCCTCGGTCTCGAGGCCGATGCGCAGTTCCAGCACGGCGACGACGTCCTGCAGGGTGCTGTACTGTTCGCGGCTGATCTTGAAGCCGGCGTCGTCGCCGAGCCCGAGCACGAAGGTGCCGATGCCGTGGCGGGTCTCGACCAGGCCGGAGGCCTGCAGCTTGGACAGGGCTTCGCGCACCACCGTGCGGCTCACGTCGAACTCGGCCATGATGGCCGCTTCGGTCGGAATCTTGTCGCCGACCTTCAGCCGGCCGTCGCGGATGCGTTCGCTGAGCGAGGAAACGAGCTCGAGCGCAAGGGAACGGGGTCGACGTCGTGTGATGTCGGTGGTGCTCATATCCTGATGTTTACCCTGATCATCTCGGCGCAAGGGAAGGCATAAAGTCGACGTTGTACGACAACTGACGACGTACTACAAGTCAATTCAAGGGGACTGTACCAAGAACGGACTGCAGGCGCTGCCATGACTTTCGCGGAGCCTGCCGCCCGCGGCGGTCGCCTCCGACGGGAAAACGATGACCGAGACCGCTTCCAGACCGCCGCTGACCATTCGCATGCGTGCGAACGACAACGTGGCCATCGTCGCCAACGACGGCGGCCTGCCCGCGGGTACCGTGCTGCCGGAGGCCGTGCCGGGCGCCGGCGTCACATTGCGCGACAAGGTGCCGCAAGGCCACAAGGTGGCGCTCGTCGACATCGCCGAGGGCGCGCCCATCCTGCGCTACGACGTGGCGATCGGCTATGCGCTCAAGCCGATCCCTGCCGGCAGCTGGGTGCACGAGCGCTTGATCCGGATGCCCGCGGCGCGCGAGCTCGAAGGCCTGCCGATGGCCACGGTCGCGGCGCCGCCGGTCGAGCCGCTCACGGGCTTCGCGTTCGCGGGCTATCGCAATGCCGATGGCTCGGTGGGCACGCGCAACATCCTCGCGATCACGACCACCGTGCAGTGCGTGGCCGGCGTCGTCGCCATCGCCGTCGCGCGCATCAAGTCGGAGCTGCTGCCGCTCTACCCGAACGTCGACGACGTCATCGGCCTGGAGCACACCTATGGCTGCGGCGTGGCCATCGACGCCCCCGACGCCCACATCCCGATCCGCACGCTGCGCCACATCTCGCTGAACCCCAACTTCGGCGGCGAGGTGTTGGTGGTGAGCCTGGGCTGCGAGAAGCTGCAGCCCGATCGCTTGCTGCCGCCCGGCAGCTTTCCGATCGCCGACGAGCGCGATCCCGCACTGGGCCCGGAGACGGTGTGCCTGCAAGCCGACGCGCATGTGGGCTTCATGTCGATGATCGAGGACATCCTCGCAAGCGCGAAGCCGCACCTCGCGCGCCTGGACGCGCGCCGGCGCGAGACGATTCCCGCCAGCGAGCTGGTGGTGGGCGTGCAGTGCGGCGGCAGCGACGCATTCTCTGGCGTCACTGCGAACCCCGCCGCCGGCTTCTGCGCCGACCTGCTGGTGCGTGCCGGCGCCACCGTGATGTTCAGCGAGAACACCGAGGTGCGCGACGCCGTCGACCAGCTCACCAGCCGCGCCGCGACGCCGGCCGTCGCCGACGCCATCGTGCGCGAGCTCGGCTGGTACGACCGCTACCTGGATCGCGGCCGCGTCGACCGCGCCGCCAACACCACGCCGGGCAACAAGGCCGGCGGCCTGTCCAACATCGCGGAGAAGGCGATGGGCTCGATCGTCAAGAGCGGTTCGTCGGCGATCTCGCACGTGCTGTCGCCGGGCGACAAGCTGCGCCCGGATCAACGCGGCCTCGTCTACGCGGCCACGCCCGCCAGCGACTTCATCTGCGGCACCTTGCAGCTCGCCGCCGGCATGAACCTGCACGTGTTCACCACCGGTCGCGGCACGCCCTACGGCCTGGCCGAATGCCCGGTGATCAAGGTCGCGACGCGTACCGACCTGGCGCGGCGCTGGAACGACCTGATGGACGTCAACGCCGGCAAGATCGCCGACGGCGACGCGACCATCGAGGAGATGGGCTGGGAGCTGTTCCGGCTGATGCTCGACGTGGCCAGCGGCAGGAAGACCTGGGCCGAGCACTGGAAGTTGCACAACGCGCTGGTGCTGTTCAATCCGGCGCCCGTGACCTGACCACGCACGTCGGGGTCATGATGGGCCTCGTCGCGATGAAAGCCCGCGCCGCATGTTCGCGAGCTTCCTGCGCCTGGGGAATCGGCTAGGCTGTCGTCGCGGCTCGCACGCCAGAATCCGGCGGGCCCGTCAACGAAAGGACCTCGCACGTGACATTCAAGCTCTCCGCTCTCTCGGCGATCGTTGCCGGCTCCCTGATGCTGACCGCGACCGCCTGGGCGGACGTGTCGGCGGACTTCGATCGCTGGGCCGGCGCGCTGGCTGCCCGGCGCATGCACGCCGATCCCGTCAAGGCGACTTTCACGCAGTACTTCCAGGGTGAGGAGCAAGCCGCGGTGGACGGCGAGCTGCCTCGCATCGACAAGGCCTGGAGGCTGCAGCAACAGGCGCAGAACCGGCGCTCGCTGGCCGAGTTGAAGCGTTTCGACAGGACAAGCCTGACCGCGCCGCAACGCACCTCGGCCGCGATCATCGGCTGGGCGCTCGAGCAGGACATCCACGCCGCGGACTTCATCGACGACGAGTTCGCCTTCCAGCAGATGTCCGGCCTGCAGGTGCGCATCCCCACCTTCATGACGCAGCAGCAGCCGCTGCGCAACGCGCGCGACGTGCAGAGCTACCTGGCGCGGCTGGCGAAGATCGGGCCCCAGATCGACCAGGGCATCGTGCTCACGAAGTCGGCGCAGGCGCACGGCGTGATGATGCCGCGCTTCATCACCGACAAGGTCATCGCGCAGTTCGAACAGTTCCTGGCCGAGACGCCCGACCACAACCTGCTGGTGAGGACGTTCGGCGAGCGCATGGCGACGTTGGAGTCGCTCACGCCCGAGCAGCGCGAGACGGCGCGCGCCCGTGCCGAGAAGATCGTCGCCGACTCGGTGATCCCGGCCTGGCGGCGCGCCCTGGCGCTGCTGCGGTCACAACTGCCGCACATGACCGACGACGCCGGCGCATGGCGCCTGCCGCATGGCGACAAGGTCTACGCCGACGCGTTGCGGCGCATGACGACGACCGACTACACGCCGCAGCAGATCCACGCCATCGGCCTGGCCGAGGTGGCGCGCATCGAGGCCGAGATGGACGGGCTGCTCAAGCAACTGGGCTACGCCGACGGCAGCGTGAAGGATCGCTACGCCAGGATGGATGCCGACCGGCAACCGAAGGGAGACGATCCGCGCGCGGATCTGCTCGCTCGCTACACCAGCATCCTGCGCGACGCCGAGCAGCGCGCCAAGCTGATGTTCAACGTCACGCCCGCGGCGCCGGTGGAAGTGCGCCGTGAACCGCCCCTGACGGAGCAGACCGCCGCTGCCCACTACACGATCCCCGCGCCGGACGGCTCGCGCCCCGGCATCTTCTGGGCGCCGCTGTACGGCCCGACGTACGAGATCGCCGGGATGCGCACGCTGGTCTATCACGAGGCGGTGCCCGGACACCACTTCCAGCTGGCGTTGCAGCAGGCGTCCAGCACGCTGCCGCACTACCGGCGCAGCCTCGTCTTCACCAACAGCTCGGCCTACATCGAGGGCTGGGCGCTGTACGCTGAGCAGCTCGCGGCCGAGAACCACTGGTACGACGGCGACATCGTCGGCCGACTCGGCCAGCTCGACGCGGCCCTGTTCCGCGCCCGCCGCCTGGTCGTGGACACGGGACTCCACGCCATGAAGTGGACGCGCCAGCAAGGCATCGCCTACGGCATCTCCCCGCAGGAGGTCGACCGCTACGTCGTGTGGCCCGGCCAGGCCTGTGCCTACATGCTGGGTCGCCTGAAGATCGAGGCGTTGCGCGACAAGGCCCGCCAGGAACTGGGCGACAGGTTCGACATCCGCAAGTTCCACGATCTCGTCCTCGAGACCGGGGACGTCCCCCTGATGGTGCTGGAGTCGGTCGTGGACGACTGGATCCAGGCGCAGAAGGCCTGACCGGACCGGGCCGGCAGGCGCCCGATCACGCTCGTTCCAAGCAACTGCGGAAACCTTCGTTCGCGCCACGCGCGGGCTGGACGACATTGGCGGTCTCCGTCCATCGTCGTCCGTCCATGTCGAATCCCCGCTCGTTCCTTGCCCGTCTCCTTGCTTCGTCGTTGCTGGCCGCCGGCCTCGCCTCCGCGCACGCCGCCGAGGTCGTTCGCCTCGGCGTCACCGCCGGCCCGCACGCACAGATCGCAGAGGTGGCGAAGAAGGTCGCGGCACGTGACGGCATCGAACTGCGCATCGTCGAATTCCAGGACTACATCCGGCCCAACGCGGCACTCGACGCGGGTGACCTCGACGCCAACAGCTACCAGCACCGGCCCTTCCTCGAGTCGCAGATCCAGGCGCGCGGCTACAAGATCAGTGCCGTCGGCAACACGGTCACGTTCCCGATGGGCTTCTATTCGAAGCGCGTCAAGTCGCTGCCCGAACTGCCGCGCGGGGCGAAGGTGGGCATCCCCAACGACCCGTCCAACAGCGGGCGCGCGCTGCAGTTGCTGCAGAAGGCGGGTGTGCTCAAGCTGAAGGCAACGGCCGGCATCGGTGCGACCGCGAGCGACATCGTCGACAACCCGAAGGGCCTGCAGATCGTGCAGCTGGAGGCGGCCCAGCTTGCGCGCTCGCTCGACGACCTGGACGCCAGTGCGATCAACACCAACTTCGCGATCCAGGCCGGTCTGGTGCCCACCCGTGACGCGATCGCCATCGAGGATGCGCACGGCCCCTGGGCCAACCTGCTCGCCGTGCGCACCGCCGACAAGGACAAGCCCTGGGTGGCCAAGCTGGTCAAGGCCTTCCAGTCGCCCGAGGTCAAGACCTTCGTCGCCGACAAGTTCAGCGGCTCGATGGTGCCGGCCTTTTGACGCGAGAGGCCTCCCGCATGACCGATTTCCTCGCCACGGCCGACGCGCTCGCACGCCTGCTCGCCACGACCGCCGTCGCGCGCGATCGCGCGGGCGGCCACGCGCCCGAGGCGCGCGAGCAGATCCGCGCGAGTGGCTTGCTGGCGCTCACGATTCCCGCCGACTTCGGCGGCGCCGGCGCCGATTGGCCGACCTTCTACGCCACGCTGCGCCGCATCGCCCAGGCCGACAGCGCGCTGGCCCACCTCTACGGCTTCCACCACCTGCAGATGGCCACGCTGTTGCTGTACGGCACGCAGGCACAGCAGGAGCGACAGTTCATCGACACGGTCACGCAGCGCCTGTTCTGGGGCAACGCGCTGAATCCGCTGGATCAACGCACCGTGGCAACGGAGGCCTCCGACGGCTGGACCTTCAACGGCATCAAGAGCTTCGCGTCGGGCTCCGTGGGATCGAACCGCATGGTCGTCTCGGGCTGGCATCGCGCGACACAGAGCCTGGTCATCGCGACGACGCCCACGCACCGCGCGGGCATCACGGTACGCGCCGACTGGGATGCGTTCGGCCAGAAACAGACCGACAGCGGCACCGTGGCGTTCGAGCGCGTCGCGATCGATGCGGACGAGGTGCTCGTGGCGCCGGGGGCGGCGTACACCCCGCGCATGACGCTGCGCACGCTGGTCTCGCAACTGATCATGGCCAACCTCTACCTGGGCATTGCGATCGGCGCGTTCGACGAGGCCCGGGCTTATACGCGCGAGCAGACGCGTCCTTGGGCGGGCTCGGGCGTGGAACGCGCGATCGACGACCCCGTCGTCCAGGTGCGCTACGCCGAGCTCCGATTGCCGATCCGCGCCGCCGCGGCCGTGGCCGATGCCGCCGCTGTCGCCTTGGGGGCGGCCTTCGCGCGCGGCGCCGCGGTCGACGCGCCCACGCGCGGCGAACTGGCCATCGAGGTCGCACAGGCCAAGGTGCTCGCGCACCGGGCCGCCATGGAGGTGAGCTCGCAGTTCTTCGAACTCACCGGCGCGCGCTCCACCTCGCAGGCACTGGGCCTGGATCGCTTCTGGCGCAATGCGCGGGTGCACACGCTGCACGATCCGGTGGACGCGAAGCTGCGCGAGATCGGCCGCCATGCGCTCGCCGGCGACGCGCCGACGCCCGGCTCGTATTCCTGAGGCCTGCCGTCACGGGCCTCGCATCTCACGACCTTCATTCCCATGACGGAGCTGTCTTGATTCCTCGCCGTACCGTTCTCCAGTTCGCCGGTGCAGTCGCATCCGGCCTCGCCGCCGCACGTGTGGGCGCGCAGTCCGCCGCGCCGCTCGAGGAACTGCGCGTGGACTACGCTACCTACTCGCCCACCAGCCTCGTGCTGCGGCGTTTCGGCTGGCTCGAGGAGGAGTTCCGCAAGGACAACGTGCCGGTGAAGTGGGTGTTCAGCGCGGGCAGCAACCGTGCACTCGAGTACCTCAACGCCAACAGCGTCGACATCGGCTCCAGCGCCGGCCTGGCGGCGTTGCTGGCGCGGGCCAACGGCAATCCGATCCGCACGCCCTACATCTTCTCGCGTCCCGAGTGGACGGCGCTGGTGGTGCCCAAGGACTCGCCGATCAAGTCGCTGGCCGACCTGCGCGGGCGCAAGGTGGCCGCCACCAAGGGCACCGATCCCTACCTGTTCCTGCTGCGCTCGCTGCAGACCGTGGGCTTGCACAAGGGCGACATCGAGCACGTGGCGCTGCAGCACGCCGACGGCCTCGCGGCACTGCGCCGCGGCCAGGTCGACGCGTGGGCCGGCCTCGATCCGCTGATGGCCGCCGCCGAGCTCGACGACGGCCATCGGCTGCTGTACCGCAACGTGGCGTTCAACACCTATGGCTTCCTGAACGTGCGCGAGGACTTTCTCGCGAAACATCCGGACGCCGTGCATCGCGTGATCGCGGCCTACGAACGCGCACGCCAGTGGACGCTTGCCAACACCACCGAGGCCGCGAAGATCCTGTCGGAGGAGGCCAAGGTGAGCCTGCAGGTGGCGTTGCTGCAGCTCAAGCTGCGCACCGACCTGTCCAACCCGTGGCCGGCGGCCGAACACGTGCACGCGTTGCAGTCGGCGTCGCCCATCCTGCAGGCGGAGGCGCTGGTCAGGCCCGGCACCGACCTGAACCGCACCGTGCTCGACCTGGTCGACACGCGCTTCGCCGGCAAGCCGGCACGGGCGGCGTGACGCATCCCTTCCCCATGTCGCGCGAGCGCCTTCGATGATCTCCGAGCTGCAGTCGCCGATCGGCTTCGTACACACCGCCAGCGAGCCGTCCGGCGACGTCGTCGCGGTCGCGGCGAGGGCCGGGGCTCGCCGGCTCGGCCTCCGCCTGCTGGGCGCCCTGGTGCCGATCGCGGCGCTGCTGATCGCGGAGCTGGCCAATCGCGCGGGCTGGGTCACGTCCAACCTGCTGCCCGCGCCCAGCGACGTGATCCGGGCCTTGTTCGAGCTCGGTTGGCGCGCCGTCGCCCTGCACGTGGCCACCAGCACCGCACGCGTGGTCGCGGGCTATGCGCTGGGCGCGACCTCGGCCGTGGTCGTGGGGTCGGCGGTGGGCCTGTCGCGCACGGCGCGCGCGATCCTCGATCCCAGCTTCCAGGCCTTGCGCGCGATCCCTTCGCTCGCCTGGGTACCGCTGCTGCTGCTTTGGCTGGGCATCGACGAAGCGCCCAAGCTCGCGATGATCGCCATCGGCGCGTTCTTTCCGGTCTACATGGGCGTGGTCGCCGGTATCCGCGGCGTCGACGGCAAGCTGGTGGAAGTGGCCCGACTGATGCGCCTGTCGCCTTTCGCCCTGGTGCGGCGCGTGCTGCTCCCGGCGGCGCTGCCGTCCGTGTTCACCGGCCTGCGCAACGGCCTGAGCCTGGCGTGGATGTTCATGGTGGCCGCCGAGCTGATCGCCGCGACGCGCGGATTGGGGTACCTGCTCACCGACGGCCGCGAGATGGGCCGCGCCGATCTGGTGCTGGCCGCGATCGTGCTGCTCGCAATCCTGGGCAAGGCGAGCGACGCCGCGATGGCGAGCCTCGAGCGGCGCTCGCTGGCATGGCGCGACGCCTTCGAGGACAACGACAGCCCGGGCGGCGCGCGATGAGCCTGCCACTGGCCTTGCGCGGCCTGTTCCGGGAGGGCGCCTGGCACGCCGCCGCGCCGTTCGCCGAGGGTGCGCACGCGCCCGGCGCGCACCTGGATGGCGACGCGGTGCTGGACGTGCACGTGCGCGGCAAGCGCTATGGCGAACGCACGCTCCTGAACGACTTCCGCCTGCGCATGCGCCCGGGCGAGATCGTGGCGCTGCTGGGGGCCAGCGGCTGCGGCAAGAGCACGTTGCTGCGCCTCATCGCGGGACTCGACAGCGCCTACGACGGCCACGTTCGGGTGCGCGGGCGCGCGCAGGACGCGCCGTCCACGGACGTCGGTTTCGTGTTCCAGGAGCCGCGCCTGTTCCCGTGGTGCAGCGTGGCCGACAACGTCGCGTTCGGACAGTCGGGGACGGCCGCCGACGGCGTTCATGTTGCCGCGCTGCTCGCCGAAGTGGGCATGGCGGGCCGCGAACGCGCCTTGCCCAAGGAGCTGTCCGGCGGCCAGGCACAGCGCGTGGCCCTGGCGCGCGGCCTGGCCGGCCAGCCACGCGTGCTGCTGCTCGACGAACCGTTCTCCGCCGTCGACGCGTTCACGCGCATGAAGCTGCAGGAGATGCTGGTGCGCCTCGTGCAGCGACACCAGGTCGCCGCGCTGGTGGTGACGCATGACATCGACGAAGCCGCCTGGCTGGCCGACCGCGTGTTGGTGCTCGACGCGGATTCGGGCCGCCTGCGCCACGATGTCGACGTGCCGATCGTGCGGCCGCGCGGGCGCGAGGGCGGGATGCTGGCCGCAGCACGCGCGCGCATCTTCGACGCCCTGCGCGACGCGCATGCCTTCTGATCCAACACCACTGCCGTCATGTCGCGCAAGCACATCCTCCTGAACGCGTTCGACATGAACTGCGTGGGCCACATCCACCATGGGCTGTGGACGCATCCGCGCGACCGCTCGACGGACTACAACACGCTGGGCTACTGGACGCGGCTCGCGACGACGTTGGAACGCGGGCTGTTCGACGGCCTGTTCATCGCCGACGTCCTCGGCGTGTACGACGTCTACCAGGGCAAGGCGGACGTGGCCGCGCGCGCCGCGGTGCAGTTGCCGGTCAACGATCCGATGCTGCTGGTCTCGGCGATGGCGGCCGTCACGCGGCACCTTGGCTTCGGCGTCACCGTCAACCTGAGCCACGAGGCGCCGTACCTGCTGGCGCGGCGCTTCTCCACGCTCGACCACCTGACCGGCGGTCGCGTCGGCTGGAACATCGTCACCGGTTATCTCGAGAGCGCGGCGCGCGCCATGGGGCTGTCCGGCCAGTTGCCGCATGACGAGCGCTATGACCGCGCCGACGAGTTCATGGACGTGCTCTACAAGCTGTGGGAGGGCAGCTGGGAGGAGGGCGCGGCGCGGCGCGACAAGGCGGGGCGCGTGTTCGCGGACCCGTCGCAGGTGCACAAGGTGATCCACCACGGCAAGTACTTCGATGTCGAAGGCATCCACCTCGCGGAGCCGTCGGTGCAACGCACGCCGGTGCTGTACCAGGCGGGCAGTTCCGGCCGCGGCCAGCGCTTCGCGGCCCGTCACGCCGAGAGCGTGTTCGTGGCGGGCGTCAACAAGGCAGATGTCGCGCGCTCCGTCCGTTCGCTGCGCGGGGAACTGGTCAAGGCCGGTCGTCGCGCCGACGACGTGAAGGTGTTCATGGTCGCCGCCGTCATCGTCGCTCCGACCGGGCCCGGGGCGCGCGCGCTGGAGGCGGAGTACCGCGACTTCGCCAGCCGGGAGGCCGGCCTGGCGCACTTCGCCGCGGGCGTCGGTGTCGATTTCGGCAAGGTCGGGCTCGACGATCCGATCGACTACACGATGGGCAACGCGATCGAGTCGCATGCACGCGCTGCGCAGGAGCACGGCTGGACGCGCCGCAAGCTGCTGGAGCTGTTCGCACTCGGCAGCCGCTACCCGGCGATCGTCGGCGACGCCGTCGAGGTGGCCGACCAGTTGCAGTCCTGGGTCGCGGAGACGGGCATCGACGGGTTCAACCTGGCGCGCACCGTGACGCCGGAATGCCACGAGGCCTTCGTCGACCTCGTTGTCCCGGAACTGCAGCGGCGCGGCGTCTACAAGACGGCCTACACCGAAGGCAGCCTGCGTCACAAGCTGCATGGCGAGGGCGACCGGTTGCCGCAACGTCACGCGGCCCAGGTCTTCAGGCGTTCGCAAGGCTGATCCGCAGCGTGCACAACGACAGACGGAAACGTTCGTTGTGCGCTGCTGCTGGCATTGCAACACTCGCGTCATGCCTGTCGATCCGTCAGCTCCGATTCCAGCACCCGTGCGAACCGCGCCGGTGACCATTCCCACGCCGTTGATCCGCCTCGACGCCGTCAGCAAGCGCTTCGCTCTGCCCGATGGCGGCGTCTTCGACGCGGTGAAGCCGACCTCGCTGAGCGTCGAACGCGGCGAGATCTTCGGCCTGGTCGGCAAGAGCGGCGCGGGCAAATCCACACTGCTGCGACTGGTCAACCTGCTCGAGCGGCCCGACAGCGGTCGCGTGCTGGTCAACGGACGTGATCTCACCGCGCTCGGCAAGCGCGAGCTGCGCGACGCGCGCCGCTCCGTGGGCATGATCTTCCAGCAGTTCAACCTGCTGCAGAACGCCAGCGTGTTCGACAACATCGCCTTCCCGCTGCGCATCCACGGCCAGCACGACAAGGCGGCGATCGCCGCGCGCGTGGCCGAGTGCCTGGCGCTGGTCGGCCTGGAAGACAAGGCGGCGAGCCACCCCGCGCAACTGTCCGGCGGCCAGAAACAGCGCGTCGCCATCGCGCGCGCGCTCGCCAGCGCGCCCGACGTGTTGCTGTGCGACGAGCCGACGTCGGCGCTGGACGCGGAGACCACCGAGTCGCTGCTCGCCACGCTGCGCGACATCAACGCGACGCTGGGCGTCACCATCGTCATCGTGACGCACCAGCTCGCAGTCGTCACGGCGCTGTGCCATCGCGTGGCGGTGGTGGAGAACGGCGCCATCGCGGAGCAGTTCGCGCTCGACGCCGGCGTGCCGCCGACACCCGCCACCCGCCTGGGCCGTGATCTGCTGCGCCTGCATGGCGCCGCCGCGCGCGGCGATGCCCTCGACTTCACGGAGGCCGCCCTTGCCTGAAGACATCGTCACCATCCTGCCCGAACTGTGGATCGCGCTCGGCCAGACCTTGTTGATGCTCGCGATCGGGCTGGGCAGTGCCGTACTGGTGGGTGGTCCGCTGGGTGTGTGGCTGTTCCTGCTCGGGCCGGGGCAGAGCCTGGACAACCGCGCGCTGTTCGCCGTCGTCGGCTGGTTCGTGAACCTCGTGCGCTCGTTCCCGTTCATCATCCTGCTTGTGGCGCTGGTGCCGTTCACGCGCGCGCTCACGGGCACCTCGATCGGCCCGGTCGCCGCGGCCGTGCCGCTGTCGTTCGCCGCGATCCCGTACTTCGCGCGCCTGGTCGAACAGAACCTGCGCGACGTGCCGCGCGGCGTCATCGAGGCGGCGCAGGCCATGGGTGCGTCGGACCTGCAGATCGTGATGCGCGTGCTGCTGGTGGAGGCACGCTCCGGCCTCGTGCTGGCGCTGACCGTGCTTGCGATCAGCTTCCTGTCGTACTCCGCGGTCGCCGGCGTCGTGGGCGGCGGCGGCATCGGCGACCTCGCGATCCGCTACGGCTACTACCGCTTCCAGACCGACGTGATGGTGCTCACCGTCGCGATCCTGGTCGTGCTGGTGCAGGCGTTGCAGTGGGGCGGCAACGCGATCGCGCGCCGCATCGACAAGCGCTGACCTTTCCCTTCGACCCTCCAGAGATCCGACATGACCTTCGCTCGTCGCAACTTCATCGCGCTCGCGCTCGCCCTCACCTCCTTGAGTACCGCCTTCGCGCAGGACAAGAAGGAGCTGGTGATCGGCGCTACCGCCGGCCCGTACTCCGACCAGGTCAAGCTGGGCATCAAGCCCATCCTCGAGAAGAAGGGCTACAGGGTCCGCGTCGTCGAGTTCAACGACTACGTGCAGCCGAACTTCGCGCTGGCCCAGGGATCGCTGGACGCCAACGTGTTCCAGCACATTGTCTACCTGACCAGGTTCTCCACCGAGAACAAGCTCGCGATCAGCGAGCTGATCAAGGTGCCCACGGCGCCGATCGCCCTGTACAGCCACAAGCACAAGGCCCTCGACGTGAAGGAGGGCGCCCAGGTCGCGCTGCCCAGTGATCCCACGAACGCGGCGCGCGCCCTCGTGGTGCTGCAGGAGTTGGGCTGGATCAAGCTGCGCGAGGGCGTCGACCCGATCCGCGCGTCGGAGCGCGACGTGGCCGTCAACCTCAAGAAGATCAAGCTGGTGCCGATCGAGGCCGCGCAGCTGCCGCGCTCGCTGGACGACGTCGACTACGCGTTCGTCAACGGCAACTTCGCGCTCGCCTCCGGTCTGAAGATCACCGACGCGCTGGCGCTCGAGAAGACGGGACCGACCTACCAGAACGTCGTCGCGATCCGCAGCGAGGACAAGGACAAGCCGTGGGTCAAGGATCTCGCCGACGCGTACCGCTCGCGTGAGTTCCTGGCAGTCACGGATGCGAAGTTCGCCGGCTTTGTGAAGACCGACTACCAGCAGGCGCTGGCGGTCTCGCTCGCCAAGTAGGCAAAGCGCGGCTCAGACGCCCAGCAGCTTGTGGATGCGCGGGCTGCTGGTGGTGTACTCGATCGGCCCGTCGTCGCCCGGGCTGAGATGCCCGGCGACGCCAGCGGCGGCGAGCGTGGCCTCGTGGAAGGCCGACAGGATCAGGCGTTGCTTGCCTGGGTAATTCACCACGTCGCCGATGGCGAACAGGCCGGGCACGCTGGTCTGGAATTTCGCTGTCTCGACCTGCACCTGGCGCCGTTCCAGCGCCAGGCCCCAGTCGGCGAACGGGCCCAGCTTTGGCGACAGGCCCTGCAGCACGACGACGGTGTCGACGGGCAGCGACACGGTCGCGCCGGTGGCGTCGAGCAGCGTCAGCGCGACGAGGCGGTCGCCGTCGACCTCCAGGCCCGTTGGCTGGCCCGCGACGAAGTGCAGCGCGCCGGCGCCGCAGGCGGTGCGGAACGCGGCGACGGTGTCGTCGGCGGCGTCGAACGCGTCGCGGCGATGGATCAGCGTCACGCGCGCGGGCGCGTCGCTCGCCTGGCGCGCGATCGCGTCGCACAGGCGCGTCGCGAACGCGAGCGCCTGTTCGGTGGCGCCGGACACGAGCACCTGCTTGCCGGCGAGCGCGCTGACGGGAACCGCCTCCGCGCGGTGGAACAGCTGGCGACCTTCGAACGCGTCGAGGCCCGCCACCTTGAGCGTGCGCGGCACGAAGGCACCGACGCCCGCGGCCAGCACGATGGCGCCGCAATCGAATTGCAGGCCGGCGCGCGTGCGCACGTCGAAGCGGCCGCCAGGGCTCGGCGTGACGTGGCTCACGAGCTGGTCGAGATGGAGCGCGGGCGCGAACGGCTTGATCTGCTCGAGCAGCCGATCGGTGAGCTCGCGGCCGGTGCACGCCGGCAGCGCCGGGATGTCGTAGATCGGCTTGTCGCCGTACAGCTCGACGCACTGGCCGCCCGCGAAGGGCAGGGCGTCGACCACGTGGACGGAGATCTCGCGCAGGCCCAGCTCGAAGACCTGGAACAGGCCCGCGGGGCCGGCGCCGATGATCAGGGCGTCGGTCTTGATGGGAGGGGCCATCGCGGGGGTTCGAGCCATGAACCTACCGATGAGTGGTCACTTGATCAGGTGACCGATCTTGTCCTTGACGTCTTTCCATTCGTCGGCATCCGGCAGCGCAGGCTTGCGCTTGGTGATGCTGGGCCAGTTCTTGGCCAGGTCGGCGTTGATCTTGATGAACGCGAGCTGGGTGGCCGGCACGTCTTCCTCGGGAAGGATCGCGTTGACGGGGCATTCT